>JGIcombinedJ30088_10002979_pt1 | contig 15889 bp, 16 predicted proteins | sample PinacodermPK_FD_30088 | JGI IMG/M metagenome (IMG submission 30088)
CCCCGCCCCGCCGCCCGCTGCCATCAGCGCGAGCGTATCCGCCCCGCCCGCGGCGCTCGCCGCGGACTCGATCGCCTCCGCCTCTGGCCCCTCCTCGTCCTCGGTGTCTTCGCTCGCCGCCAGCAGCCGCGCCGTCAGCGCCGTGAGCGCTGCCCCCGCCCCCGCGCCCAGCACGAGGAAACCCGCCTCCCCGCTGGGCACATCCGCGAAACGCGTCGCAATCCCGTAGAGACCAGCCACGCCCCCCACCGCCAGCGCCCCGCCCAGCAACGCGGGCGCCGTCCCCGACCAGAGCGTGATCGCCAGCGCCTGCCGCAGGGTTCGGTCGGCCGCCGTCGCCGCCCGTTCGCTCGCTCGCTGTCCCAGGGCCGCTCCCGCCCCCGCCGTTGCCGCTGCCGCCAGCGCTCCCGCCAGCACCGCCAGACCCGCGACCGCCCCGGACTCGACGCCGTCGCGGTACGCCCCCACCGCCGCTCCGTACCCCGCCCCCGCGACCAGCCCCGCCGTCACGCTGATCGTGACCAGCCGCCACAGGAATGAGCCGCCCAGTTCGCGGGTCCGCTGGGCCGCTGCGGCCACGGCCTCGCTCGGGCGCGTGCGCAGCAGGATGTCGAGCGCGAACCAGAGGGCGAAGACGGCGGCGACGACCGCCGCGAGCGGTATCGCGAGCTGCGCCACGATCACCGCTCGCCTCCTCTCCGCCCCCCGCCAGAGGGGCGCGGCTGGCGGCTACGCTAGATGAACAGCGGCCCGAAGACCACCGCCACGATCGACATCAGCTTCAGGAGGATGTTGAGCGAGGGGCCCGAGGTGTCCTTGAACGGATCACCCACGGTGTCGCCCACAACGGCGGCCTTGTGCGCTTCCGAGCCCTTGCCGCCGAAGTGTCCTTCCTCGATGTACTTCTTCGCGTTGTCCCAGGCGCCGCCCGCGTTCGCCATCATGATGGCGAGCATCGCGCCCGCCGCGATCGAGCCGATAAGCAGGCCGCCCAGCGACTCCGCGCTGATAACCGCGCCCACGAAGATGGGAACGGCCACGGCCAGCAGCCCCGGAATGACCATCTCGCGGAGCGCCCCGTTCGTGGAGATGCTCACGGCGCGCTCGTAGTCCGGCTCCTCAGTACCGTCCATGATGCCCGGCTTCTCGCGGAACTGGCGCCGCACCTCTTCCACCATCGCCTGCGCCGCACGCCCCACCGCGCCCATCGAGAGCGCCGAGAACACGAACGGCATCAGCGCGCCGATGAGGATGCCCACCATGACGTCCCAGTCGAGGAGGTTGAACACCTCCACGCCGGTGGTGATCGAATAGGTCGCCAGCAGCGCCAGCGCCGTCAGCGCCGCCGAGCCGATGGCGAAGCCCTTGCCGGTCGCCGCCGTCGTGTTGCCAAGCTGGTCGAGCGCGTCCGTGCGCTCGCGGACTTCGGGGTCCAGGCCCGCCTGCTCGGCGATGCCGCCGGCGTTGTCGGCCACCGGGCCGTATGCGTCCGTCGCGAGGGTGACCCCAAGCGGGGCGAGCATGCCCACCGCCGCCAGCGCCACTCCGTAGAACCCGGCGAACTCGTTCGCCAGGATGATGGCGACCACGATCGTGATCAGCGGGATCGCCGTGGAGAGCATGCCCAGGCTCATCCCGCCGATGATCACCGGCCCGGAGCCCGTCTCCGCCTGCTGGGAGAGGTTCACCGTCGGGCTGTAGCGGAACGGCCCAATGGCGAAGCCCTCGGATGAGGTAAAGCCTTCTGTCACGGTCCCGATGATCTGGCCCGCGACAAGGCCCACGAGGATCGCCCAGAAGAGATCCCAGGGCAGGTCGATGACGGCGATCGCGATTGCTGCGCCCACCAGCACTAGTCCGGAGGCGCCGTACACGCCCGCCCGCAGCGCCCAGAGCAGCTGGCCCTGGCTCGCCTGCTCACCCGTCCGCACCAGGAAGGTCGAGAGGATGGCGGCGAAGATGCCGATTCCCGCCACCAGTAGCGGCAGCATCACGGCGTCGCCCTTAAACGAGTAGTCGGTCTCCTTGAAGAGGCCGGCCGCGCCGGGGAAATCGACGGTCCCGCTGGTGGCCGTGATGATCGCGATCGCAGCCAGCGCCATCGTGGCCACCATCGAACCCACGTACGACTCGAACAGGTCCGCGCCCATGCCGGCCACGTCGCCCACGTTGTCGCCCACGTTGTCTGCGATGGTCGCGGGGTTGCGCGGGTCGTCTTCGGGAATGCCCGCTTCCACCTTGCCCACGAGGTCCGCGCCCACGTCGGCTGCCTTCGTGTAGATGCCGCCGCCCACGCGCGCGAAGAGCGCGATCGAGGAGGCGCCGAACGCGAAGCCCGCGAGCGGGACCGCGCTTTCCCAGATCAGGTAGAGAACCGCGAGGCCGAGGATGCCCAGCCCCACCACCGTCATGCCCATGACGGTGCCCGAGTTGAAGGCCACGCGAAGGGCCGGATTCAGCCCTTCCTGCGCCTTCGCCGCCGTGCGCACGTTCGCCCGCACGGCGATCGTCATGCCCAGGTAGCCCGCGCTCGCCGACAGGATCGCGCCCACGAGGTACGAGATCGACATGGCCGGCGCATTGCTGTCGAAGCTCCAGAACCGGCTGTCCATCGGGCTCTTGTCGAGCACGTCCAGGTCGATGAACAGCAGCAGGACGACGAACACGGCGGCGACGAAAATCGCCAGCACCGCGTACTCGCGCTTCAGGAACGCGGCCGCGCCGAGCTGAATCGCGCGGGCGATGTTCTGCATCGTCTCGTTCCCCTCGTCTTCGCGTACCACCGCGAATACGCGGAAGGCGGAAAAGATGAGGGCGAGCACGCCCGCGATAATGGCGAAGATCAGGATCTCCATGGTTCCCCCAGAAGCAGGTGCTGCACGGCGTCGCGCACCGCGAGGGAGCCCCCACGGACGGCAATCGCAGCAGGATATGGGCCGCTAGGCACTCTAGCGCTCCGCCCCCCTGCGTTCAATGTGACGCCTGTGTTTCCGGGGCGCTGGAGCGGTCAGCCCTCGGGTGTCGCTCGCCGCTGCACGATCGCCATCGTCAGGTCGCCCCGCGTGCGCTCCAGGATGCCCCGCGTCTGGTCCGTCGTGCGCCGCAGACCGCCCGTCATCGCGTCGGGGAAGTCGATAGTGACCAGCAGCGAATAGATGTCGTCCATCGCGTCGAGCAGCGCTTCGCACCCCTCGAAGTCGCCCTGGCGCAGCCGGTCGAGGATGACTCGCCGCAGCTCCCCCGCCGCCTCCGCCACCCCGTTCAGCCAGGCCGCCGCGTTCACGCCCAGTTCCTCTGGCGAGGGCAACGGCCCTCCCGAGACCAGCGCGAACGTCGCCCGCGCCTCCGCGTACTCCTTCTCCGCGTCGTGTACGAAACCCGCGTGCTCGATGTCCGGGTGCCCCGAGAGCCCCCCGAACCCCTCGTCCGCCGCCGCCCGCGCCGCGTCCAGCCGGGCCTCCGCCTCCGCCAGTTCCCCCCGATGCACCTCGCGGATGCTGCGCGCGCTCGCCTGGATCAGCGCCCGCGAGGCGCGCAGCGCCTTCTCCCGGGCTGCGTGCTTCTCCTCCAGGTGCGCGACGATGCGCGGAGCGATCTCCGCCAGGGGCGAGGTGTCGGGCCGGGGGTCGCCCCCGCCCGCGCTCACAGGTTCTTGACCGGGTCCGGCAGGTCGCCCTCGCGCGCCGCGTCGATCATCTCGCGCGCGCTCTCCGGCATATCGACGCCGTAGTCGTCGAACTTCTTCTCCACCCACGACCCGATCTGGCGCGGATCCTTCAGGTCGGCCTTGTCGCCATCGACCCCCGGGTCGCCGTAGCGCTCGAGGATGTCCTCGCGCGAGTACGTCCGCGCGAAGCTGGAGACCAGCCGCTGGGTCGACTCGCTGCCGCAATGCTCGCAAGCGGCCGTCGCCTTTGGGTCCGGCTTGCGCGAGAAGTGGTTCGTGATGCGCCGGCAGTCGTCGCAGCGAAACTCGTAGATCGGCATAACGTAGGGATGGTAGCACGCCGCACGGCGCTATTCGTCGGGAATCTCGAGCCCGCGAAAGTGCTCGATGTGGGCCACCGAGTCGCCCGCCCCGATGTCGAGGCTGACGAGGTCGATGCGGACGCATTCGGGGTCGAGGCCCTGCTCCTCGCAGTACTCCATCGCGCAGCGCCACATGCGCTGCAGCTTGCGCGTGTCCAGCGACTCCGCCGCCGTACCCCGCTCCGCCCGCCGCGTCCGCACCTCCACGAAGGCGATGTCCTCGCCGTCCCGCGCCACCAGGTCGATCTCGCCGCTGGGCGTGCGCGCGTTCCGATCCACGATCTCCAGGCCTGCTGCCTCCAGCCGGTGCCCCGCCACGCGCTCGCCGAAGGCGCCCAGCTGCTGGCGACGGTTCACAGTTCGAGCCTGCCCTGCGCGAACGGCGCCCAGCTCACGCGGTGCGCCTCGCAAGGACCCCGCCGCTCGATCGCGGCGCGATGCTCGGGGGTGTAGTACCCCTTGTTCTGGCAGAACCCGTATCCGGGGATGCGCTCGCAGAGCTCCGTCATCCAATGGTCGCGCGCCACCTTCGCCACGATCGAGGCGGCCGCCACGGAGACGCTGCGCGCGTCCGCCTTCGGCTCCACCCGCACCCGCGGCAGGGGCAGCGGCAAAGCGTCCGAGATGACCAGGCCGGGCTCGCAGGGAAGCGCCTCGATGGCGCGCAGCACCGACAGCCTCCGCGCCGCGACGATGCCCCTGCTGTCGACCTCCGCGCTCGTCGCCCACCCCACCCCGAACGGGATCGACGCCTCGATCTCGGCGGCCAGCTCCTCGCGAGCAGCCGCCGTCAGCTTCTTCGAGTCGCGCACCCGCCGGAACCACTTCCGCTTGTCGTCCGGCGCGAGCAGCACCGCCGCCGCCGTCACCGGACCCGCGAGCGGCCCCACCCCCACCTCGTCCACCCCCGCGACCGTCGCCGCGCCCTCGCGCCATGCCTCCCGTTCCCAGCGCAGGGAGGGGACGCGGGACCGGGGCTGCTTCTTCCGGGTGGCGGCGCTGCGTGCGCCCGCCACGCTAGCGCGCGACCCCCGCGCGCTCGGCCAGGAGGGCCGCCAGCGCCTCCTCGAGCGCGGGCGGCTCTGGTACGTCCTTGAACTCCGTGAGGCGGCGGTAGATCTCCGCCGCCGCGCGGTGGAACCCGTCCGGGAGGCCTGCCCCGGCGAACGTGTCCGCGATCTCCTCCATCTCCCCCGCGAAGCGCCACGCCTTCGCTGCGCTTCCCAGCGCCCGCGCCTCCCCACCTGCCGCCAACTCCGCCTGCGAGATCGCCCACTCCTCCTGAAGCGCCTCCGCCACCCCCTCGTGCTCGGCCAGCGCGAGGATGCCCGCCAGCAGAGCCGACGTGCCCTTCGTGTAGGCGGCGTAGGCCATCTTCAGGGCGGAGGCCGCTCCCGGCTCCGGCCCGATTGCGATCGCCTCAAGCGGGCTCCCCTCGAACAGCCCTGCCACGCTCCCCGCCTCCGACCCCGACAGGTAGAGCCGCGCCACGCCGGGCTTCCACGCCGGCGGCCCGATGATGCCTCCGTCCACGAACGCCCGCGCCCCGCCCGCCAGCACCGCCTCCCCAATCGCCCGCCCCCGAGCCGGCGACACCGCGTTCGCATCGACGTACACGCCCGCGAACCCTGTCCCCCCGACCCGCTCCGCCTGCGCCAGCGCCGCGTCTGGTGGGCACACGCTGATCAGCGTCCCGCACAAATCCGCCAGCTGATCGAGACTGCCTGCGTCCTCCAGCCCCGCCGCCTCGGCCCGTTCGCGTGTCGCCTGGCTACGCCCGGCGCTCGCCCAGAGCACGCGGTGTCCCCGCCCCGCCAAGGCCGCCCCCACCGAGGCGCCCATCGCCCCCGGGTGGAGGAGTCCGATGGCGCCGCTCGATGAGCCGGCCACCCGTCAGCTCCCGCTCTGCGGCGGCTGCCCCGGAGGCGCCGCAAGCAATGCGTCGAGCTCGGCCGCGTTCTCCGCGAGCTGCTGGTTCAGCACCTCGATCCGCGAGAGCGCCGTCTGCACCTGGGCCAGGTCGCTCTCCAGCTCGCCCGAGGCCAGCAGTGGGTAGAGCGCCTCGCCGATGGCCGTCTTCTCGCGCCGCACCCGTGCTTCCAGGCGGCTCTCGCGCATCTCGAGCTGCGCCCGCCGGGCCTGTTTCCTGGTGGCCTCAGATGCCGCCGTCGCGGTCTCCCGCACGGTGTCCCGGACACGGTCAAAGAAGCTCATCTGCGGGCCAAGTATAGGCTCACGCCCGACGGCATGGAGCCCTCAGGCGCGGGCCAGCGACTCCTCGTACACCTGCGCCATGCCTTCCAGCACGGTGTCCGCCAGGCTGAGGATGCTCTCCATCGCCTCCACCGCCTCGTCCGTGCCCTGCTGCGCCTCCGCAGCGAGCTGCGCCGCCGTCTCCTCCAGTGAGTGCCGCAGTGCGTTGAACGTCATCACCGCGTCCGTCAGCGTCACCCCTGCCGCCACCAGCGTGCGACCGTACTCCCCGCCGATGCCGCGGGCGTCGTCGATGAACCGCTCCGGGCGCGTTCGCGACGACACGAATCGTGCGAACAGGTCGACCAGCTGCCGCCCGATGAAGCGTAGCCGCTCGCGTGTCGACTTCTCCAGGCCCGCGAAGACATCCATCTCGTGGGTCTGGCGCCTCCGATTCAGGCGGCGCTTCACCCGCCCCACGGCCAGCTCGCTGATGCGGTCCGTGTCGACCGCGCTGCTGGCCTGGCTCGTCTGCGCCATGAATTGGCGCACGTCCTCTTCCAGGATGCGGCGGTGGCCGCCGCTCGTCCGGTACGACCGGATCTCCCCCGCGTCCGCCCAGCGGCGCACGGTCGAGTGGCTCACCCCCAGCAGCTTGCTCGCGCGCCCGAGGGAGAGCCACGACTGTGGCTGCGATTCGTCCGTCACAAAACCTCCCAAACCTTGCCCAAAGCATAGGCGAGCCGTCCCCACCCCGCTACTCCCGTTCCTCGCCCCCCTCCTCCGCGATCTCCGTCGCCCGCCTCACGGTGTCTTCCCCGAAGCGATCGCGCAGGGCGTTCACGGCGTCCGCCAGGCGGTCCGCCTCGAATGTTTCCCCCAGTTTCAGTTGGCGCGCCGGCTGACCCAGGTTCATCACCCCCAGCCCGATCAGCCGCACCGGGCGCTCTCCCTCCTCCTGCCAGGCCCGCTCGAACAGCGCCGTTCCCGCCTCGAAGATCTCGTCCGCGAGCGCCACCTGCCCCACCCCCGTCCACGAGCGCGTGAGCGTCTCAAAGGGCGGGAAGCGCAGCTTCAGGACCACCGTGCGAGCCGCCAGCTCGCTGCGAGCCAGGTCGCGCGCCACGCGCTCGGCCTGCGTCCGCAGGATCGCCCGCAGACGCGCCCGGTCACCGACGTCCTTTCCGAACGTCGTTTCGCGGCTGACCGACTTCGCCGTGCCCCGCTCCATCAGCACGGGCGCGTCGAAGCGCCCCTGCGACCGCGCGTGCAGTTCCTCCCCCATCCCCCCGAAACGCTCCCGCAGCGCCTCGGCCGGGTAGCGCGCGACCTCCCCGATCGTGCGCAGCCCCAGTCGCGACAGCCGCTCCTCCAGTTTCGCCCCCACCATCGGAAGCTCGCGCACGGGCCGGGGCGCCAGGAACGCCGCCTCCTCCCCCGCCGGCACGACGCAGACGCCGTCCGGCTTGGCCGCGTCGCTCGCGACCTTGGCGATGAGCTTGTTCGTCGCCACCCCCACCGACGCCGTGATCCCGATCTCCGCTCGCACGCGCTCCCGGATCAACCCAGCGATCGTCTCGCCGTCGCCGAACAGCCGCGCCGACCCCGCCACGTCGAGATACGCCTCGTCCGTACCGGCGGACTCACAGGCAGGGGTGAAGTCGCGCAGGATGGCGTGGAAGCGCTCCGAGGCGGGGGCGTAGTGGGCGAAGTCGACGGGCAGGTAGGTCGCCTGCGGGCAGCGACGCTTCGCCTGCACCATCGGCAGCGCCGAGTGCACCCCGAAGGCGCGCGCCTCGTAGCTGGCCGTGCTCACCACCCCTCGCGGCCCGTCGAACCCCACCACCACTGGCGTCCCCGTCAGCTCGGGCCGGCGCAACAACTCCATCGCCACGAAGAAGGCGTCGAGATCGACATGCAGCACGCCCGGCGAACTCATCCGAACACCCGTTCGAGGTTAGTCTACCCCAGCCTCTTCCCCACCGTCCCCAACACCGCCGCCTTCCCCCCTCGCGGCGTTACCGCCCCAGATGGCTAGAACCCTGCTCGTCCTCAGAATTAGGCGTCCTCGGAGTTCCCGCGCAGGAACTCCTCGATGTCGCCCACCAGGTCGGTGGCCTCGGGCAGCGGGTCGGCCGCGGCTTCCTCCGCCTCGGCCTCCGCCAGCGCGCCTTCGAGCCGTTCCAGGTAGGAGCGCATCTGCGGATCGCCTGCGATGGTCGTGTCGAGCTGGTCGCGGAAGCGGTCCGAGGCGCCCTCCAACTCGTCCAGCTCGAAGCTCGTGCCGAGCAGGCGCTGCAGCCGCTCGAGCACTGCCAACGTTGCCGGCGGACACTGCTCGCCGGTGATGTAGTGGGGCACCGTCGCCCACAGGCTCGCGGAGGGCAGCTTCGCCTCCTGGAGCGCGTAGTGGAGGATGCCCACGATGCCCGTGGGGCCCTCGTAGCGCGACCGCTGCAGGTCCAGCTGCTTTGCCAGTTCCGGGTCGGCGGCGCTGCCCGTCACGCCGATCGGCCGCCGGTGGCTCGCTTCCCCAATGAGCGCTCCCAGTGACACCACCATCGACACGTCGAGCGTGTTGAAGAGGTCCATGCACTCCTCGGTGAAGGTGCGCCAGCGCAGGTTCGGCTCGGCCCCGATGCCGATCACGTAGTCGGGACCCTCCCCCGGCGTGCGCGCGTAGTAGAACTCGTTTCCCGGCCAGGTGAGCTGCCGCTCGCCGCTCGAATCCAGCCGCACGGAGGGACGCGTCTCCGTGAACGCGTAAAACGGCTCCGAAGCGATCGACGCGAACCGTCGCGCTCCCAGCCGTCGCACCACGAAGCGTGCCGCGTTGCTGGCCGCGTTGGCCGCGTCGTTCCAGCCCGTGAAGGCCATCACCACCACCGGCGACCGCAACGCGGGCTCGGGCGTCCGCTCCATGGTCAGGTACCGCATCCGGCTCCCTTGGGGGTGTGTCCCCGCGCGGCGATTCTAGGCCCATCGCACTCCAGCCGCGCGGGAGCCCAGGTTAGAAGGGAAGCGCTCAGGCCAGCCCTCTGGCCGCCAGCGCCTCGCGAAGCCACCGGCGAGTGATGTGTCTCTCGCCGAGTCGCACCTGTTCAGCCGCGTCGTCGGGGGCGACGGTGCGCCTTGCCGTCGTCTCGTGCCGGGGCGCCCACGGATTGAGCACGACCTCCGCACGCCACAGCGACCGGATGAGCACGAGGCCCTCCTCTGGACCGCTGAGGCAGACGCCCCTGGAGTAGCCGAGCAGCGTCGCATCCTGCACAACCGCACAGGCCTCTTCGAGCACCTCCCGCACGAGCGTCGCGCGCCAGTCCTCGTCCCCTTCAGGCCGCCCCGCGGGGAACTCCCACTCAGGCCCCGACTGCCGCACCAGGACGACCGATCCGTCGGGTGTGAAGCAGATGCCCCCCGATCCATGCCGCGTGCCTTCGGGAGGGGGCTCCGGCGGGTGCCACGACAGCATCCAGTCCTGGCCGCGGTCGTCCCGAAACGCGTACTCATTCCCCTCCCGTGCCACGTCCTCCGGGCCCGTCACCTCATCCCCCTCCCTGCCCCACGGTCGCCGTCAGCACCGGTCTGCCCCCCTCGCGGCGCCGACCGCGGGAGCGGCATTCACCGGCGCCGTTGAAAGAGTCAACCGGCGTATTCCCAGCCGAGTTCCTTCTCCGTGAGGATGTCGCCGCTTCGGGTTACGTCGCCGTCGGTCACGCGGCCGACAACGATCGTGTGGTCCCCAGTCTCCAGGTAGTGCTCCACCGTGCACGAGTACCAGCCCAGCGCTTCGACCAGTACCGGCGCGCCCTCCGGCGTGAGCCAGTGCTCCAGCCCCGCCAGCTTGTCCGTCACCGCCGCCGAGGCCTCCGCCGACCGCCCCTTGATCTTCTTCCCCTCCGCCGGCATCACCACCTTGCGCGCGATCTCGTCACCGTCGCGCTCATGCAGCAGGTTCACGGTGAACGCGCCCGTCTCGCGCACGAAGCGCAGGGTGCGCGCGTCGTTCTCGATCGAAGCTGCCACCAGCCGTGGCTTGAATGACACCTGCATCACCCAGTCCGCGATCATCAGGTTGCGCTCGCCCGCGCTGTTCACCGACCCGACCACGTGCACGCCGTAGCACATCTTCAGGAGCGCCTTCTCGATCGGCTCGAGGTTGAGCGGCTCGCCGGGGATGCTGGGGAACTCCGATCCGGGGTAGGGCTGCTGTGTCACTGCTACTGTCCGTTCGTGGCGTCCCCGTCGGCCGGACCCCGTCTCGGGCCGGGCTTCCGCCGTGGGCGCCGGCTAGGAACACTGTAGCCGAACCCGCGGAAACGAGAGCGATTGTCGAGGCTTGCCCACGGGCAGGACCTGTCCCTTACACGGTTGCCGCTTGTATCGCCGAACCCTAGTATTGCCCCGCAAACCTCCCAACAACAGGACCAGAACCAACCGTAATGACAGTTTTGCAGCTTTTCCCGAGAAGGCCTCGCCTGCTCCTCGCCCTCTCCCTTGTCGGCCTCCTCAGCGCGGCCCTGCTCGTTGCCTGTAGCGGCGACGAAGACGCCCCGCCGGCGCCCACCCCCGCCGCTACCGAGGCCGCCACGGAGGCACCGACCGAAGCCGCCACCCCCGAGCCCACCGAGGCCGCCACGCCCGCACCCACGGAAGCCCCGACGGAGGCCCCGCCCGCACCCGGCTACCCCCGCGATGTCGTCGACCTCTTCGGGCGCACCGTCACCATCCCCGATATCCCGGGGGCCATCGTCGCCATCAGCCCCACCGCCACCGAGCTCGTCTACGCCGTCGGCGGGACCATCGTCGGGCGCACCCAGACCGTGAACTACCCGCCCGAGGCCCTTGAGGCGACCGATGTCGGCAGCGCCTATCAGCCCAACCTCGAGGCCATCCTCGCCCTCGAGCCCGACCTCGTGGTGGCCGACTCCACCATCCACATCCAGCCCGCCATCCGCGATACGCTCGAAGGGCTCGGCGTGCCCGTTATCTATGCCGGCGCCGCCAGCGTCGACGAGGTGCTGACCGGCCTTACGCTCCTCGGCGAGGTGCTCGACAACCCCGATGGCGCCGCCGAGGCCGTCGCCGCCATCGAGGCCGCTCGCGCCGCCGCCCGCGAGGCGCTCGCCGGGCAGGAGCTGTCCGCCGTCATCCTCATCGGCGACCGCGACCGCAACCTCTACGCCGCCAAGGCCAGCGCCTTCGGCGGCTCCATCCTCGACTCCCTCGGCATCGCCAACCCCGCCGATGTGCAGCCCGACTCGGGCCCCTTCCCGGGCTTCACCCGGGTCGCGCCCGAGGCCATGCTGGAGTTCGACCCGACCTACATCTTCACCGTCACACCCGCTCCGCCCCCCGCGCCCCGGCTGAGCGGCATGCTCGGCCTCTTTCCCGGATTCAGCGGGCTCCAGGCATTCGTCAACGGGCGCGTGATCGAGCTCGACGTCCAGCTCCTCGTGCAGGCGCCGGGCCCGCGCGTCATCGAGGCGTTCGCCGCCATCGTCGAGGCGGTCGCCGCCGGCGGGCAGTAGCCGGAGAGGGACACCCATGGCGGGACTCACGGCCGAGGTGCGTACGGGAATGTCGTTCCTGGTGCCCCGCGGACGCTCCCGCCGCCATGTCGCCCTCGCCTGCGCGGGCGTCCTCGCGCTCGCCGTCATCGGCCTGCTCACCATGATGTTCGGCGCCGTCAACCTCTCCGCCGGCGAGGCCCTGAGCGGGCTCACGGCCGGCTCGGACTCCCTCTCCGGGCTCGTCGTCGGGCAGATCCGCCTCCCCCGCTTCCTCGACGCCGTCCTCGTCGGCGGTTCGCTGGGAGTGGCCGGCGCGCTGCTCCAGGGCGTCACCCGCAACCCCCTCGGCGACCCGACGATCTTTGGCCTCACGGGCGCCGCCGGCCTCGCCACCGCCGTCTCCATCTCTATCAACCCCCAGATTCCCCAGTGGGGCATCGCCCTCGCCGCAATGATCGGAGGGCTGGGCGGCGCCGGCATCCTCTTCGTCATCGCCTACCGTGGCGCCGTCTCCCCCGTGCGACTGGCCCTCGCGGGCGTCGCCCTCTCCGCCCTCTTCGGGGCCATCATCGTCGGCCTCATCGCCAGCGTTCGCACCTTCATCCAGACCACGCTCGGATTCCTCGCGGGTGGCCTCTACGGCTCCGACTGGTCCGACCTCCGCTCCATCCTCCCCTACGCCATCCCCGCCCTCGCGGCCGCCGTTGCCCTTGCCGGACGCCTCAACGTGCTCTCTCTCGGCGACGAAGTCGCGACGGGCCTCGGCGTGCTCGCCGATCGCACCCGCCTCGCCATCCTCGTCGTCGCCGGCATCCTTACCGCCTCCGCTGTTGCCGTCGCCGGTCTCGTGGGCTTCGTCGGACTCCTCAGCCCCCACATCGCCCGCTACGTCGCCGGCTCGGACAACCGCTACCTGATCCCCGCGTCCGCCCTGGTGGGCGCGATCATCGTGGCCGGCGCCGACCTCGTCGCGAAGCTGATCATCATGCCCTCGGAGATCCCCATGGGCATCATCACCGCCGCCATTGGCGCTCCCTTCCTCCTCTACCTCGTACGATTCAAGGTGTAGCCGTGCGACTCACTTCCGAAAGCCTGACCCTGCGCTACAACGGCCGCGATGCTGTCCACGAGGTCTCCCTCGACCTCGAAAGCGGCGAGCTCATTGCTATCGTCGGCCCCAACGGCAGCGGCAAGACGACGCTCCTGCGAGGCCTCTCTCGCCTGCTCAGCCCCGTTGCCGGACACGTGCTGCTTGATGGCGACGACATCCGCGCGATCAGCTCCCGCGATGTCGCCCGCCGCCTGGCCGTTCTCCCCCAGGAGCACCCCGAGGGCGTCGACATCACCGTGCATGAGCTGGTCTGGCGGGGACGCGCCCCCCACCAGGGCATCCTCCAGCGCGCCACCGCCACCGACCACGAGGCCGTCGCCTGGGCGCTCGACGCCGCCGACGTGAGCCACGTCGCCGCCCGCCCCCTCGGCAGCCTCTCCGGCGGCGAGCGCCAGCGCGCCTGGATCGCCCTCGCCCTCGCCCAGCAGCCCCGCGTCCTCCTCCTCGACGAGCCGACCAGCTTCCTCGACGTGCAGCACCAGGTCGAGGTGATGGCCCTCCTCAGCCGCCTCAACGCCGAGGGCATGACCATCATCGCCGTCGTTCACGACCTCGCCCTGGCCGGGCGCTTCATGCAGCGGGTGATCGGCATGCGCGATGGGCTCATCGCCTTCGATGGCCCCGCCGGCGAGGTGCTCCGCCCGGAGCCCCTCGAGGAGGTCTTCGGCGTGCCCATGGTCGTCCTCGAGGACCCCGAGAGCGGCCTGCCCGTTCCCCTGCCCCGCTACCCCGAGGGCGCGGTTCCTGCCTCGAACGGGTAGCGACCCTACCCGGCCGCCGCGCCCCTACCGGAAGGCGTTGTAGAGGCCGTCGTTGTCCCCGCTCTGCAGGTCCGAGGTGACGCCCCCGATGGCGACGATCGGCTTGTCGCTCGTGATCGCCATCCCGCCCGTCAGGCAGCCGGGCTTCGCGTCGAGGCCCGTCAGCCGCTTGTCATCCGAGCCCTGGTCGAAGAGGGCCGATCCCGTGATCGTGAAAGAGGCCTGGTAGAGCCGCAGGATCTCGCACCCCTCCGCCCCCGAGGTGGGGTTGTTCACGGCGACGATCCGGATGTTCGCCGTCCCGCCATCCTCCACCGCGATGCTCAGCCAGCTGTTGTACCCCCGGGCGTCCCCCTCCCCGTGCGCGTTCCGGAAGACCAGGGGGAACTTCGCGCTCGTCGAGGCGCGCCCCCAGGGAACCCCGTTCGCCGCCGCGTAGGAGTGCTCGGTCCCCAAGCTTCCCTTGCTGGCGCGCAGCAGGAGCACCGCCACCGGCTCGTCCGCCCGCACCGTCGCCCATCCCGTGAAGCCCTGGGGCAGATCCTCGCTGTCGAGCACGCTGTGCGTGATGCCGCCCCCGGCGGGCACCTCGATGTCGATCGTGACCTCCACCTCGCTGCCTGCCTCCCCGGCGACCTCGCCCTCGTAGACGATGGTGCCGCTGACGGACTGGTTCCACGGGTTCGTGATCGCGAATTCGGTCCAGTAGCCATCGGCCATCTTCTGCGCGAGGGGCAGGATCACGCGCCTCGAAACGTCATCCTTGCTGGACCTGCTCCCGGCCACGATGAAGCCGTCGTAGGAACCCAGTTGCGCGCTGCCGGAGTCACCGCGGTAGATATCCGCCGCCACCGTCACAGGCTTCGTCGAGTCGATGATCACGCTCATTAGCGAGTTCACCGTACTCGCCGGCATGCCCAGGACCATGTCCCCCGAGCCCGGGGCCAGCGTCAGCTGCCCCGCCGGGGCGATCTCATGGCCGCCCTCCGGGCACACGTCGCTTGATGGGGAGCTGACGACGGACGTGCCTCCCACCGCTGAAGCGGAGCCCCGGCCCGGCATGAGCTGGTAGGTAATCGTGACGCAGGCAACCTCCAGGCTCGCGTTCGCAATCGAGAAGCGCGTGTTGAGGATGCTCCCGTCCGCCCCCTCCCGCAGCTGGTTGGCCACGTAAGGAAGCGCAACGCGTTCCCCGCTCCCTGAGTCGGCGTTGTGAATCGAGTACGACCTGCCCGCCTCCGCCCCGGTGACCTCCCGCAGGAGCAGCGCGTTCAGGGGCTGTTCGCTCGAGAGCACGCCCACACCCCGGAAGCCCGGCAGCAACCCCCGGTTCAGGGCCTGTTCGAAGGTGCGCGTGCTCCAGCCCGGGACGTCCGTGTGGATCTGACTCGCCAGCGGGATCATCACGCCTGGCGGCGTGTAGAAGTCCATCACGATCGTGGTCGGCCTGGAGCTGTTGTTCTGAACGATCACGCTCGTGTTCTCGCGGCTGTCGGGCGAAAGCGCAGCGTTGATCCGGTACGGGAGATTCGAGCTGTGCGGAGGGCGAACCAGCGCGTCCGCGCTTCCCACCGCAAGCGCCAGGAGCGCCAGCACGGCGATCAGCAGGGCCAGGGGGTGAGGGCGGATGCGTCGACCCAGATCACTCATGGGGCCTCCGCCGTTCGAGTGTCAAGAAAGTCACCCCTGCGGTCAATGGGAGGGCGCCGCCCTACTCCACGATGCTCAGGACCTGGAACACGAGGACGAACGCCGCCGCCCCCACGACCATGATCAGAACCAGCCGTCCCCCGCGCACCCCGCCATTGTCCTGCGAACCGCGCCTTGCCGCTCGCCGGAGCCTTGTCGTCCCCTTTCCCGGCCCCTCGCGTAACGGACGGTATTCGGTCACGATAGGCGCATGCGTTGGGTAACCCTCTGCCTGGCCGCCGTGCTCGCGATCGCGCTGGTCGCCTGTGGTGGCGACGACTCCCCCGCGTCCCCCCCTGCCCCCGCCCAGCAGTCCGCCGCCACCGAGGCGCCCGACCCCACCCCGCAACCCACCGCCACGGCCGAGGCCGCGCAGCAGTCCGCCGCCACCCAGTCGCCCGACTCCACCCCGCAGCCCACCGCTACCGCAGGGGCCGCGCAGTCCGCCGCCACGGAAGCGCCCGACCCCACCTCGCAGCCCACCGCCACGGCAGAGGCCACGGGGACGCCTGCCTCCACACCCGAGGCCACCCGCCAGGCGGCTACGCAGGCCGCCGCGACCCAGGCTTCCACACCCACCCGAACCCCCGCCA
>JGIcombinedJ30088_10002982_pt1 | contig 15861 bp, 8 predicted proteins | sample PinacodermPK_FD_30088 | JGI IMG/M metagenome (IMG submission 30088)
AAGCCGTAGGCTTGCCGGGTCCGGTAGCTCTATCAAATGCTCCAGAGATTGCCAGATCGGTATAACTGGCCGATCGCGCCTCGGCTGGCGTGTCTGCAATGCCTAGCTCGATCACAGCGCCCACCACTTAGTCGGCCTAGACTCACAGCACTCGCGGACTTCGACGAGCGAACCGCCGTAACTCGGATCATCGACTAGGCCAGCGCCGCCTAGCAAGGCTCGCTCGATCACGCGGACGCCAGAGACCAAGCGCTCGCGCAGGGCGTGAAATTCGACACTCAGGCCGCGCAGCACGCCACTTCTGACCAACTCGGCCGCTCCCGCCCAGCCGTGGTATCCGGAAGCCTTGCCGAGACTCTAACCTTGTTGCCCTCTACCTGCGGTGTGAAGCGCGTGAGCGGCTTTGTGCGGTCGTGCTACAGGTTCAGGACGATTCTGCCGTCCGGCCATTGCAGTGCCCCCCGCTCGAAGCGCTCGCGCCGGTCGGTCGCCTGTTGGCCGTACGTCAGCAAGACCCCCTCGACCAGGCCCGCGCCCTTGCCGTCCGGATCTTCGGGGAAGCGGACTTCAAAGGCGCGTTTCTCGACTCTCGACCTAGGCACCTTACGACACGAACTTCAGCCGTTGGAAGCTGCTGGACCTCGGCAGCCCGAAGCCCCACAGGTGCGAGATCGTCAGCGCAACCTCGCCGCCGCCCGACTTGGTATAGGGATCGCGGATCAACTGGCCGGAATCCCACACGGCCGCCACGCCAGCGCCAGGCAGCTCCATGCCGCGCCCGACGAACGCGCCGAACTTGCAGTCTCCAGCTCGCCCCTCGCGCTCCACGCCAGCCCGGACTCGCGCATGAACTGCGCTAGCGTCTGGTTGCTGGCAGCGGAGTTGATGACGGTGGTTAGCCAGAGCGTGTTAGCGCCGACTGTCGAAACCACGCGCAGCTCACGAAGACTCTCTTGTCGCGATGTCGCAACAAACGTCGTTCCGCCCAGATTCATTCGCGCCCCAGCAGTTGTCGGTTCAAGTACTCTTGGAAGAGCGCGTCCTTCAGCGCCTGCCCGAAGTTCTCGTCATCGGTGATTCGCTTGTAAAGCTTGAAGTTTCCGTCGATGATGTCCTCGATCTGATCGTTGACCTTTATGTCGAAGCTGAGCCGCACGTTATCGGACGGATTGGCCTTAGCCGCTGCCTGAAGCGCGGTATCTCCTTCCAAAGTGCCGAGCACTACCTCAAGAGTGACCTTGTCCTTAGGTCCCAGATTCACCCCAAAATGCTCGTTGAGATCCCGGATGATCTCCGAAAGCGGCTCGTATACGTCTTCGCGGATGCCGTCCGGTCCCACCCCCTGCGGATCGAGAGTCCCGTTGCCCGACAGTAGATCGATACCGCCCGATCCAGTCTGCTGGATACGGAAGGACTCCATGTCAATCGCCTGCTGAACCTCGACGGGTAGCGAGTCCTCCTCCGGCGGAAGCAGGGGTCCCAGACACCGCACGAAATTGTATAGCTTCTCTAGGCCGGTATCGGTGAAGGGCAGCACCTGCGAGAGAAATCCGTAGAGGCGCCGGTAGTCGCGCAGACGCCGCCGAAAACGCGTTCGTGACTCGGGGTCCAACTCCCGGAATCGATCCACGCACTCTGCCAGTGCCGCATAGTACTGATCATGGGTCGGCTTCGAATCATAGAAGACCAGCGCGAACTCCGCCACGTCGGGCTCGGCGAACACACCGAAATCCAGAAGCTCCTGCTCGACTTCATAAAGGAGGTTGGGATCGGTGTTCTCCGAGAGCAGCGTGGTCTCGTAGTACTCCTCGAATGCCTTCCGGATTGTGTCGGTCTGGTTGGCAAAATCTAGGACCGACGTGCTTTCCTTTTCCGCATGGGTCCGATTGAGCCGAGACAGCGTCTGCACCGCGTTCACGCCACCCAGCTTCTTGTCGACGTACATAGTATGAAGGAGCGGCTCATCGAATCCGGTTTGGAACTTGTTGGCCACGACCATGAACCGGTATTCCGGGCGAGCAAACTCCTGTGCGGTCTGCTTCTCGCCGATCTGGCAGCCAACCGCGGCGGAGTTCATGCCCGGCTCCGTGTAGTCTTTCCCGCCATCCTTCACCGTGCCTGAAAAAGCGACGAGCGTGCTCCATTTGTAGCCCATCTCCTTCAGGCAGGCGTCCAGTGCCAGCTTGCAGCGAACCGCGTGCAGACGTGACCGCGTCACAATCATCGCCTTCGCTTTCCCTCCGATTCTGTTCTGCACTTGGGTAGCGAAGTGTTCGACCATGATTTCCACCTTCCTCCGGACCGCGTGGCCGTGAAGTTCCACGAAGGATTTGAGCAGGAAGCTCGCCTTGTCCTTCTCGAAGCGCGGGTCGGCCTCGATCACCTTGAGCAGCTTCCAGTAGGCTTCGTAGGTGGTGTAGTTCTCTAGGACATTGAGAATGCACCCCTCCTCGATGGCTTGGCGCATGCTGTAGAGGTGCCACGGCCGGGATGTGCCATTGGGCTGTTTCGCTCCGAACAGTTCGAGTGTTCTGGCCTTGGGCGTCGCGGTGAAGGCAAACAGGGAAAGGTTAGGCTGCGGACCCCGCTTCTGGACCTGCTCCAGAACAAGAGCCTCGATCTCCTCTTCTCGGGTCGGAGCGCTCGATTCCTCCGCCTCAGCTTCAACCAAGCTCTTCGCCGCCAGCACCGACTTCAGGCACTTGGCGTGCTCGCCTGACTGAGACGAATGGGCCTCGTCGATAATCACAGCGAACCGCTTCCCTGGAAGCTCCGCCACCTGGTCGGCGATGACCGGGAATTTCTGGAGCGTAGTGACGATGATCCGCCGTCCGGCCTCGAGCGCCGCTAGGAGATCCTTTGATGTCTTGTCGATATTCTCGACCACGCCGACGACTCGCTCGAACTGCTGGATTGCGCGCTGAAGCTGCCGGTCGAGCACCCGCCGGTCGCTAACCACCACCACCGAATCGAAGACCGCGCTGTCCTCTTCGTCATGCAGGGAAGAGAGCTGATGCGCCAGCCACGATATGGTGAAGCTCTTCCCGCTCCCGGCCGAGTGCTGAATGAGGTATCGCTGGCCCGCTCCGTACTTGCGCGCATGACCAACGAGTTCGCGCACAGCGTCAAGCTGATGGTAGCGGGGGAAGATCAGGCTGAGCTGCGCCTTGCCGCCCTTCGTCCTACTGTCCTCGTGGACGAACTGTTGGATCAGGTTGAGAATGCTGTCCCGCGCCCAGATCCGGTTCCAAAGGTAATCCGTGGGATAGGCGCCGCCGATTGGAGCAACCGGTGGATTCCCTGCGCCCTCGTCGCGCCCCCGGTTGAAAGGGCGGAAGCGGGTAGCGGTCCCTTCGAGGCGGGTGGTCACATAGACGAGGTTCGGATCGACGGCGAAATGGGCGATACAGCGTCCCGGAGCCAGTAGCGCGTTTCCCGGATTGCGGTCCTTGCGGTACTGCGCAACCGCGTCCTGCACATCCTGCCCCGTGAGCGGATTCTTGAGTTCGGTTGTGAAGATCGGAATGCCGTTCACGAAGATCGCCAAATCCAGACTCTGTTCGCTCTTCGGTTTATAGCGCAGCTGCCGGACAACCGCGAAGAGATTGGCCTTGTGTAGGCGGGAGGCTTCCTGGTTGAGACCGCTCGCTGGCGGGAAGTACGCCAAGTGGAACCTGATGCCGTGGTCCTTGATCCCGTTGCGGAGGACATCAACAACGCCGCGCCGCCTGAGTTGGTGCGCGAGATGGTCGAGAAAGCATTCCTTGTAGTCGGCGCCCAGGAGTTGTTGGAGCCGTTTCCAACTCTTCGGCTGGCTGGCGATGATGAAGTCGGTGACGTCACGAGAGATCAAGCAGCGCTCGCGGTTGTACTCGGCGGAGGTGCGGCGGTGGTAGCCGCCGGGTTTGAAAGAGGGACCGTAGCCGGAGTCCGGTTCGCGGACGCGGGCCTTGTAGGTGGGACAGGAATCGGGACCGCTCTGGAGGAGCGCGCATTCGATGGCGTCCTCGAAGGCCTGTTCGGTGGTGGATGGGGTCATGGGGAAGGTGATGATGGAGTTGGAGGGCGAGGCGAGGATGGTCGGTTGCGGGTGTTGGAGTGCATGGGTGGAGGCACGGCTTCGGACAAGTCTGTTGGCCGTGCGGCGTCAAGAGGCCAGCATTGACTCCCGCAGGTCGATCTGCCCGGTGACCCCGGCGGAGATTACGGAGCCGCGATATTCGCGCAACCGTTTAATGGCTTCCCGGGTCTTGGCAACCAAGGCATCGATCCGGCCAGTTTCGCGGTCGAGGAAGTCGGCGATGGCGCGTTGCTCGGGGAGGGGAGGGGCGCACGTTGGAACGCAGCCGAGTGCTGCCTCCGTTATCGCGGGATACGCGATTCCGACTGATCCCGCCGATACGGCATCTGTGAATGGATCGCTCTGACAGAAGTAGCCGAAGTAGTCGGCAACCGTATCAGGCCCGGGCGTGAGCACAGCGAATCCGGTCGACGCAATCAAGTCGCGCTCAAGCTGACCCGGGGTCCAGACTGCCTTCAAGTATGTGCGAACGGTTGACACCAAGGTGTCTCCAGGCCGTACAACGCGCCTAGCCCGCGACGGCGACGATCCAAATGGGATAGCCTTGAGATCCGAACCGAGCCGTCCCGTGTCAACGGACCCGATGTCCACATAGTCGAACGTGTAGTCTGGGTCCGTGTCGTCCGGCAGGACTAATTGGTTCATTGCGACATGGTCCTTCAGCCGTACCACCCCCCAATGGGCCGGAATCTCCCCCAGCCACTCCACGCCCGAGTCTCTCGTCGGAACTTCTGGATCCAAGCCCCGGGTAACCGCTTCGCTGATCAACGATGCCCGCTCCTCGTTAAGCAGCTCGATCAGACGTACCTTCTTCCGCACAAGGCGACCAATCGCACCCATCTGGCGGCCGAGGTAGTCGGCGATGGCTGCTTGCTCGGGGCGGGGAGGGAGCACGAGCAAAGCCGATCCCAACTCCTCGGCGTTCAAATGTGGCTGGGCAGAACGTGTGCTGGCCGCGATCAATTGGTCATGACGTACGTACTTGGAAAGTAGAGCGATTGCAATGAATTCAGGATCTGCTCCAGTTACGGACACCACCATGTCGTAGCCTGCAATAGCGCCCACATAGGGTTCCCGAACAATTGCAGAATCGGCGGTATACGCTCCGCTACGCACTACAATGATTTCACTTCGCTTAAGGAACGGCTCACGACTGACCGGTACATCTGAGGGATCAACATGAATCAAGTCATTCTGTACTATACGACCGTTGTTTATATTCGTAGCGCGGATTAGAGGCGGACCATGCTTCGATTCACGTGGGGGTTGACCCAAGCCGTATCGAATTGACGCGACCGCCTTTAGTCGTTGCACACCCCAATGTACCGGCACCTCCGCCAGCCACTCCACGCCCGTGTCTCGGTATTCTGGATACCTGCGAAATCCTCGCGTCACCGGTCCCCCTCCCCTTCCGGCCCGCTCCCCCGCAGCCGCCACGGTCCGCCCGGCGACCATTCCATCTCGAAGGGCTCCTCGTCGAGGATGCTGCTCCACACCGGTCTCAGAAACGTGCGAACCACGATCCCAGCTTCGGCAAGAGAGTTCGGCTGGTACCCGTGGACCTCGACTCGGGTGCGAAACCGTGACCACATTGCTTGGCGCTCCGGTTCCTCGTAGTAGACAGGCCCTAGCGCTGCCACTTCCCTCCTGTTCAATGCTTCACGCTGTAGTAGCGTGGCCCGCACGGCCCGTTGCAATACCGGACCGTCGAAGGCGAAGTCGGTGGCCAGCGCGGCAATGTCCCACACGTCCTTGATGCGGCTGTTGTGGTGCTCCATGGTGACCATGGCGGCAAACTTCTCGGCGATCAGCGTCTCGCGCGGGTACATCCACACNATCGGCTGAGGATGATCGAGCAGAGTGGGGTACCTTGATCGCTTGGGCGGCGGATTCACCGTGTCGCCGACGCCGATGTCTACCTGAAGCGGGAGTTTGACGTTTCCGAGCATACCCACCACGTGAAACCTCGTCGCGTGCCCATCGTCGACCGGGAGCTGGCGGACCCTTGTCCGAGTGGGGTCGAATACGATGCCGTCCTTCGTGCACGGTACCGCGCAGATGACGTCAAGTGCCCGGCGGATCGCGTCCTGTGAGGTCCTGCCTTTGGCTAGCAGGTCAATGTCCCCCGTACCGCGGTAGGCATCGCCATTCCAGACGAGGAAGAGCGAGGCGCCCTTGAGAATGAATCGATCGGCGACAGGTGATGCTCCGAGCCGGTAAAGAAAGCGTTCCGCCACATACTGTTGCAAGACTCGATTCAGGTCTTGGCCCGATGGGCGGAGTTGCCGGAGACGGGCATGCACCGAGGCAGGATAGTTGCGCCCATGTCGGGTCGACATCAGTACGTCCTCGCACCAAGGATCGGCCCGATCAGCGACTTCGCTCGGCAGGCCGAAGCCGTCCGCCAGATTTCGTCCGGTGTCGTGTGGTGTCGCGCCAAGGCATCGTCGAGTGCTTCGTAGGCAATGTCGGTGCCGACCCGACTGCGGAAGCGGAAGCAGTCCACCACGGTTCGCGCCGGACTGGTGATTCGGGCAGGCACCCCTTCGAACTCCGTGTCCACTACCCCGTACCTAAGCGAAATCCCTGAGAACCGCATAACCTCTGGGGCCGAAGCGGGCCAAGACCGGCGTCCTTCTGCCCTGCGGGATGGCAATCCAGACGCGGTGCGGCCGTTGTGTGCCGATCTCGTGCACTGCGAGCGCTGTCAGCAGACAGACGATGCTATCCGGCACCTGAGCGCAGACCGCCGCGACGTCACTGAAGCGAGTGGAGTCGATGTCTGTCCGCCGGTATAGGCCTCGTCGTTCCCGTTCGACGATTCCTGCTTCCTCCAGACGGCGCAGTTGATGGTAGTCGATCCCGGCTTCCACGGCGTCCAGTGGCCGAAAACACGATCCGAGGCCCGATTCGCATAGAAGCCGGTGCGCGGGTTCCGCACTCATGACACCCCCTCCGCGCTGGTCAGCCCTCTCAGCATTCCGACGATTTCGTCCGTGATTTGAGCGATGTCGCGCCGACCTCTTCAGGCGCACGCGGTGGGCGGAACCGGTAGAAGTAGCGGCTGAAGTTCATCTCGTAGCCGACAATCCCCACATGTCCGTCTGCCTTATCCACAATCTCCTCATTGATCCACGCGTCGGGCCGATACGGATGGACCTGGCGGTCGAAGAACTCCTGTACGCTCGCCGGAACGCCGCGCTCGTCTGCCGGATCTGCACCCTGCCGACGCGGAACGCGCTCGTGGTCGCGGAGCTTCGAGTCGGCCACGGGATCGCCCTTGGGATCGAGGAAGACCGCGGCCGTCTCGTCCCTTTCGGAGAGCGCCTGAACAATGGCTTTCACAACCGGCGCGCCCAGCTTGATCCCGGCTGCCCTCGCTGCGCGTGCCAGATCGCTGTGGAAGGCATCGCCATCCTTGTACAGGGTGTCCGGCATCTCCGACAGCATGGATAGAATCGCCGCCTGAAGCTCGCATCCCTGTCGCCTTGCCTCTTCGCCTGCCGTGCCCCGCTTTCGCGACACTGCGAGCCTCCGGAACCCTGTCTGATCGTTCAGTCTGGCAATACGTTCGTCACTGGCCTGGAAGTTGAGGCGCAGCGGCCGCTCGACGGTCACTTTGCGGTATCCGAACGCCGTCGTCGGTAGAACCCGGCTGACGGTGACCTCCTCGGGCTGTCCATCACGCTTGACAGATTTTTTCGCGCCGTCCCGGCCTTCGGCGAGCAGCAGCAGGATCTCGGTTGCCTGTTCGTGCGAAATCTCACGCCGCTTGTCGCCCAGGCTGCGGCGCATGGCAACCCAGTGCGAAGTCGCGTCAATTAGTTGCACCACACCCCGTCGCGCGGCCGCCTTGCGATTGGTCAATAGCCAGACGTAGGTTGCAATCCCCGTGTTGTAGAAAAGCTGTTCGGGAAGCGCGATGATCGCTTCAAGCAGGTCATTCTCCAGCACATGACGGCGGATCTCGCTCTCGCCGCCGCCAGCGTCGCCGCTAAAGAGCGGGGATCCATTCATGATGACTGCTACCCGCGACCCTCCCGGCCCCGGTGTGCCTCCCGGCTCCCGCATTCGCGACAGCAGGTGCAGCAGAAAGAGAAGCTGGCCATCGTCGATGCGCGGAAGCCCCGGCCCGAAACGTCCGGCCGAACCGCGCCCATGTTCGGCCTTGACGGCGTCTTGGTCCACTTTCCAGTCCTTGCCATAGGGCGGGTTGGTGATCAAGTAGTCGAACAGACGATCATGATATGAACGGAGCACGCTTCCCCGCTTAATGCTCTCCGCATCGCGCCCGTTTGGGTCCTTAATGTAAAGATCGGACCGTGCGATCGCCCAAGTCTCGGGGTTGGTCTCTTGGCCAAAGAGGTGTATCTCGGCGGCCGGGTTGATCGGCTCCCGGACGACTTTGCCATCGACGAAGCGTCCCTTCGTGATGTGGTCACGTGCGATCATCAGCATTCCACCGGAGCCGCAACAGGGGTCGTAGATGGCGTGAACCGCCCCCTCCCGTGCAATGTGATCCTCATCACCCGCAAGCATGAGGTCGACCATGAGGTGCACGACATCGCGCGGCGTGAAGTGCTCGCCAGGATTCTCGTTGAGTGACTCGTTGAACCTGCGGATCACCTCCTCGAAGATCGTTCCCATCGTTGCGTTATCTATCTTGTCCGGGTGCAGGTCGATGTCGCCGAAGCGTTGGACGACCTGGTAGAGGAGCCGCCCCTCGTCCAGGGTGCGGATCGCGTCGTTGAAGCGGAAAGAGTGGAGCACCTCCCTCATGTTGTCGCTGAATCCGGCGATGTAGGCCTCCAGATTCTGGGCCAGATGCGGAGGATCGGCTAGCAGCCGGGCGAAGTCGTAGTGCGAGGTGTTGTAGAAGGCGAACCCGGAGGCACGGCAGAGCTGGCGGTGTGGGTCGGTGAGCTTCCCCTTGAGTTGAGCGTGGCGCTTGAGAACCCTCTCCTTCGTGGGTGCCATCACGCAGTCAACGCGGCGTAGCACAGTGAACGGCAGGATCACGTCAGGGTACTTCCCGCGCTTGAAGGTGTCGCGAATGAGATCGGCGACTCCCCAGATGAAGCTGACAATCTGGCTGTGGCTCATGAAAGTGGATGTTTGCGTGGGGTTGAGGGAGGAGATCGAGTTTGAATATGTATATAATAACAGATTCAATATATGCGTTTCTATATCCGCATGGTAATCTGTTCACGCAAGGCCGAGCCTGCCGTTCCCTCGCAAGTGACCAAGCGCGTCAATCCTAACACGGGTCATTCGACTGCTGTGCATCTGCTATGTTCCAGCGGTGACTTCAACACGATTCGCGCCCGGCTTTGCCACGTCTCGCTTGAGGCCGCCAACCGCAATGCTCAATGAAGGGACGTGATTCCGCAATGCTGCTGGCGTCGATGGCCTCAGCTGTTGGCGCCGATCCGAGCGAGATTCTAGCGAGGCTCCAAGGACGCTGAGGCCTGCGCGGAAGCCTGCCTGCGGCCGACCATGCGCTTCGTGGCCGTCAAGAGCGAAGCGCAGCTGGCGATGCAGTCGCTGCACCGCCACCGCTCGCGGCTGGTGGGCAACAGCACGCAGCTGATCAACCAGATGCGCGGCTTCCTGCTGGAGCGCGGCATCAGCGCGCCGCAGGGCAAGCGCAAGCTGGTCGCCCGCCTGCCGGAGATCCTCGAGGACGCCGACAACGGCCTGCCGCTGGCGATGCGGGACATGCTGGCCGGAATGCTGGAGGAGTGGGAGGAGCTGGACGGCAAGATCGNGGCCCTCAACCGCCAGCTGGTGACGGAGTCGAAGGCGGACNCAGGCTGCGAGCGGTTGCNGGAGATCCCCGGCGTGGGGGCGCAAACGGCCACGGCGGTCGTGGCGGCGATCGGCGACGGTCAGGCCTTCGACACGGGGCGGGACTTCGCGGCCTGGCTGGGGCTGACGCCGCGGGAGAGCTCGACAGGCGGCAAGCAGCGGCTAGGCCATATCAGCAAGCAAGGCAACCGTTATATCCGGACGCTGCTAACGCACTGTGCGCGATCCGGGATGGAGACGCTGTCGAAGCGTACGGATGCGCTGGGCGCGTGGCTGCGGCGCATGCTGGCAAAGAAAGACCGCCGGGTAGTGATCGTCGCGCTGGCCGCTCGGCTGGCACGGGTCATCTGGGCCGTGCTGCGCAAGGGGGAGCGGTTCCAACCACAGGCTCAGGCCGCCGCGGCGGCCTGAGAGAGAAGCGCTGGCTGCGGCTTGCCGCTGGAGAAAGGAGCAACTCAAGTTCGTCTGCTAATCCGAATTGATGGACAAACTGGTCGTNCCGGCGTCGCGGAAACCTGCCCANCNGAATGGCCCTTCGAGGTCGAAAGCATTAGGAGGACCACGGCGCGCGGACCCCATCATGGCCCGGAACCCTGGGGTTCCACTCAGAGGNCGGATATATTCGTGCAGATCCCTGTCCAGGAAACGGAGGAGTAGACATCCGAGNGCGAACCATATATTTCGAGTCGACGTCTGACAGGCGCGGCTAGTCAATCCCGAGGCCGCGCATGAGAACTCTACTCTATTTCAATCGGCCTTGGGGTCAGCCGGCGTTGGTTGTGCGGCCCGGTCACATCGATTCACTCCAGATTGGGTTCACAGAGCCACGTCACGAACCGGTTCGAACGTGAACTCCGGCACGATCACCTCCCACGCATCGCATTTCATGTAGTCGCGATACTCCGGCTCCGAAGCCTCACGGCTCCACCCGACGACGGCCAACACCTTCGCCGATCGGCAGCGCATCCCCGCAGGCAACGTGAACCTCTTGGCGAGGCGCCCCACCAACATGCCTGCCTGGTCCATCAGTTCCCAGCGTCCCGGTGTCAAAGCCCGCATCTTCAGCGGATCGCCCGGCGAGAGCCTGGCGATGGCATTGTGAACTAGGTCCCGGGGGCTCCGGCGCCCGGCGAAGCCCAAATCCACGTCCCGAAGTGTGGTTCGGATGTGTCGGTACTTGAGCGCCGTCGAGCCGGGCGCAAGCTCGACGGGTTGGCGGCGTTGCACCGAGGGATGGCGGGCCAATGCGTCCAAGAACCTGTGGGGCTGATTGAATCTTGCGAGCATCAAAGTCTGGCGGGCGCGCGTCATGGCCACATAGTACAGTCGGCGCGGCTCGTCCCGGTCCTCGTCTCCTCCGTCGCGGTTCCACCCGCCATCCAGCACGGCCACGTGGTCGAACTCCAGCCCTTTCGCGCGGTGGCCGGTGAGCAGAAGTAGTGCGTGCTGGCGCCTGCGTATGTCGCGACCCCACTCCGCTAGCCATTCGATGAAGTGATCCACCGGCACTTCCCCGCCGCCGTTTTCAAGAGCATGCTCTTCGATAGCCTGTCGCAATAGATCATGCCATGGGTTGATCGGCCGCGACTCAATCCGTTTACGCAAAGCCGCGCCATCGACCATGCGGGGGGTCCGTCCGCGAAGCCATTCGACAAACGTCCTGGTTTCCCGCAGTCGCCAGAAATTAGGGATTTCCTCGTTCCCCATTTGTGCCGGAATGCCATGCGCTTCGCAGAACGCCCGCACTGGGACTAGATACTCCCACTCTCGCGCGATCACCGCACATCTCGACCAGTCCCAATCGGGTGAAAGCGTCGAAAGGCGCTGGAACTCCGTCATGACGGCCCGCGCCTGATAGATCGCATCACGGCCTGCCGCAAGGATTTGCACTCGCCCCCGCGCGACCGGGTCCAATCCTTCCCACTTGCCGCCCTGCGGGTCCTTTTTGCGAGCTCGGTTGAGGTGGATCGGGTGGTCGACTTTCATTCGTTCGTTAGCCTGCTCGATCACGGAGTTGGCGGCGGCCACAATGTGGGCTGTAGACCGGTAGTTCGCGGTGAGATAGATGGGTTTAGGACCGTAGTCCGCCTCGAAGCGACGGATGAATTCCACCGACGTGCCGTTAAAGGCATAGATGTTCTGATCGTCATCACCGACCGCGAACACGGTGAGCTTGCCGGCATCTTCATTGAGCGTTCGTCCGGCCAGGCCAGAAATCAAGTCGTATTGGTCCGGNCCNATATCCTGATACTCGTCCACAAGTATCCAGCGNAACCCTANGAGCAAACGCTCACGGAGATCGTCTGCCTCCTCCGGCGGCAGACCCTTTCCTCGAAGCAACTCTACCGCNCTGCGGATCACCTCTTGGAANACCTCGTNGTCAGGACGATCCGCCTGTCCCGCAAAACTGGCCCCGNCCAAACGCATCGCNAGGCCATGGCAAGTGAGCACGGTCACNCCGCGAGCGTCGTCTCCGATCAACTCCTTAAGGCGNCGGCGGATATCGACCGCGGCNTGGCGNTTGTAGGCCANAGCAAGTATGCTGCGGGCGCNCTCTCGTCTTGCGCGTATCAGATAGGCGATTCGATGCACGAGCACACGCGTCTTGCCCGAACCGGGGCCCGCAAGCACAAGCACGTTGGTCTGCTCCCGGTCGTCGGCGACGATGCGTTGCTGTACGGGATTCTTGAGGCTTTCAACGATCGCTTGCCATGACCGGGGTGTTGTTTCCCGGCCGATCTCTTTGTCCCGTCCAGGCAGCCAGCGCGCTAGAAACTCATCCTCCTGGAGGTTGAAGTAGTCCATCGCAAGACGCAGGGCCTCGCTCATCGTTGCGATGCCGCGCTCGGCGAACTCCGCCATCACATGAATCTGCAGCACCTGTCCCTTGTAATGGAGCGCAAGGGGTTCGAAGTCCGTTTTTGCGAAACCGCGACGCTCCTTGTTTTCAAGACGGATGGTCATGGCGGGGCGAAACACCGCCATCCCCCTGTTGAGGCGGATCACCTCCTGCTCATGCAGCCACAGCAGCGCACAGTCCACCAACTTGCCGGTGTTCCGGACTCTGCTCTTCAGGATCAGGTCGGACTTGACCGCCTCCAACAGCTTGCCGAACGTGGTCTCAGCCAGCAAATCCGTGCCCCGGCTTGCAGGCGGTAAGCACGCGATCAGATGATCAAGCAGACGCCCTGCCGCATCGCGACGGATACCGGCGGTCTCTTCCAGAACCCCCCATTCGCGTTGCAGCGTCACCCAAACGGTCTCCGCGTCACGCTTCCGTACCGCTAGACTACCCTTGCCGCCATCCTCGCCGCGGCCGTCATTGGCGATGCCACGGACGATGCGCAATAGCCGTTCAGGCAGTGGATCGGCCAATCCCTGATCTCTCAACACTTGGGATGCGATGCGCAAGTGAAGCGATGACGCCTCCCCCTTGTCCATATCCGGAGCCCCCTCTCGCATGTGCGCGATCAGGGCGGTTTCCAGTTCCCTCGCTTGTTCAAAGCGCTTACGAGAGGCACTCTCCACGCCGGCATGAACAAATGCGGTCAACGCCGTGTCGTTGCTGGAAAGGCCCAGTTGCTCCAGATCGTNCAATGCGCCTCGCACACCCTCCGGACTCAGCCCCGAAACCCCCATCAGTTCGTCCGTGGTGACGCCTTCGTCCGCGTCCGCTCCAATCAGCGTTTCGACGATGCGCAGCAANCTGTCTCGGTAGGTGTCGGTGAGGTGTGCTTTCTTGAGCCACCTTCTGGCCTCCTCGANCGAACCCACCCGGAGCGAGGAAGGGAACACATTGACGACGTTCTCCTCACGGGTCAGCAACTCCGACTCTTCCAGCCAGGTGACTGCGGTCCGCACACGGGTATCGTCGGTAGCTGAATCGCGCTCGAAGGCATTGTCCTCGTCCGCACCGAGGATTTCACCTGGGGTAGCCACCACCTCCCCGTTAAGGCGTTTCTTCCGGTCTAGTCTGCGGAGCGCTCTGAGGATGCCGTGGATCTCCGCCCTGGTGAGCCGCGAGCGGGCCGACATACCAAACTGGCGCTCCAGATCGTCCGCCGAATACAGCAGAACGCAACGCGCCGGTGTGCGGTCCCGTCCGGCGCGGCCGGCCTCCTGCAGATAGTTTTCCAGCGAACCAGGGATGTCGGCGTGAATGACCAGTCGCACGTCCGGCTTGTCGATCCCCATGCCGAACGCGTTAGTCGCTGCAATCGCGCGCAGTTCTCCGTCGATGAAGCGCCGCTGCACGTTCTTCTTCGTTTCCGGTGACAGGCCTGCATGAAAATAGTCCGCGGCTACGTCTTTGAGTTGCAAGTATTCGGCCACCTCTTCGCTCTGTCGCCGCGTCGCGCAATAGATGATGGCGCCGCCAGCAGCCTCGGGCGGCAGGTATGACTGAAGCACTTGGTGGATGTGGGCGAACTTCTCGCCCCCTGAGGTTGGGATTACCTCGAACGTCAGATTGCCACGCTCGACGCCGCCATCGTAGACAGTCAACTCGATGCCGAGCATCTCCCGGAAATGCCGTGCGATGTCATCCACCACGTCTGGCCTGGCGGTCGCGGTAAGGCACAGCACGGGTGGTATCCGCCCCCCTCGCGCACTCTTGCGGATAAACCGGCCCACGTAGCGGTAATCCGGCCGAAAGTCGTGGCCCCAACGCGACAGGCAATGCGCTTCGTCGAGTATCCAGGCACCGATCTCGCGCTGGTTCAGCACCCGGCGCAAGGGACGGGAGCGAAGCTGCTCCGGGGCGATGAGAAGGATGCCCGCATCCCCCAGCCGAACTCGGTCAAGAGCATTGGCGCGCTCGGGCATCGACAGCAGACCGTTGACGGCTACGCAGCAGCCGATCCCGCGCGCTTCCAGTCCCGCTACTTGGTCGGCCATCAGCGCGACCAAGGGCGAGATCACCACGGTCAGCGCGCCAGTCTTGTCGTAGCGCGACAGCGCAGGGATCTGGTAGCAGAGCGACTTGCCGGTTCCCGTGGGCAGGATCCCGAGTACGTGCTTGCCACCCATCGCCGCCTCAACGATGCTCTGCTGCATGGGACGCCCTTCATCGTCCGTTGGTGCCGGCCTGAAATCGTCGAAGCCGAACCAGCGCTTCAACTCTTTTTGGGCATCGTGCCGCTCCCGACACCACCCGCATCCGGGGCCGGTGCAGGGAACATCCCTGAGACCGTGCACCAGGCGCCCGACTTCCGGGAACTGGTGGCGCACCCAAGGCGGCATGACCGAGTTGCCGCCGGCCACCGAAAGCCATGCCAGCGAGTAAGCCAACTCCCAGCCGAGTTTGCTCGCCTCCGCCAAGACCTCGCTCCTGTAGGTCGCGCAGGCGACTTGTTCCAGCNGCCGGCTGATCGCAGAGTAGGCCTCGGCGTCTGACGGACGGCGGGAGNGACGAAGCGTGGAGAACAGATCATCGAGGGCGCGGTCCGCACCTTTGTGCGCAGGGGTGGTTAGCCAGTGCCAACCTGCCAGCAGATCCGGCGGAACCTCCCTCAGCGCTCTCCACTCGTCCCCGAAGACTTCCAATGCGAGGCGGGCGTCGAGTTCCGGGTCGTTGATCTGCCCGCGCTTGAGCCCACCGTCCTGGTAGTGCTTGACCAGGTGATGATAAGGATTGCGCGGAAAGGCCAGAGGACTGAGGCGCAATGTGTCCACGGCCGGCAGTCTCAACAGCCGCATGTCGGGTTTCGCCGCTTGAAGATACGGAAGGTCGAAGTTGATCAGGTTGTGACCCAGGATGAATGACGCTCCTTCGGCAATCTTGTCGAGTTTTTCCAACGCGGCCGTCAAATCACCACTGGAATGGGTAAACCGCTCGCCAGTATCAGCGCGCACCGCGCCAATAGCACGGATGCATCCATCCTCCTTGCCGACCTCAAGGTCCACCGACAGGCAGCGAGGCCGAAAGGTATCGTCCTGCTCAGAAGCCGACACACCGGCCTCGACAGATATCG
>JGIcombinedJ30088_10002993_pt1 | contig 15824 bp, 15 predicted proteins | sample PinacodermPK_FD_30088 | JGI IMG/M metagenome (IMG submission 30088)
CGTTGAGCCGGAGGTTGCTGCTGAGCCGGTGCCGGCCGAGGAGCCGGCGGAGACCGTTGAAGCCTCCGACGTTTCAGGCGAGGCGGTCCAAGACGCCGAGGCGGGTGAGGAACTCCCCCAGCCCGGCGGTGAGATCGAGGTCGTCTAGCTCCTCGAGGGGTACCCAGCGGGCCTCGGTGGCGTCGTCGCCTGCCTGTGGCGGGTCATCGCCCAACACCGTCACCCAGAAGTCGGCGATCACGTAGTGGTGTTGATCGTCGATCCGTTCCACCCAGTCGGCGAACCCCTCGCACAGGACTTCCAGACCGGTCTCCTCGGAAACCTCTCGAACCACGGCTGCGGCGAGCGTCTCACCCCACTCCACCCGTCCCCCCGGCACCGACCACTGGCCGGCTGCCGGCCCGTGCCCGCGGCGGATCAGCAGCACGCACCGGTCCCGGACGGCGATCGCGCCGACGCACACCTCCGGGCGCATCAGCGCTCGCTCCCGGAATCGGGTGGCTCCAGCCGGCGGTGGACCTGGAGAGCGCGAGCCGTCAGCCCGTACCGCTCGAAGAAGTTCTTCGTCACCCGGTCACCGGGNAGTGCCACGGCGTCGACAGCCGCGGCGCCCTCCTCGGCCGCCCAGANCAGTACCTCGTCCATGAGCGCCTCTCCCAAGCCGACTCCTCGGGCCTCGGGCAGGACGTAGAGCGCATCGATCTCCACCAGAGAGGCACCGTTGGTCAGGACAACGAGACGCGCCGCGGCGAATCCCATCGAGGAACCGTCGAGGCTTCCCACCCACAGTCGCACCGCGCCGCCTTCCAGAAGGCGGCCGAAACCGGTGGCCTCGAAGGCTTCGGGATAGCGAATTGCCATCAGCATGGTGCCACCGCGCTGATCCGCCGCTTGCTGCCGCGCGGCGCCTTCGAGGGCCGCCAGGGCAGCGCANTCGGCGGCGGTGGCCGCGGCGACGGCGACCCTCAGGGGCCCAGCCTGTCCAGCGACGGGCAGATCTCCTCACCGGAGGGGCAGCGTGGTGCCTTCCGGCTGCCGAGTTGGCTCTTGGACACCAGCAGGAAGCATCCCTCACAGAGCCATTCGTCGTCGCGGCGCGGCGTCACCGAGCCGAGCAACTCCGCAGGCTGGCCGGTCTCGACCTCGCCCGCCTCCTCGGCGCTCTCGATGTCGTCGCCGGCGACGAGGCGGTCGCGCAGGATCGTGTTGAGATCCGCCTCGAGGTTGTCCGGATCCACCTCGTCGTCGAATTCGCCCTCGACCTGGGGCGGCCGCTTGGCGGCGGGGGGCTTGGGGGGTGCGTCCTTCTCGTCCTCTTCGAGTTCATCGTCGTCGTCGTCGTCGAGAGGATCGTCGCTGTCGTCCTCGAGGTCCTCGNCGAACTCGGGATCGAACGCGGGGCTGTCCTCCTCCTCGATGTCGAGGCCCAACAAGTTGTCATCGTCGGACATGCGTCTCTCCGGCTTCATCGCTGGCACCGATCACCTGCGAAGGCGGATCATAGACACACGCCGTCACAAAATGCGGCACGTCGCGGCCGGCGGCCGCGGGACTGTTCGGCGCTAGACCGCGCTGCGACGGCGCGTAGCTGCTCGGCGCTCGGCGGCGAGTCGTTCGAGTTCGGGTTCGCNGGAGCGGTCGGCGAAGGACATCATGCCGGCGATGGCGCGGTGTCCTGCGGTGTTTTCGATGAGGCGGTGCATCTCCTGGGCCACGTGGCGGTAGGCGGGGTGGCCCTGGGTGCTGCTGCGCAACTCGATGAGGTGCATTGCCTCCCGGGCGTTCATCTGCATGACGAAGCGAATGCGGTAGGCCAGGGCCACCGCATAGGCGGCCTGGTTGGGGAAGTGCTCCACGAGGGCGTCGTGCAGTTCGGCACTCCGGGCCATGGTGTCGGCGAAGAGGCCTTCGAGACCGGCCGCTTCGACCGCCTCGGGCATGCTGTAACCGTGGATGGGGTTGAGCCGCTGCCACTCGATCGTCAGCATCCGGTGACGTTGCAGGTCGCGGAATGCCCCGTAGTCGCACAGCACGTCGAATCGGTAGTAGGGGGTCTCGAGGGCACGTCCCGGCTTGTGGCGCCTGTTGCCGCGGTCGCCGGCGTAGGTGAGCAGGACACGCAGGCGATCGGCGGTGCTCATCTTCTCGACCCGGGCACGCAACCGATCCTCGGGAAGATCCACGTAGGAGTAGAGGGCGCTGCTNACGAGCTTCACCTCGCCGTCGGGATCGAAGTCCAGGAGCCGGACCGCGGGGGTCTGTTCAATGGGCTCGGTGGCTTCACCGATCAGCTCGTGGGCGAGCGCCTGCATCGAGTCTGCGGTGGCGCGGAGGTAGCGGCTCCAGGCCACTCCCCTGTCCTCGATGTCCAACCGCTTCAGGAACGAGGGGATCACCTTGCGCAGTTCGGCAAGCATCATGTCGGCGTAGGCGCGCACCTCGGGCAGCAGGTGAGCGCGCATCCGTAGGAGCAGGTTCTCGTAGCCCTGACCGCTGCCGTAGATGCCGACGTTCGAGAGTGCCGCGGCGGGCAGCATCCCGCGGATCGAGTCGAACGACTTGGCGCGCACAGCCTGGCGGTGCACGAAGTCCGAGTCGCCCGGAGCCTTCGGGAACCGGCGGCGGAAGTGCTCGTTCATCACGGGCAGCGCCCCGCTGTAGGACTCGAACATGCCGTCGAGGTCGGCGACATATTTCGTTCCGAGGCCCGAACCCAGGATGTCCGGATCCCGGTAGTACCGGTAGCGGCCGCCGAGGCGTGCGTCGTAGGCCACATAGCGCGTGGATTGCTCCAGGTACGACATGAGCCGGCCCCATTCGAGCACCTTGGTGAGGACGTTGGAAGCCTGCTCACACGCCAGGTGCACCCCGCCGAGTTGGGCCACCGAGTCGTCGCCGTACTCGAGGAAGACCCGGTCGTAGAGTTCCTCGGCTCGGCGCAGGCCGATCGTGGCGTCCACTCCGAGGTCGCCGCTGACGTCGAGCTCGCCCACAAACTCGTCGAGGAACAGGCGCCGCAGGCTCTTGGCCGACCGCGAGTAACGGGCGAACAGTGCACCCTTGACGACCTCGGGCAGGTTCACGAGGGCGAACACGGGCTGGTCGAGGTTCGTGAAGTAGCGCCGCAGGATCTCGGCTTCGGAATCGGTGAAGCTCTCAGCGACGTACATGTTCCCTCGACGCCGCCCGTTGAGGCCGAACGCTCAGNCCGACGCCGCGACGGTGGCTCCGTCGCCGGCGAAGTCGGCAGCCACCGCGGCGCGGACCGAGGCGTCGCTCCAGTAGTCGATCGCCACCCCGGCCAGCGTCTTGGCGCCGTCGATGACGCCTCGGTCGCCGCCGGGACCACGGGCGCAGACCGCGAAGTCCTCGGTGTGGATGGCGACCTCGGGTGGAGCGACCGCGATCATGGGATGGATTGACGGCACCACGTGGCTGACGTTGCCCATGTCGGTGCTGCCGATCACGGTACGGCCCGGGGCGGGCGGCTGCGGGTTCCTGCCCACGACTGCGGCGTTGGACTCCCAGAGNTCCTGGAGTGGTGCATTGCTGCGGACCTCGGCGAAGTGATAGTCGGCCCACTCCAACTCGATCGCCACCCCGGCGGCCACCGCACCGCTGCTGAGGCAGTCCGCAAGGCGTTCTTTCAGCAACTCCAGCCCGCTCACGGTCGGCGACCGCACGTACCAGTTGGTCTCGGCGAAGGCGGGAACGATGTTCGGCTTCTGGCCGCCGTCGGTGAAGATGCCGTGAAACCGTTCGTCGGGTCCGATGTGCTGGCGGAGGGCGGCCGCGGCGACATAGCCCAGCACCGCTCCGTCCAGGGCGTTGCGACCGGCATAGGGGGCCGCGGCGGCGTGCGCGGCGCGGCCGCGGTAGCGGGCATGCAGCTGCTGGACCGCCAGGGTCTGCATCTCGGAGAGTTCGAGGCCGGCCGGGTGCAGCATGAGGGCGGCGTCCACNCCGTCGAAGGCACCCCCCCTCATGAGGTGGAGCTTGCCTCCACCCCCTTCCTCGGCGGGGGTCCCGAGGATCAGCAGTCGCCCACCCAACTCCTCCACAACCTCTGCCGCCGCCAGCCCCGCCCCGAGGCCGGAGGCGGCGATGATGTTATGCCCGCAGGCATGGCCGATGCCCGGCAGCGCGTCGTACTCGCAGAGGAACGCCACGAGNGGCCCAGTGGTGCCGGCGCGGGCCGCGAAAGCCGTTTCCACGCCGTAGGCCTGTCGCTGGACCTCCAGACCGGCATCCTCGGCGGCGCCGGCGAGCAGGTCATGGGCAAAATGCTCCTCGAAGCCCAACTCGGGGTTCTCGTGGATGCGGTGAGAGATCTCGGTGAGTTGCTCGGTGCGTGCGTCCACCGCGGCCGCGGCCCGCGCTTTGAAGCCAGCGGATCCTGGGCAGGAGCGAACCACGGGGCGAATCTACCATCGGGTGTCGCGACGGCTTCGGACCGTGGCACCTACACGATCACGGCGAGAGCGTCGCTCTCGACACGCACGGTGATCCGGCGGGCGCGGCCGGCGGACACGCCGTCGAGCAGTACCGGCACGGGGCGCTCGAAGCTCGTGCTGAACGCCGCGCGCCGGGTGGTGGCGATCGCCGGGTGTGGGAGGTGCGTGCCGCTCCGAAGGCGGCGCCAGGCACCGAGCCGCTGCCGCAGAGGAAGGTTTGCGTCGCTGATATCCAGCAAGCCATCGCCGGGATGTGCGCGCGGACCGAGATTCCAACCGCCCATGTAGGCGGCGTTCATCACGACCAGGATCCGGCCGAACAGCCAACTGTGGCGGGCGACGAGATGAGCCGTGAACCAGTGGAGCCGGCCGTCGAGGAGAACCGAACCCAGATCGCAGGTCAGCGCCGAACCACCTTCGTGCAGGCGCGCCCGATCGCCGGTTCCCCCGAGGGTGCGGCACAGGTCCCCGCCGGTCAGGCCGAGCACCGGAAGGGCCTCACCTCGGCGACGGGCCGCCTCCACCACCTCCCGGGCGCGCGCGTCGTTCGAGACGACCACACCGCCGTCGGGGAGCTCTCCGCTGGTGCCCCAATCGCCGCCGCGGCGGATACCCAAACCGATCCCTTCCCGCTGGTGCGCTCCGGCGCTGCCCCGCGACGACTTCAGCCGGCTGCGTCGAGCATCGAGGCGGACACCACGCCACGGAACATGGCATTCGCCACCGCGTTCGCGGTTGCCGTGGTGGCCGGATCGGGCGCCACGCGAGCGACCTGGCGAGCAAGATCGCAGACGAGCTTCACGTTCCGGACGAAGTCGCCAGGGGTGGTGTGATCGTCCAGCACACGTGCCAGCGGGGCACCCGCCGCCCAGCCGTAGGCGATTGGGGCGAACCCGCCGTCGGGTGGCCGGGTGCGCGGTCGACCGAGGCAGGCGAGCTCGGTTGCGGCCAGGGACTCGTGGGCCTCACCCAGCCGCGCCCATCGGCGGCGAAGCGCGGCGGTCGGCCAGTGCGGCTCNACCGGCACGTCGCCCCCGCGCTGCTCGTAGGTGCAGCAGGCCAGCAGCGCCGCGAACGAGGCCTTGTCGAGCCCGTCGAAGTGGCCCCCCACCACGGCTTCGGCGATGAGAAGGTCGCTCTCGTGGTAGATGCCGGCGAGGACCCTGCCGCTGTCGGCGAGCGCCCAGCCGTCGAGGTGGCCCCGCCGGCGCAGCACCTCGGTGAGTTCGTCGAACTCGGCTGCCAGGGTGTCCTTCTTGCTCCTCAGCCGGTTGCGGAGATCTTCCACCCTGCGGGCGGTTCGGCGCAGCCGGCGCTGGGCCTCGTCGCTCCCCCGCCGCCGCGCCGTGGCGTTGATCTCCGCCAGCGCCCGGCGACCCTCCTGCAACTGCCGCTCCAGGACGACCACCTCGCGGTCCGCCTGGTACTGGGCCAGGGAGCGGCCCAGCACGCTGCGGGCCTCCTCCGGGGCCAGGCGCGCAATCAGGTTGACCACCATGTTGTACGTCGGGCGGAAGGCCGAGACAAGGGTGAAGCTTCGACTGCCGACCAGCCCCGCCACGTCGCCGAAGCGCAACCGGGGGCTCCACAGGACCACCGCGTAGCCCTGGTCGTCGATCCCTCGTCTGCCTGCGCGCCCGGTCAGCTGGGTGTAGCTGAGCGGCGTGAGCAGCTCGTGGCCGTCTCCGGAGAACTTGGTGAGCTTCTCGATCACGACGGTCCGCGCCGGCATGTTGATGCCCAGCGACAACGTCTCGGTGGCGAATACCACCTTGATCAGGCCGCGCCGGAAGCACGCCTCGGTGGCCTCCTTGAAGGGGGGCAACATGCCTGCGTGATGGGCGGCCACGCCGTTGCGGATCTGCGCGGACCAGGCCTCGTATCCCACCGCGCGCCGGTCGTTGCGGCCCAGCGAGGACACGTAGGGCTCGACGACCTCGGCGATCAGGTCCCGCTCGGCCGGGGTGGTCAACTCGAGGTCGGCCCGGGCCAACAGGCGGGCGGCGTCGTCGCAGCCCGCACGGCTGAAGATGAAGTAGATGGCGGGCAGCATCTTCCGGCGGGACAGCGCCTCGATCACAGCGACCCTGTCCGGTGCGCGCCAGCGTCGCCCTCCCGCGCCGCGCCGCCGGCGGCGGTCGCGATCGACACGTTCGCCCTCGGGGTTGGGGCGGTCGCCGACGAGCACCGGCAGGAAGCGCAGGTTGGCCCGCTCGTTGTCGCCGAAGCACAGCAGGCTGTCCAGATTCACCGGCCGGCGGGTCTCGGTCACGGCGTGTGCCGATCCCCGGAGTTCACTGATCCAGGCGCGGATCTCGCCGACGTTGGAGACCGTGGCCGAGAGGCACACGAACCGCACCGCCGCCGGGGCGTGGATGATCACCTCCTCCCAGACAGGGCCGCGGTAGGGGTCCTGCAGGTAGTGCACCTCGTCGAGGATGACCCAGCGCAGATCGCGCAGGTCCGGCGAGTCTGCGTAAATCATGTTGCGCAGCACCTCGGTGGTCATCACGACCACCGGTGCGGAGGGGTTGATGGCGTTGTCGCCGGTCAGCAGGCCCACCACTTTCGAGCCGTGCTCGGCCACCAGGTCGGAGTATTTCTGGTTCGACAGGGCCTTGATCGGGGCGGTGTAGAACACCCGCCGCCCCGCCGCGAGGGTCGCCCGCACGGCGTGCTCGGCCACGACCGTCTTGCCCGCGCCCGTGGGTGCGGCGACGATGACCGAAGCACCGTCGTCTACCGCAGCGATGGCTTCGAGCTGGAAGCGATCCAGTTCGAAGGGATAGGTCCGCGCCCCGGCGGCGGCACCGACGGTGCTCACGAACCCTCACTCGGGGAAGGCTCGACCGGTGCCGGAGCGAGCTCCGCCGCCTCTTCCCGTTCGCGCCGCCGCTGTCTGAGAACCCCGAAGAGGATTGACAGTTCGTAGAACGCGTACATGGGGCCGGAGAGGATGAGCAGGGTGAAGGGATCGCCGGTGGGAGTGATCACGGCTGCGACGACGACGATCCCCACGATCGCCCACGGGCGGATCCGCTGCAGGGTTCGTGTCGGGATGATGCCGGCGATCTGGCCGAACATCAGGACGATCGGGAATTCGAACGCCAGTCCGAAGGCGAGCGCCATCTTCACGACGAACGAGAGGTAGCGGCGCGGCGAGAAGAAGCTGACGAGGTCGTCACCGCCGATCTCGGCGAGGAAGCCGAGAGCGCGAGGGATGGTCCAGAAGGCCAGAGCCACGCCACCGGCGAACAGCAGGCTGGCCAGCAACACGAAGGCCGCCGAGTGGCGGCGCTCGCGGGCGTACAGGCCCGGAGTGATGAAGCGCCAGGCCTGCCACAACAGCACGGGCATGGCCAGGGCCATCCCGCCGTAGCCGGCGAGGCTCACCCGCACCGAGAAGGGCTCGAGCGGGTCGAGCACCAGCAAGCGGCAGCTGCCGGGTGCGTCGAGGCCCTCGGCGTCGGGTGGGACCACCTCGCAGTAGGGGGCCACCAGGAAGTCCAGTATCTGGGGGTAGAACACCCAGCAGACCACGAAGCCGCAGGCGATGGCGATCATCGAAATGATGAGCCGCCGGCGCAGCTCGCTGAGGTGCTCGACGAGGGTCATGCGCCCGCCGGTGGGTTCCTGCGGCGGCGGGGGGTCGCTCATTTGGCGTCTGGTTGTTCAGGCTCGGAATCCGATTGGGCGCCGGCGGGGTTGCCGTCGTGCTCGGTGGCGGGTTCGGCGGCCTCCCTGGACTCGTCGGCGCCGGGCGGGGACGGACCGTCAGCGGGTGACGCTTGGTCGGTAGCCCGGGCGCCGGTCTCGGTGGGGGTGTTGAGTGGCTCGGAGAGGCGCCCCCGCTCGCGGGCGATCGCCTCCAGCGGGGCGTCCGCTGCCGCCTGCATCTCCTGTTGGAACCGGTTGACGACGTCGCGGGTCTTGGCCAGGAACCGGCCCAGCGTGCGCGCCGTCGCCGGCAACCTGCTCGGGCCGAGCACGACGAGGGCGATGACGAGGATCACCAGCACCTCACCCGGTCCGATGTTCAGCACCCGGTCAGCCTATCTGTGGGCCGCGATCGGCCTTGTCGAGGGCACACTGTGGCATGGGTCCGCGACTCCCCGCCCTGATGTCGCGGCCCATCGGTTTCGCCCACCGGGGCGGCATGGCGCACGCTCCGCAGAATTCGCTCGCCGCCTTCGAGAGGGCGCTGGCGATGGGAGCCACCGGGCTGGAGAGTGATGCCCGCATCACCGTTGACGGCGAGGTGGTATTGCACCACGACAGTCGCTTCCGCCCACCCCTGCCCCACCTGGGGACCCGCAAGGTGCGCGCGACGCAGCGGGCTGACCTGCCCGCCGCGGTGGTTTCGCCGGAGCGTCTCTACGAATCCTGCGGCACCGAGTTCGAGTTCTCCGTTGACATCAAGGATCCCGATGCGGCTATGGGTGTCGTGGCGGCAGCCCGGCGCGCCGGTGCCGAGACTCCCCGCCGGCTCTGGCTCTGCTCGGGCTCGCTGGGGCTGCTGGAGGAATGGCGGGAACGCTGGAGCGATGTCCGGCTGGTGCTCTCCACGAGGCGGCGGCTCATGGAGCACGGCCCCGAGCGCCTCGCGGAGCGCATGTCGCGCAAGCGGATCGACGCGGTCAACATGCCCCATGTCGACTGGACGGGTGGGACCGCGGTGCTGTTCCACCGCTTCGGGGTGCTGGCCTTCGGCTGGGATGCTCAGCACGACCGGACCCTGCGCGAGCTACTCGACGCCGGGTTGGACGCCGTCTACAGCGACCACGTGGACAGGATGATGAGTGCCATCGCCGCCTACTACGGCTAGGCGCGCGGTGCCGGTCAGAACCTGCGCAGGTCGCCCAGCGGCCAGAACTGGAAGGCCGCGTTGCCGATGAGGTCCTCCCGGGCGACAGGACCGAAATTGCGGCTGTCGAAGGAGACTCCGCGGTTGTCCCCCAGCACGAAGACGTGCCCCTCCGGCACGGTGCAGGCCTTGTCGCCGGTGAAACCCTCGGTCGGATCGCAGTTGGGTATGGCCGAACGCACGTAAGTGCCCGTCCCTGCAGAAAGGTAGGGCTCGCGGACCCAACTCTCGCCGATCCTCACGAGACCGTCCACGAAGATGACCGACTCACCTTCGAGAGCGATGACCCTCTTCACCAAGTCGCCGTCCGGCCTGCCGAAGACCACGAGGTCGCCACGCGACGGATTGCTGGAGAGCTTGTTGACGAGTATCCGGTCGCCGGCCGTCAGGGTCGGCTCCATCGATCCCGATTCCACGTGGAACGCATGGGCGACGAACGAGCGGATGACGAGCGACAGAACGATGGCGATTGCCACGGTGAGGCCCCAACCCACCGCGGTGCGCCACCTGCTCTGCGTCTCCTGAAGATCCTCGTCGAAGTCGGCGAGGTAGTCGTCGTCGTAGGGGGCGTCCGGCGGTTCGGGGTCGCGCGGGGCGGAGCGGGGGCGGCGCGGTACCGGCGGTGCCGGCGCGGGACTCGGCGGCGCCCCCGCAAGCAAGGGGTCGGCATGGCGCGACGCCCGAACGGGGGCGGGCCGGGGAGCGCGCCGGCGCGCCGGAGGGGGGATCGGAGGAGGCACCTGCGGGGGGCGCGGTACTCGTGGTTGCGGTCTGAATCCCGGCTCTGCAACCGGTGGGCGAGGCGCAGGCGGGACGGGTGCCTCCCGGGGAGGCGCCGCGGCGGGCGGGGGCGCGGGTGGGGCGGCAGGTGGCGCTGTCCGCGCGGTCTCGACAGGGGCTGCGGCGGGCACGTCCGGCGGCGGTCCCGGATCATCCGGCGGGGCGGTGGGGCTCTCCGGATCCGGCGACAGCAACTCATCGAGGAGTCCAGGGTCAGCCGCTGCCGGAGCCTCCTCGGGCGCAGCCGGGCGGGAGGCCGGGGGCGCCGGATGCGGCGGTGGTTGCGGTGGTGGCGATGGCTCCTCAGCGGGTGGCTCCTCGACGTGTGCGGCGTCGTGCGCGGGAGGCTCCGGGACGGCGTCGGCATCGGAATCCTCGGTGGGCGGACTGCCCGCCACCTCTGGTCCCGCAGGCATCGGCCGGCTGGTGAGTTGATCCAGGATGTGGTCCACCCATGCCGGATCGGACGGGTCCGGCTCGCGCGGGGACTTCCCTGGCGGTTCTTGGGTCATCGCGGGTTCACCGTAACCGACTGAACCATCTGCCCTGCGGTTATTCGCCGTAACGTGCGAGGATTCGTCGAGCCGCGCCGACACCCGGTTCGGGTGGCAGGCCCGCGCCGGCGGTGACCAAAGCGGCCGGTCCGAGACGAAGCAGGAGGCGCTCGAGCCATGCGATCCCGCCGACGGGGAGTCGCACCCGGCAAGTCCGCCCCTCCCAGTGGACCTGGCTCGCCGGGTAGTAGTCGAGAATCCACTGGGCGGACCCCTCCAGAGCCAACTCCACCCAGGGAGCGTCCGCCGGCGGATCCCAGACTGTCGCCGGGACCGGTCCCGGCGGCGGGTCGAACGACTCGTCGAGCAGTTCCACCTCGCTCACCCGATCGATGCGGAAGGTGCGCTCCTGGCCGCTGAGCCGGCAGAACGACCGTACATACCAGGCACCCTCGTGGGCGAAGGTGCGGTAGGGCTCGATGACGCGTTCGGTGACGGCGTCGCGGTCGTAGCTGTAGTACCGGATGGCGGCCGGGCGGTGGCTCCGACATCCTTCCCGCAGGGTCAGCAACGCCTTGGAGTTCGCGTCTCCGAGGCGAATCTCGAGTGCCTCGGCCGGGTTCACGCCGAGCGCTCCGGCGATCTTGGCGAGACCGCGTCCCAGCGCGCTGTCGCCCGTGAGCCCCAACAGGCCGGTCGCCGCGACGAGCAATGCCACCGCTTGTGGTGGCGTGAGTCGAAGCGGCCGGCGGAAGTAGTCGGCGAAGTTGATCTGGACCCAGCCGTCGGCCACCTCCACCTCGATCAGGGCGTCGGGCGTGTAGGGCGGTACACCGACCATGAAGACCACCTGCTGCAGATCGTCAAGCAATCCGTCGGCGGGATAGTCGAAGCGCTCGGTGATTTCGGCGACAGTTGCCCCGCCCCGCTCCGCCACCCAGGGGATGAGCTGCAGGAGCCGGTGCATGCGTTCGGAGGAATTCAGCCTGCGTGGGCCCGGGCCGGCGGTCGCCGCCGGGGGCGGAGCAGTCGCGGGGAGATCCGTGCCCGTGGCGGTGGGCGAGCTCGGTGCCGGCGAGGTCGGATCCAGGGATCCGGCGGATGCACAGGGGCGGATCCTCTCGAGCAGCTTTTCCCGCAGTTCCGGTGGGCCGACAAGCTCGGCGCGGTCCAACAGACCGATGACGAAGTCCACGAGGGCGTCGGCATTGGCGACGGACAGGTGCAGTCGCAGCGACCCGTCGGGGCGGCGCTCGTGGCGCGTGTGGGGGCTCACTTGACCCAATGCCCAATCGGCAACGTCGGCGTCCACGTCGATCTGGGCCGTACCGACGTCGTCGCCGATCTCCCATGGAGGCCGCTCGAGGCTCCCGGCGGGTTCGGGTTTCGGCACGAAACCGCCGGCGGAGCCGAGCGCCAGCTCGGCGATGCGGTCGAGGCGAAAGTGTCGCCACGCGGCGCGGTCCTGGTCCTGGCCGCCCAGGTACCAGTGCCCGCGGGTGAAATACAGGCGCACCGGTTCGACAGAGCGGAATTCGCCGCGATGGCGGAACGTGACCAACCTGCGCTCGCTGATTGCCCGGTAGCAGGTGGCGAGATGTTCATTGAACGGGATCACGGCCAGTTCGGGCGCCGGATCCCCGTCCGGCGGCCGGCCACCGAGGGCCCAGAAGGCGGTCTCGACCGAGGTGCCCTCCAACCGCACCGTCCGGGTGGCCAGGTGCAGGGCCGCACGTTCATCGGGGGCCAGGTCGGGGTCGTCGAGATAGTAGTCGCGGGGGTGGATGCGGTAGCCCTCCACCGGTGGGTCGGTGCCCGGCACGACGCCGGTCCTCAACGGGATCCCCATCTGGCGCAGTTCGCTCTTGTCGCGCTCGAATGTGCGCCTGAACGCCTCCTTGCCACTGGCATAGCCCGCCACCTTGGCGGCGATCTCGGTGGCCGGCAGCAGCCGCTCAGTGTCCAGCAGGGCTGCGGTCAGATTCAGGAGACGCTCCAGCTTGTCGCTGGCCGGAGTGCTCACCGCAGGGGCTCCCGGCAGCCGTTCACAGCGATGCGATCAGCTTCTCGACCCGCTCGTCGTGGGACTTGAACGGGTCCTTGCACAGCACCGTTCGCTGTGCCTGGTCGTTCAGCTTGAGGTGCACCCAATCGACGGTGTAGTCCCGCTTGCGTGCCTTCGCGCGCCGCACGAACTCGCCGCGCAAGCGGGCCCGGGTGGTCTGAGGTGGCCGGTGCATCGCCTCGACGACGTCTTCGTGCAGGCAGATGGATTCGACTAGGTCCCGCTCCTGCAGTTTGTAGAACAGCCCACGCTCGCGGCTCACGTCGTGGTACTTCAGGTCCAGCAGCGCCAGCCGGGGGTCGTCCCAGGTGAGCCCGTTTCGCTCCCGGTAACGGTCGATCAGCCGGTACTTGATCACCCAGTCGCATTCCCGGTGCAAGCTGAGGGGGTCGGCTTCGAGGCGCTCCAGGCAGTGGCCCCACATCTGCAGGGCGCGTTTCTGCTCCACGCCGAGGTCGAACCGGGTGGAGAACTCCTGGGCCCGCTCGTAGTACTCCCGCTGGATATCCAGGGCGCTCATCTGCCGGCCGTTCGCAAGACGCACGCGCCGCCAGGACCGGGAACCCTCGCTGATCTTCTCGAAGTCGTCGTGGCTGACCTCCCGGATCGCCCGTATGGGGTTCTCGAGGGTCATGTCGCGCAGGACGATCGATGGTTCCTCCAGCATCTGCAGGAGGATGCTGCATGCCCCCACCTTCAGGAACGTGGCGTACTCGCTCATGTTGGAATCGCCCACGATGACGTGCAGGCGGCGAAACAGTTCGGCATTCGCGTGGGGTTCGTCGCGCGTGTTGATGATCGGTCGCGAGCGGGTGGTGGCGCTGGAGACACCCTCCCAGATGTGCTCGGCGCGCTGGCTGATGCAGTATTTGGCGCCGCGGGGCGTCAGCAGGATCTTGCCGGCGCCGGCGTAGATCTGCCGGGTCACCAGGAACGGAATGAGAACCTCGCTGTACTCGGCGAGTTCCTCCCGGCGCGTGGTGAGGTAGTTCTCGTGGCAGCCGTAGGAGTTCCCCGCCGAGTCGGTGTTGTTCTTGAAGAGGTAGATCTCGCCGCGCATGCCGTCGGCATTGAGACGCTCCTGCGCGTAGACCACCTGCTGGTCCAGTACCAGCTCGCCCGCTCGGTCGTGCGCCACGAGGTCGTAGAGGGAATCGCACTCGGGGGTGGCGTACTCGGGGTGTGAGCCGACGTCGAGGTACAGCCTGGCTCCGTTGGCCAAGAACACGTTGCTGCTGCGTCCCCACGACACCACCCTGCGGAACAGGTAGCGCGCCACCTCGTCGGGGCTGAGGCGGCGTTGGCCGCCCAGTGCGAAGGTGACGCCGTACTCGTTCTCGATCCCGTAGATGCGTCGCTGCAAAGTGTGACCCCTAGCCCGGGGTCTCGCCGGGTGCGGACTGCGGCTCGCCCCCCAGCGTGTCCACTTCGGATGTCTCCAGGCGGCGGAAGCAGCGTCGGCCGAGACTGCGGTCGAGCAGGGCGACCTCGAGGTCGGCGCCGGTGAGCGTTCGCTCGGGCCCGGCGAGGGCGGAGACGGCCGCCCTCAGCGCCGCCGCCGCGTCGGCGCCGGGGTCGTGGATCCCGCCCAGTCGTTCGGAGATGGCCTCGGTCTCACCGCCGAGGACCGACCAGCGGCTCTCGTCGTTGACCGTGCCGTCGTAGAGAATGTGGAAGAGCTGCTCGGCGCCTGCCTCGTCGCCGATCTCCGCCACGAGGATCTCCACTTCCATGGGCTTCATCTCGTGGGTGAAGATCTGCCCCAGTATCTGCGCGTACTGGTTGGCGAGACTGCGGGCGTCCACGTCCTGGCGGCTGTAGGCGTAGCCCTTCAGGTCGGCGTGGCGTACGCCGGCGATACGGAGTTGATCGAACTCGTTGTACTTGCCGACACCGGCGAATGCGATGCGGTCGTAGATCTCACTGATCTTCCGGAGCGTGTTGGAGACGTTCTCCGCGCACAGCAGGACGCCGTCGCGATAGGTCACGGCGACGAGACTCTTGCCCCGGGCGATCCCTTTGCGGGCGTAGTCCGCCCGGTCCTTCATGATCTGCTCGGGCGCCACGTAGAAGGGCATGTTCATGGGCTGCCCCCGTCACGCGGGCCGCGGTGACGCCCCGGCGCCAACACCTGAGGCTCAGGCGGTGTCATCGGGGTTCGGGTCGGTCGGGGCTTCACCGGTGCGGTCGAATGAGGCGAGCAAAGTCCGGAAGCGCTCCTCGACCTGGGAATCCTCGAATCGCCGGTACCCGTCGGCGTCGATGTTCACCACGACGGGGAAGATGCCCCTGACGAGGTCGGGACCGCCGGTGGCCGAATCCTCGTCGGCCGCCTCGAAGAGCGCGGCGATGGCGAGGTCGACAGCCGCCGCCGGTTCCAGAGCGGGGCGGAAGCCCAGCTTCACGACCGTGCCGGCGTGGAGGCTGCCCGAGCCGCCGGCGGCATAGTCCTGCTCCTCGTAGCGACCCCCGGTCACGTCGTACTGGAACAGCCGACCGCAGCCGCGGCGCTGGTCCCAGCCTGCGAACAGCGGGACGACGACGAGACCTCGCAGCGCCGAGGTGAGGTTCGCCCGGACCATCTGGCTCAACTGGTTGGCCTGGCCCTCCAGGCTCAGCGGCTGCCCCTCGACCTTCTCGTAGTGCTCCAGTTGCAGCTGGAACAGGCGCACCATCTCCATCGACGGCCCGGCCGCGCCGGCGATGGCGACACCGGCGTGACGGCCCGCGGGATACACCTTCTCGATGGTGCGATGGCTGATGAAGTTGCCCGCGGTCGCCCGCCGGTCCCCCGCAATCACCACGCCGTCGCGGTGGCGCAGCGCCACAACTGTGGTGCCGTGGGTAACAGCGGACAGATCTCGGGGGCTCCCGACGTCGGGCAGGCCGGCGTCGGGGGGCTGCCCCGCCGCGGCCAGCAGGCCGGTGAAGCTGGGTCCCGGATCCTCGCCGGCGCCGAACAGGGGCAGGCTCCGCAGCAGCGCAAGGCTCATGGCCCGAGGCTACTCCCGGGGAACTGGCGAGCGTGTCGTTCGATAGCGCGGCCAGGTGGCCGCGGCCCGAGCGCTACTGGCCGCCCTTTTGGATGTAGGAGTTGACGAACTCCTCGGCGTTGGTCTCGAGCACCTCATCGATCTCGTCGAGGAGGTCGTCGAGTTCGGCCTTCA
>JGIcombinedJ30088_10003002_pt1 | contig 15803 bp, 11 predicted proteins | sample PinacodermPK_FD_30088 | JGI IMG/M metagenome (IMG submission 30088)
ACCAAGGAACAACAAGATGCAAGCAAAGACGAGTATCTACACACCGATGTTGGCAGGAACCAGGAAGGCAAGGAAGGAACAGAGGTTATGTGTTTGACTGGAACCTTAACTGAAGAACTGCTCTCTGGTGTCCCTGACCAGATCTACTCACCACACACAGAGTCAGATATGAATGTATGTGTATATGTGTGTATTCACTGTGTGCTCAACACAGCAGCTAGCACAGATTAAATGTATATATGCAAATTGGTAGGATACAGTATGAGTGCTTTAATACCTGTACATACATATGTACATAATAGACTGAGGATCAAATACAAGCACAATGTCTTAGAGTGCTCCTGCAGCATCGTGTTCTTAAGATAATATAATATTCAAACCATTGTTCTGACATTTCTTTACAAAATGGACATAAGTTTGTAATGAATTATAATTATTAGTTTTATATATCTTTTAAGAATTGTGCAAATTCATTCTCATTCTCATTCTCATTCAAATCTTATTTAACCTGGGGAAGCCTTTAGCCATGAGGCTACTTTTCAAGGCACCCAGACTACAGTACAGACGAACATCATACACACATACACAACACATAACACAGTCAAATCAGTTTGTAAATCAGTCAGCAGTGTTGATGGTAGGGGGGTGCCACTTTTTCCCACTTTTTCCCACTGCTCCTGGAGGTGAGCCCTTGCCATCCCATTTCTGTCGATCTTCAATCGTAACTTGCGCTTCTAGGCCACCTGCACCCCCCTGGAGTCTGTTGATGGAAGTTTCAAGCCTGTGACCTTTGTCGTATCTGCAGTATAGTTTTCCGCAGAATCAGTAAAGATGACAGGATTGACTTTTACATGAACAGACTCCACTGATCTTGGCAGACCTGATGGCATGTTTGATATAACTGTGAGATGCATAGCATGCAATGTATCTACATGACGGCCATCATGAGGGCGGAGTCCAAATTGCACGAGTTGGTCTATCATGGCTGGGTGCATCCTGCATAGCGTTTACAACAGCAAGACACTTTGTACGGCAGTATACTATACAACTTGGTGCAAATCATGCTTTGTGCAGAATTGGAGGTAATGTGTAGCAGAATGCATATTGGTCTGTGATGTTGTCACTAGGGCAAGTATGAGAACATAAACATGGTGCAATACCCACAAAATTGGTATCAAAAGAAAGCTCTCAATGGACTGAATGCTAAATGTGCATCTGCATATGATGGACTAAAATATGTCACAGGAGCATGTGGGTTTAAACTGCAGAGAGCTATACCGTAAAAACAACAAACGCTGCATGTCTGAAATACATGAACAGACTCTGCTTATCATGGCGGACCTGACAACATGCTCGGTATACTTTCATGACTCATTATGTGTGCAGTACACAATATGATATAAATTATGCATCCGAGTCAAGATTACACAACAATGCGTGCCTTGGTGGAATGAATTGTGCATGTAATGGTACATAGTATGATCATATCCTGCACACATATATGCAAAATCCAACTGGTGCATTATACAGGCCAGTATCCCAAACATGTCATGAAGTCCACCACGAGCAGTGGAGTCAGTTTATGCAAATTCATTACTGTTGTTTCTCCAGTGTAGTGATTCGAAGGACCCACATGTGCATGTAACAAACTCTAGCTCCACTACACTATAGTCAGTCATATATATGCATAGACCCTGATTAGGTAATATGAAAGACAGAAACTCATATGCTTAGTATAGTGTTCACCTGTGGACTGGACAAACATACTTAACATTCGGTTACATATATTTACTCCCACCATTTACAGGATATGATGTTGACTCATGGCAGCCCTGAGAAGATGCAGATGTAATTGCACAAGGCACAGCATATTTAATAGCAAAAAGAGCAGCTGAGCAGCAGAAACTTGCAAAACAAACCAGAGTAAAATACAGTCCTCTAGAGACACTGAACTACTGTAGCCCAGTGAAAGACACAGTCATTGATCCCATGCGTATCCTGTTCTTAGGTGTTGCCAAACAACATTACAAACATGGAAAGAGAATCAATTACTAATAGACGACCAGTGTCACACTGTACAGGCAACAGTGAATTCTGTCAGAGCTCCACGGGACATTGGCCGCATTCCAGCTAAGGTGGCATCTGGCTTCTCATCGCTAACAGCAGACTAATGGCGACTATGGACTTTTGCTATACTCCTCTCTTGAGGAGGTGCTACCACAAGAACACCTATTCTGCTGGGAACAATTTGATCGCGCCTGCACAGTGTTCTGCAGCAAAAGCATTACAGGAAGACTCTGTGACTTTGGCAGAGAATGCATGGTATCATTCTGTATGATGTTTCAGGACCTGTACGGAAAGGCTGCATGTGTTACGAACATGCATTTTAGCTACCACTTGGATGAATATCTGTGTGACCATGGTCCAGCCTATGGATTCTGGCTGTTTCTATTTGAACGCATGAACGACCTGTTGGGGGACACTTACACAAACAAACACGATACTGCCCCACAGTTTACGAGGCACTTCATGAACAAGTGTACAACCCTTGATTTAGTGCACGATCTACTGGATGATTTACATACCACATTCTTTCCTAGTGGCTTGATAAGTGACACCAAGAGAGCATCAGGTGGTGTCCAAATACTTTTGACATCGTGGAGGTCAGAAGAGCATGACTTCCTCTACAACTTGGCAGTACTCAAGAGCACATCCTCAACATGGTTACAAGCCAGAAGATTTCACAGGTCATCATCGATCCTAAGCCTGTGTATTTAACATCATCTTGCATTGAACACATCCAAAAGCTACTTTCAATTCTCACAAACACAGCACAAGGCAACAGGATGAGCTAGGGTTGACACTTGCGGCATGCAGCAGTCAACGAAATGATCAGGAGGGCACTGGCATCAGCCAAAGTACCTTCACATCTGGACCCCTCAGGCACCTCATGTGTGAATGGGAAAAGGACAGGTGGGGCAACGGTGATGCCTTGGAAGTGTGGTCAGGCCCTGACATGGCATGCAACATGCCCAGATGCCTATGCCCTTTCACATCTGGGTGGCTCTTGCTGCCAAGGAGGCCGGTGCAGTTACAAACCAAGCAGAGTGGCAAAAGACAGAAAAGTATGCCCACATCAGTGCTAGCCACCACTTTGCACCCTTCACTATCGAGACCTCAGGTGCGTTTGGACCTGAGCCATCATCCCTGCTGGAAGACATCGGCAGACAAATCAGAGCAGAGACTGGAGAGCCACGGTCCTTCCAGGTCTCCCTCCAAGGGGTTTTGGTAGCCATCCAGCAAAGGAATGCTGTGTCAGTGTTGGGCATGTGATTAACAATGTATATATTTAATTCATGATTTGCTTTGCCTTCTGAGGAGGCTGCTTATGTTTCAGCTAGTTTCTTTCTGCTAAGTGCTGTGAACGCCATTTGTTGCACATATGATTCATTAGTTGCCACATTGGAAGAAATATTAGAGGGAATAGGCATAGTTACAGCTGTAGAAGCAACAGGTTTTCTTTTTCAGATGAGGACTTTCAAGTTCCTTATCATGCTTGTCACAACTGCTACAGGAAATGTGAGTTGCAGAAGAAGCGATCATATGAGGAGCATATCTGTGAGTGGAGCATGGGTCCTTTACCCCTTCAGATCTACTAGACTCAAGCTGTACGAGTAAAGAAACTACAACAATCCCACCAAGAAATCACCATACTCGAAGGCAATTAACTGGATCAGATGTCTGATTGGATTTTCCGTTTTCAGAGCAACAGTCATATGCCTGAGAGGTGCTCGGTCCAATTCCATGGTCAGAAGCAATGTTGCTGAATGCCCTATGGACCTTGCAATTTGCAAGAGGAAGATCTAACTAAATAATCACACTTTCGCTTTGATTATTGTACCACAAGACTCCTTCATTTTTATCATTGAATGGAAGGCAGTGCACACGCATCCCTTGTATATGCTTGTTTTTAATGTTGCATCATTTGAATAGACACAGACCTTCTGGTGTCATTCGATGTGGTCTCCCTCTTCACCCAAGCTCCGACAACTCTTGCCATTTCGGTGACCAGTGAGGGGCTGCTGAATAACCCCTCCTTGCCGAATATGACTACCTTCACAGTCGAGGACATCTGTTTCCTCCTCAAGCACTACCTTGAGGCCACCTATCTGTCTTTTAGAGGCAAGATCTACCAGCAGGTACATGGTACAGCCATTGGGCCACCAGTATTGGTAGTAGTTGCTACTTTGGTGATGGAGGACATCAAACAGAAGGCGCCGTCAACTTTCCATACTCCTCCACGTTTCTGGACATGATATGTTGACGACATTTGTACAGTACTCCCTGGAGACTCCTTTCACAACCATCTCAACAGCAGCGACAACAACATCCAGATTATGGTGGAGGAGTCAAATCAGCAACTCCCCTTCTTGGATATCCTCCAGACAAGGGAGGAGGGTAGGTCCATCACCTCTGTGTACTGCAAGACCAAGACCATCCACACAGATCAATCTTGAGTCCCATCATCCAGCAGACATTGTTGCATGGGGCTGAAGCCCTCTCTTCGTCATTAGTGAGCCATGCAGAGAAGCACGTCACCAAGGCCCTCCAGAAGAACGGGTATCCTATTAGTTTCACTGCAGGCACACTGTTCCAGCCGAGCCCAACCAAGTACTAGAGAGTAGTACATGGGATTAGTGCTGTAAACCGATATGAAATAATTGGTTATGTGCACAGCCAGTCAATTATTGTAGTTACCGGTTATTGTAGCTATCTATATAGCTATCTATATCCTTGGCTGTAGAAACTTACGTAACTATACCCCAATCTCTTTGAAACACTGCCATGGTAAGGAGCTACTGCCCACTGGACGGTGGAACTACCGGGTTGATATAGTGGTTTGCAAAATGGTTGTCACGATTGTCATTCAACTCACGACTCACCTTTGAACTAACTTTGGCGCGCTAAACTACTGTAGAGAATGTTGCTGTAGCAATTCAAAGAGAAATTGCAGATGTCTTACAGAAGTGCCTGGAAGTCATCTCACAGAAGACTGTGAAAACACTGAAGAGCCACCTGCCAAGAACAAAAACCTGCATCCATTGACTATACTACTTTTGGACCACCCACAAGAACGTCTCTTTTTGTGGAAAATCCAGCACAAGCAGAACTCTCTCGCTACAGAGCTGAGCTGCAGTCTCCCCTAGATCATGACCCCCTACTGTGGTGGGGAGATCACAGGATGACCTATCCTTTACTAAGTAGACTGGCAAGGAAATACTTGTGTCTGCCTGGCACATCTGTCCCATCATAATCCTTTTCAGCATTTCCAGCATTATTGTTAGTGGGAAGAGAGCATCACTACAGCCCAACAATGTGGATCAACTGGTATTCCTGCATGGCAATCTGGAACCAGTGCATTTGGACTACAAAAGAAGGCTGAAGAAATGCAAATGCAACACAAGTGCCTTAGAATGTAGCTGTGACGGTAATATCTGTGTCCCAATAACTGATTAAAGTAGAAAAACAAGCTTCATAGCACTACATGGCGTCCATTACTGACCCTCCCTTACCTCGGTGGTTTGTCGGAGTCGCTCCAGAGGGTGCTGAGACCATTAGCCATCCAAGTCACCTTCCACCCTTTTAGGATCGTTTCACCCTGACTCAGTTCCAATCAATCCTAGGAAGGGTGTGGTCTACTGCATTCGTTGTGCTGAGTGTCCCCGTGCATACATCAGGCAGACAGGGAGATCCTTGGGCCACTGGTTGCGGGAGCGCCATTGTGCTCTGAAGAATGGGGATGCGGCTGACACAGCAATTGCTGAACGCTTGTCTTCCTGTAACCACAAGGTGGACCTGTCTAAGGTTTCGGTCACAGATGCACACCCCCACACTCAGACACACTGCATGTTGAAATCATGGGACATACAGCACCACCATGCCACCCTCAACAGAGGGAAAGGCACCATGCCTAAACTTTATGCAGTACTGTAGGACTGACCCTGTCTGTTGATGTTTCTCTTCCCCGTTTTTACCTTAGACATTATCGTTACTAGTGTATTCTTATCATTTAATTTCTCCTGTTTCTCTTTGTCCTTTTCTCTTTTTTCCACCACTCGTTTGCTTTACGAACACATGTACTTCATTGTGATCACATCAACATCTGCCTGCCAAGTTGCATTTATACATCAGTGCCTGTAAGTGTCAATTATTGACTGACAAAGGCATCTGTAGATTGCCAAAACATTTTACCAATTCCTTAGTGACTGTCGGCTAGTGTTTTCATGAGTATTACACATGGATCTTCCTAACCACTCAGGCCTTGAGTAGTGTTCATTACAGAAATCACTTTCAGTTCGTTATTGTCCGTGGTAATGTGTACTTTGCTTTCTTTCCATGGAAGAGGACACTGTGATCCTGTGTATGTTTCAAAGTAAGCTTGCGCAGCACAGGAGTAAATTGAAAACCAGGTGGGGGCTCAGCAGGTACAAGTTTCTGGCGCTGGCGTGTGTGCACTGAAAGCAACCTTTGCCGTGATACAAGCTCCTAAGTAGCACCATATGAGTACGACGCTAAAGTCATAATCGGCAGTTACATGCAACATAACTCGTGACCATTTCAGTTATGACGTCATCCGCACATAAGGGCAGAAGCTTCTTCTCAAAATCCAAAATCACTCTACAAAAGTGGTTAATCCTGCTGAACTGATGGGTATGGGAGTACCCTGTTACTGATGCTAGTGAGGAGGCACAAGTAACGAGAGTTACAGCAGTGCAGGCATACCAATACTTCAGAGATGTCTGCTCGACAAAACTACTGCAGCAACTAATTATTGTGAGGACCACAAATATCATTTGAATTGATGAGTCCCTATATTGGCACAAGCCAAAGGTCAGTTGGATGTGGTGATAACTAAGTAGATGACATTCACAGTTTCAGAACCCTTACTGTCTGTGTCATTTTAGTATCATCGTAGCAGAGCTACACATAATGAATTGTGGGTTTTTAGCATGGTCGACACCTCATGTACACCAGCAGTAGGATATATGGAGATTGTGCAGCAGCACAATGTAGTAACATTGCTACCAATTGTTCAAGCCTACACGGCTGCTGGAATCATCAAACACAGTGATCAGTAGGCAGCATACACCAATGTGCAGTCTCTGCCTACAGTTTCATTACACCAGACTGTGAAACATTCCGTCAAATTTGTCAACAGCGCAACAGGGACTTACACAAAATGTGGGCTCTTACTGCTTACAGAAGAAGCACGACCAAAAAAAACGTATGAAAGGCTGCCATGTGAAAATATTGCCCAGTTAGCTGGATGAATTTATGTGGCAAGAGAGGCACGATAAAGCGGCCAGTGAGGCATTTGCAAGTCTCATTAGAGACATCATGGACCAGAATTGCGTTTGAACGGTGCCCATAACACACTTGCATGGCTGTCTTGAACCCTTACCTTTTGCTCACGCACCTTGTATGCCTGTCTCGAACCCTTGCCTTTCCCCATTGTGATTGTAATCATGAACAGTGACAGTATAAATACAGATTATCAATCTATGAGACATTGCAGCAGCTTTAATAATGACTGCCACAGTGTGTAAGAAGTGACGTCACTTCCTGTGGCACAATTACATGACATCATTATTCTTGAAAATTGCCGTGTCCGTATTATAGGCATGATCCCTCAATATTTGATACCTTCCATCGGCCACCCTGTGTTTGCTTAAGATGGCTATTCATTCGGTACTTGCGCCACAATTGACCTGTTTCTGACAAGTAGTGCTCCCTGAAATGCAGCCATTTTGGCTTGTGATGTCACACACAATGGGAGAAAACATCAAGCGTTTGCACTACTAATTTAACTCAATAATGCTTATACATTTTCACAAACATATCCCACATGTGTAAAGCCTATCCCAGTGACAAAGGCAGAGAGAGGCTGGCACCATTGTACAAGAGGCTGTATGGAATTCAATGGGTGATCTGAGTTAACTTTACATACATGCTTCAGATTGATATATTGAATTGATTTGGTTACTTCCACTGATTCGTGTAGTTTGGTGGTTTGGTTAATGCATGTGTAGCATGTAGACCTGAAGACCCTCACTTTGATTTCTTTTCTTGGAAATGTTCAGGATAGGCTAGATCCAAGTGGCCATTGGTATGCGTTGCATTGTAGAGTAGATGATCAGTGTGATGCAGCGCAACTACCATCCCATCCGTCTTCTCACAGTTCCCAGGAAAGTTCTCGAAAAGTACGTTCATATCCAGCTTTCACAATATCTTCACACCCACGACCTGCTCTATCCTGTTCAGTCTGGATTCTGCCCTCCCCACTCAACCCAAACTCTTCTTCTCCACTGTTTTGAAAAGTGGTATAAGGCCCTTGACACCAAGAAGTATGTGAATGCAGTGTTCCTTGACATTTCCAAGGCCTTCGACATTGTCAGCCACGAGCTACTTCTATCCAAACTCACCAACCTAGGTAAGTCCTCCACTGCCACTTCATGCTTCCGATCTTACCTCTCCAATCGCTCCCAAATTACCCGTGTCCTTGACTCCTACTCCTCTCCGGCGTTTCCCTCTTCTGGGGTCCCCAGGGCTCTATACTTGGGTCACACTCTGTTTTCTGCCTTCATCAACGACCTTTCCTCTGTTCTTCCTCTCAACTCAACTGTTCTCTTTGCCGATGATACGACCATCTTTATAGTCATCTGCAGTCTTCAATCCAAATCTGTCTCAACCTGGCAAATCTGTGGCTCCAAAGAAATGGTTTGAGATTGAACACCTTAAAGGCAAAGAGTATGCGCATCCACTCGAGAAGGAAGGCTACTGGCAGCACCCTGGAGCTAAGTGTCGATGGCAGTCAGGTTGAACAGGTTCGCTCCTTCAAGTTCCTGGGAGTCACCATCAATGACACACTCACATGGTCCGACCACATCAACATGGTCTGTGCCAAAGTGTTTCACAACCTCAATCTTCTTCGCCGTCTCTGTCGGTTTCTTCCTCAGCCTCTTCTTCTTTCCTTAACTCTTACATTCTCCCTCTCTTTGACTACTGTGACGTTGTCTGGTCTGGGTGCACCAAGTCCCAGGCTTCCAGGTTGGAGACCCTCCTCAACTATGCCTGCCACACTAAACATAGAGGGCCCTCCGCATCGGCTGCTCATAGATAGGGAACTAGGTCTTTCCACCCTGGTTTCCAGGAGAAAACTTCACCTTCCTCTTATCATGTTCAATTGTATGTCCTCCAAGTCCCCTCCTTAACTATCTAAGCTTTCCTTTGCCTTCATCCCACTACAATACCTGCTCTGTTTCGTCTTCCCAGATCAACCTCCACCTAATGAATCTTCCTTATGGCCAACAGTCATTCAGTTTCATGGGCACAGCACTGTGGCGATCCGTGACTGAACATCCAGGACAACAGAATTCAACAGTTTTTAGTCACTTTGCCAGCAACATTTTAGGAATAATATTTGACTTCTTTCAGTTGCATGTGCATGATATTTCTCTGACATGTTCTTCATTATTCTTCCTTAATTTTAATTGGACTCCCACTAAACTGACTTCTGCATGATTATACTTATCAGTTCTACTTTGACCTTTCACTTTATTTTGTATATTTTATTTTTCTTACTGGGTGCCACAAAGTAGCCTGTGGTTAACGGTTGCCCAGGTGAAATAAGATTACCTGACCTGACCTGACTAATGATACTACTTATTTGGATATTCCATCACTTATCACAACCTGCATCAACTGGTCATTATTAGGCGCATGTACCCATGGCCAGAGGAAGAGACAGCATCAGATATCATGGCACCTTATATGAAAAGTGAATGAACTACCCATTGGAGTTTCCTTGATGTCGATACAAGATACAAGATTAAAAATGGCCACTGCTATCCAGCATGAGGTGTTCCAAAACTTCAACTGGGACGAAGACAAGTTCAAGCAGACAAATTAAGGGTGGCATGTAAGGTGAGAGCAACGCCACAGCATCCTCTCAACAGGCAGTGTGAGGGGAAATGTATCTGTGAAGTATGCAATTGCAATCCTACTTGCTGGTCGCAATGTCCTCCAATATCCTTTCATTCATTGCTTCAATGTCTGAGATACTAGAGATGCCATTGTTGCAATTAAAAAAGCCCTGACACCAACACATGTTACACAATTGAACTCATTCTTAGGCGTTGTCAATAATTACGGCACGCTTACCCCCAAACTAGCCACTATTTTGTATCCTTTCAATCAGTTATTGCAGAATAAAGCAGCATGGCTGTGGACCAAGAGGTGTTACGACACCTTCAAGAGCACCAAGGCAGTGCTTGGATCAGATGAGGTGTTGACACATTATGACAATGTGCTGCTTGTTGATGTTAGCTCCTTTACGTCCAGGCTGTGGACCATTGGTGTAGCTAAGCCTGGGCCGGCCCGGGCAACTCGACTCTGTGCCTTGGCATCCTAAAGTTTGATTAAAAGGAGGGGATGAAGCCCCATCTTGCTCAAATCAAGACTGAATATAGAACACTGGATAGTTGAAAGTAGACATACCTCAGATTGAACCTATTTACGGAAGTAGTGAAGCAGCCCAGCCTAGGGAACAACAAAAAGGTCTTCTTTGACCATTTACTCCTTCTGCCATTTTGTTGTCAGCCATTTTTCTAAGTGTCGTAATGGGAAAATGGCCGTTGTTGTTTAATTTAATATGGGTTAATCTAACTGACGCTACGTTAATATGTCAAAACAGCAGCTAACCTTAGTTTGATTGTGAGGCGAAGAGAAGAAGGCTGAACCTGAGTCATTGTCCAGAACTGGGTGCAGAAGATGATTGTGCAGATGTGGGAGATCCAGACCGCGTGAGTTCTGCTCAACCCACCAAACTGAGCATAGTGACACTGAGGCTGCCCAGAGCACTAAAATAGCTACTGATGCTGACAGTGTACCTATCAACCTGGTTGAAGAAGTGCCTACGTCTGGTACCACTGGGACACTATCGTTAGAACCATCTAATGTGCCTAGTACAAGCCAGCAGCAGCATTGTGCTCACACCCCCAACCTGCCCTCTGACATTTCTTCTAGCCCTAGTGATAAGCCCACTCAGTCGAATTGATCAACTACCAAATTTCCATCAACAATAATGGGAAATAAGAAGAGATTGTTTAACCCAGAATGGTTCAGAACTTACTCATGACTAGAATACTCAGCAGAGAGACATGCAGCATTTTGCTTCCCTTGTTGGCACTTTAGTATGGGCAGTGGTGGAGCTGAAATTGCCTTCACAAAAGACGGTTTTAAGGACTGGAAGCATGCCACTGGCAAAGATGGCATTCTCCCACGCCCCACTGGCAAAGATGGCATTCTCCCACGCCACACTAGTTGTCACACACATACTGAGGCAATAGAGGCCTGGCATGACTTTGCTGTAGATGAAGAGCATGGGACATCTGTTGCCAATCGTCTGGACTCTGCACGAAAAGAGCAGATCCTCAGAAACAGGCACTATCTCAAGAGTGTTGATCCTTTTGTGCAGTCGTCTTGAGATTGCATTGCGAAGACATGATGAATCCATTGGCTCACTGAACAGAGGGAATTTTCGTGAGATATTACAAGTGGTTGCCAAACATGACCCAGTTGTCCAAGAGCATTTGGAACAAGGGCCACCCAATGCCACATACACCTCTCCTGATATCCAGAATATGCTGCTGCAGATAATAGGCGACATGGTGGCTTCTCTTTGCTAGCAGATGAAACAAAAGATGCCAGCAAGCAGGAGCAGATGGCTGTGGTAGTCAGATATGTTGATGACAAAGCTGTCATTCAGGAGTGTCTTCTTACATTTGTGGAGGCCAAAGATTTAACTGCGGAGAGTTTGACAGCTTATCTCGTTTCCACTCTAACCAAGTACCACCTGGACCCTGCGTGCGTCGTATCCCAGGGATATGATGGGGCTGCAGTAATGAGTGGAGGCTGTTCAGGAGTGCAACACCGAATGAAGGAGGTAGCTCCATATGCGGCTTATGTACACTGTTATGCACATACATTGAATCTAACTCTTGTTGATTGCGTGAAAAGTGTCCAGTGTGCCTGTGACTTCTTCTGTCTTCTTAAGGCACTGTACGTATTTACTTCAGCGTCCAAGGCACAAGCTGCCTTTGTGGCAAAGCAGGAGCTTCATCCAGAAAAGCCAGTGCATCGACTGCAGAAGTTGTCAGACACATGATGGGCATGTTGACAAAGTGCTGTGAATGCCATTTCTTGCACTTACATTTCATTTCTTGCCACGTTGGAAGAAATGTCAGAGGGAACAGACGGGCTAGAGCTGTAGAAGCAACAGGTTTTCTTCTCCAGATTAAAAGCTTTAAGTTTCCAATCATTCTTCCCACATTCGATAGATTGCTCACATACACAAAGAGTCTATCTGACTGCCTGCAGCACACTCATGTGGATTTGGCTACACCAGCTGATTTGGTTTCTGCAACGATGTCCACACTTGAGAGTTTTTGAACAGATGATGAGTGGGAGAAGTTATTTAGATATGCAGAAGAACTCGCTGAAGTCAACCACATTGCGGTGTGTGAGCTACCCAGACAGAGACGGCCACCTTGACGTTTGCAGGAAGGCATTGTCCTGGCACCTACAGGAGATAGGGAGTCTTTGACAACCAACCAACCACCAGACCAAGGTTAACCTCTACTTCCCTGCCTTAGATGGTCTTCTTGGAGAGTTAAAGCATCACTTCAGTCAGAAGAACATCGACACAATGAAGGCAATTCAAGCATTCTGTCCACAGTCTGCAAACCTTCTGAAACACTCTGACTTGAAACCTTTAGCACTCGCATACGATCTGGACTACAAGACCCGGTGCATGGAATCAACCCTAGCAAAACGTACCTTGGAGAATTCGAAGGCTAAAATGGAAGATGTTAGTGATGCCTTTTTGCAGTTGATACCATTAAGGGCTGTTTCCCCAACTTTGCTAAAAGCTATCCAGATCAGCCTGACAATGTCTGTCAGCACAGCTGAATGTGAGAGATCTTTCTCAGCACTGAAGCGCATCAAGACACACCTGAGGTCCACTATGGCTGAGCAGCGGCTCACAGATCTTAGTGTTCTTCATATTGAGAAGGAACTCGCGAACGAACTATCACTGGATGCTGTCGTCACAGAGTTTGCAGCTAAGGACACTAATAGGAGAATTGTGTTAGTGTAATAAGTACTCCAGTAGAAAAGTCAGTGCATGCACAGTATCTTTACTTGTGTAAGCATGGAGCTCGTGCATGCACTTGCTTACTAACAAAGTCAATTATCATCATTCTCTGTTTCCTCCCCATTTTACTCAATTTACTGAATGGCACTTTGAATTAGCTGCTACATAGTGTATACAATCCACTGCAACAGCTGTGTGAATAATCTTACTGTATCTGATATATTAACAGCTATGAGAATATTAAAGAAGCCTCCAGAGGCTCCCAAATGCACCTCTAAACTCCATAGTACTACATAATTTCCTGGGGAGGCATGCCCCCAGACCCCCCTAGAGGTTGTGGGCTTTGTGGGCCTGTGCCCTGACAACTCAGGAACCCTGGCTATGCTATCCCACTGGGCTTAGGACTGGCATGCTCACTGAAGATTGACCTCAGACAATAGTAGGAGGGATGTTCCTTGACTTCCTTGAAATGTTCAAGGAGTTATGAAAAAATGTCCTTGCAGACTATTAATAACATAAAATGGTTCCACCAATTTCTTTACCTGTTGTTGAGCTAGATAGCAATTGTCCTTTCGTTACTCATGACAACATGCATAAAAGAAAACAAAGAAAAACAGTTGCCGGCAATTTTCTTTTTGATCAAATTCAAATTCTGAAACAGTAAGTGTAGGCCTATCTATTTCACCCATCCTAAAGCATGTGGGGCAGCAGCACCACCAATCCTGAGATATCTGGGGTGCTCAGTAATAAACACAAGCCCTAAACTGTGGTAAGCATTTAGCTATGAGAGCCATAGAGGCTGCAAGAACAGCTGTGTATTGACCACATTAGATGTAATATAGTGACGACACTGGTGGCAATTACGACAGTGTGTACATTGGGCTTGTTATTCCAGGGTGCTTTACTTACATTCTGTTAGGTATAATGGTCTTTAAAACCATTTGAACTTAGTAAGGTTCTATTCTGAATCTGTTAGCTTACAAGATAAGATGGCACTGGCATGAGTCTTGTTATGAATGGCTTACATACAGATATACAACCTCAGAAGATTTGGCAATGTAATTTGTGAGCAAGGCTTTGCCTAGGGTTGTATGTGTCATTATTACCGTATAGCTGGAAATTTTGGTGGGAAGTTATTTTGGCAGATTGCTGAAAATATGTAATTTGGCGGAATTTATTTTGGCGGTTGAGCCAGTCTCTCAGCCATAATGATATGCATAACAAAATGGCTAATCAAACGCGCTGGGATTTTAACCAGGCCGTGAGCTAGTTTCCACTCGGTTAGGACGAAATAAATCAATGATGAAATGCAACTGAAAAGTACACAAATCATTGTTACGCTTAATCTGGACTGTTTTCGTCGCGTCAGTCTTTACAGCGACTGTATATATACACGTCGTTTCGATCGCCTTCCTCGTGTTAACGGACAATCCAACTCTTCTCCCACCTTCGTTGTACAAAACGTTTTGGAGAAGTGTACGCAGCTTTTAACGGTGAACTCCATGCCAACTATTTAGACTGGCGCGTCTAGCTGCAGGCCTAGTATATGCACAATCTATCACACTTTGAAGTTATTTGGCGGATGAAATATTGGCAGATTGCTCTCAAAACCGCCAATCCTGCAAAATAAATTCCCCGCCAAAATTTCCGGCCATACGGTAATTAATCAAGTATTTCCAGTTCAAAACATTCATGGGTGCCTGTCCCCTAAACTCTAATAAACTTGGAGCCCAGTGATTCAGTGATCCACAAGGTCTAACCTGTGGTAAGTATTGTTTGTATTTAAGCCATTGGAGGGTTAGCTATGAATACAAACCAAGACAGATGTGCAATCACAAACACAAAACTATTTACTATTGCAGTGTGTTTGCACTGGTAGTACATGGGAACACGAGTTGGTATTGTTTGGATGGTTTGTAGAGTCTTGCAGTTTCACGTCTTCATCTATTATGATAGCTTATTGTCCTAAGCTAGCCAGCTATTCAGTTTCCTTATCCTCATTACTACACATCTACACAAGGTGCTAACTACTATCTATTGAAGCTGACAGCTAAAGCAGTGGCCTCCCCCACGTGTTCTACAACCTATGCTCGCAAGCAAGGCTTTATTTAACTGTTGCTTGTGTACTAGAAAAAGTTAGCATACTACGCTCATTTGCATGCCTGTCCGTTTACCTGTAGCACAGACACACGTTTTACACCGAATGCACGTGTGTGGATGTGTACGTTTTCACTTGTATGCTGTACTACTCAGATTGTGTAAAGCAGAGAATTCTGTCTTACCGCCGGTTGAGGAAGAGCTTCATACAGATCACCCGAAAATTGGCGTATGCAAGTTTATCTGTCGTTACGAAGAAACAGGGATGATCTCGCGCACGCCGCAGATGCTAAAAAGATCATTGAAGAACAAATGGTAAAGAACGACAAGATGACAGGTGTAGAACTACAGAAGCTGCTGGCTAAAAGTGACATTCAAGCGGCTTTGTTGACTGCACTGAGGTGGCAAACACAGTTAGGATGGACATCCAAGGGGACAAGCTACTGCCAAATGATTCGTGAAGCAAATGAAGAGAAGAGATTGGAGTGGGCAG
>JGIcombinedJ30088_10003007_pt1 | contig 15788 bp, 11 predicted proteins | sample PinacodermPK_FD_30088 | JGI IMG/M metagenome (IMG submission 30088)
CCCGCCGGCTTCGGAACCCGAACTGGCAGACCCCTCTCGTATGCGCCTGTCAAACCTTCTTGAAATCTCGGAAAAGTCCCCCGTCATGCAGCGTTACCTGGCGTTGGCCGCCGATACCGCCTGCTCCGCGCGGGTATCGGGGCTGGCAGGTTCTTCGCGTTCCCTTCTGCTCGCGCACGCGCATAGAAAACGGAACGGCGCGACGCTGGTCATCGTGGAGGACACGGCCTCCGCCGAGGAGATGTTTGAGGATGTCTCCAGTCTTCTGGATCCCGGGGACGTGGCGCTGTTCCCCCCCTGGGAGGTGCTGCCCTACGACCAGGTCTCTCCGCCGGGCGACTTGTCGGGCCGGCGTCTCGGCGCGCTGCACGACCTGATGAAGAACAGGCCGCTGTTCGTCGTCGCCACGGTCAGGGCCGTCATGCAGCGCACCATGCCGCCGGCCGTGCTTGCCGGCTCCATCCTTCACGTCGCCGCGGGCGCTACAGTCTCGTTGAGCGATCTTACCGCGCGGTGCAACCGGCTAGGCTACGAGCGGACGGACATGGTCCAGGCGCCGGGCCACTTCAGCGTGCGGGGCGGTATCGTGGATGTTTTCCCCCACGGGATGGAACAGCCGTGCAGAATCGAGTTCTTCGGTGACGAAGTGGAATCGATTCGGCTGTTCGACATCTACACGCAGCGGTCGTCTCGGAACATTCGGGAACTGACGGTGCTCCCGAACAGGGAATTGATCGACGAGCCTGAAACGCGCGCCGATGTGGTCAGGCGGGTCAGGCAGGCGGGCGAATCGTTTTCGATCGACGCGTCCGAACTGGTCTCTCACATCGAGGACGGAGGCCTGTTCGAAGGCAGCGAACGCTACCTTCCCTATTTCCATCCCTCCTCCGCCACCATCATGAATTACCTGCCGGACCACACGCTGATCGTCCGGTGCGAACCCGCTGAATTGGAGCGCGAAGCGGAATCATTCGCGGAGGAATATGAGAACACCCACCGTCGTCGTACGGAGGCGGATGATCTGGTTCCCGCGCCGGAAGAAGCGATTCTGGGCTGGCATGACATAGCGGAGGACTCGGCCTACTATGGCACGATGGACATGGTGCGCGGCGCGCGCGCGTCCAGGGGCTGGCTCGCCATCGGTACCGAGGCATCGGGCGTGTACCAAGGGGCGATGGACGTCCTGAAGTCCCGGCTGGAGGAATGGAGCGCGGACAACGCCCGGATCGTGGTGGTTTGCGACAACGAAGGACAGGCGGAAAGACTGCGGGAGATTCTGGGTCCGGACGCCCCGGAGATCGAAATGGCCGTCGGACCGATGCACGCCGGGTTTGTTCTTCCCGACTTGCCCCTCGTCGTGCTTACCGACGCGGAGATCTTCAACCGGTACCGCAGACGCCGTCGCAAGGTCTTCAAGGAAGGCGTGGTGATCGAGGATTTCACCAGCCTCAAAGAAGGGGACTACGTCGTCCACATCGACCACGGCATCGGNCGGTACGTAGGGNTGAAGNGAATTTCCGTGGACGACCGGGAACGGGACTGCCTGACCCTGATCTACGCCGCGGACGACCGGGTTTTCATCCCCATCGAGCAGTTGCACCGGGTTCAGAAGTATATCGGTTCCGATGGCGAGGCGCCTGCTTTGTCGAAACTGGGCGGGCGAGCCTGGGAACAGGCCAAGTCGCGCACCCGAAAGGCGGTCAGGGATATCGCCGAAGANCTGGTCAAGCTCTACGCGGCCCGGCAGGCCAGCCCGGGACACGCCTTTTCGGCCGACACGCCCTGGCAGANGGAAATGGAAGACTCCTTCATCTACGAGGATACACCCGACCAGGANTTGGCGACATCGGNCGTAAAGTCGGACATGGAGAAATCGGTGCCCATGGACCGATTGATCTGCGGGGACGTGGGGTACGGGAAGACGGAAGTGGCGATACGCGCCGCATTCAAGGCGGTGCTGGACGGTAAACAGGTCGCCGTGCTGGCCCCGACCACCATCCTGGCCCAGCAGCACCTGACCACCTTCTCCGAGCGGCTCGCGGACTACCCGGTGAACATACGCATGCTGAGCCGCTTCGTTACGGCGCAGGAACAGAAAACCGTTGTGTCCGGGCTCAGGAACGGCGACGTGGATGTCGTCATCGGCACGCACCGCCTCATTTCCGCCGACATAGAATTNCATGACATGGGCCTGCTTGTCGTCGACGAAGAACAGCGNTTCGGCGTGGCCCACAAGGAGCGGCTCAAGCAGTTGAAGACCTCCGTGGACGTCATGACCATGACCGCCACGCCCATACCGCGGACGCTGCACATGTCGCTGGTTTCCGCCCGCGACATGTCTCTCATCACCACCCCGCCGAGGGACCGGCTGCCGGTGCACACCGAGGTGGTGCGTTTCAACGAAGATGTGATCTGCGAGGCGATCATGCGGGAGGTNGACCGGGGCGGACAGGTCTTTTTCGTTCACAACCGGGTACAATCCATCGANGCGGTCGCGGAATTCCTGCGTCGACTCCTGCCCCAGGTATCTTTCGTCGTGGGCCANGGGCAGATGCAGGAGCGGGAANTGGAGCAGGTGATGATCGACTTTCTGGATCAAAAGTACGATTGCCTCGTGTCCACGATGATCATCGAATCCGGACTGGACATTCCCAATGTGAACACCATCCTGGTCAATCGCGCGGACCGGTTCGGACTTGCCCAGTTGTACCAGCTCCGGGGCCGCGTGGGGAGGTCGAATCACCGGGCCTACGCGTACCTGATGATCCCCGCCGCCGGAACGGTCACGCCCGACGCCCGCAAGCGGCTGGCCGTGATCTCCGAGTACACCGCGCTCGGATCGGGATTCCATATCGCCATGAGGGACCTCGAGATCCGTGGCGCGGGCAACCTGCTGGGTACGGAGCAGCACGGGTTCATATCCTCCATCGGGTTCGATCTCTACTGCCGTCTGTTGAAAGAGGCGATGGAGGACCTCAAGGGCGAGACGCGCGAAGAGACCCACGAGGCCGAAATCGAACTGCAGGTGAGTGCCTTCATCCCCGATGACTATATCGCCGATCGAAAGCTCAAGGTCGGCTTTTACCAGCGGCTTTCACGGGTGGAAGAGGAAGGGGATGTCGTCTCGCTGCGGGAGGAGATGCAGGATCGGTTCGGCCGGCTTCCCGACCCGGTTCGCGTCCTTTTCGACCTGGTATCCATTCGGCGGATTGCGGCCCGGATCGGCCTGAAGCAACTCAGCGTACGCGGTAGCGAAATGGCCCTGACCTACAGGAACGGCCTCTACCCTTCGAGGGAAAGGATCGCGAACGTGACGGACGATCCCGCGCTGGACATCGAGTTTCCCCACGGTGACGGGTTCCGGATCAGGGCGGGACTGACCGGAAAATCGGAAGCTGAACGGGTCGAAACAGCTAAAAACCTGTTGCTTAAACTGCTGTGAATTGTTAATGATACCTTCCCGGATACTGAAATCGGATCCGCCCGCTAGAGAAAGAAGATCAGCATGAAACCCGCGCTTTTTTGCGCCGTTCTTCTGAATGCGGCTCTTCTCTTCACGCAGTGCCAGTTCCTTGCGACCGCCGAAGACCCCGACACTATTGTCGCGCGGGTGAACCAGTCCACGCTGACGGTCGATCAACTGGAAGCCGAACTGGATGACGCGGCGCTGCCTGCCGCCACCCTGCAAATGAGGAGGGACTGGGTATCCGTCTGGATCCGGACCGAACTGCTCTACCAGGAAGCCCTGCGGCGGGATTTCGACGGCGACGGGAAGACGCTCCGGGAACTGGACCGGATGCGCAGAGATCACCTGGCCAACGTCGTGCTGGAACACGTCATCACGGATTCGTCGATGGTGGTTACCGATGAAGAGGTGGCGGGTTATTTCGAGGCCAATCGGAAGGAGTTCGTTTACCACGAACCGGAACTCAGGCTCTCGGTTATCGTTCTACCTGACGAGGCCACGGCCCGACAGGTCCGCGGCCNGTTGTCGCGCCGAAGCAGTACCTTCGAGGAACTGGCGCGAACGCGATCCATACACGCCTCCTCGGCCGATGGCGGAGACCTGGGATTCTTGAAAAGAGCGGATATCACCGACATTTCCGTGCAGGAAATCGTGTTTTCCCTCAGCGTAGGCCAGGTTTCACGGCCGGTCCTTTCCGAGTCCGGCTCGTTCATCTTCAGGGTCGCGGAGCGTCGCGCGGCGGGCACCGTGCCGCCGTTGGATGAAGTCCGGGGCGAGATCGTCAACAGGATGCTGCAAGACCGGCGACGCGAACTGGTCAGACGGTTCGTGGATGCGCTGAGGCAATCTTCCGACGTGGAAATCTTCAACGGGAACCTGATGCGGTCGGAACCCGACGCGCAATAGACAGGAAACGGAGGAACATGAACGTGCGCTCGATTACCCGCCATTTTCCACTGGCTCTGGTCCTGGCCGTGGTCGTGGCAGGACGTCCGGTTCTCGGCCAGCAGCTGGTGGACTATGTCGTGGCCGTCGTGGACAATGAGATCATTCTCTATTCCGATGTGGTTGAAGCGGTAAAGATGTATAGAATGCAACAGCCGGAGCAGGAACCCGAAGACCTCCCGGGTCATATGCTGGACAACATGATCGATACGCGCGTCGTGCTCGCCTATGCCCGCCGGGACAGTGTCAGGGTACCCGCCGAACAGATAAACGGCGCGGTCCGCCAGATCATCGACCAGTACACGGAACAACTCGGTTCCGATGAAGCCCTGGAACAACTGGTGACGAATTCCGGAATGACCATGCGGGACTGGAACCGGCTGCTCAGGCGGCAGAAGGAGGAGGAACTTCTGCAGCGGAAACTCGAGGAAGAACGTTTCGGCGAAGTCCGGGTGACCGGCCTGGAGGTCGGACGCTATTATGAGACCTATTACGACAGCATTCCGTCGAATCCCGTCATAATGGACTTGAGCCACATCATGATCTCCTCACTTCCGGACCCGGAAGTAGTAGCCTCGTTGAATGCAAGGACCGAGGAGATCCGTCGCCGCATAGCGGATGGGGAGGACTTCGGCGAAATGGCACGGCGGTATTCGGAAGATCTGAACAGCGCCACGAATGGCGGAGACCTGGGGTTCTTCGCACGCGGCACGTTCATGGCCGAATTCGAAGAAGCGGCTTTCGCCCTTGAACCGGGCGAAATCAGCCCCCCGGTGCGGACGGACGTGGGCCTGCATATCATCAAGCTGGAAGAAAGGAATGAAGACCAGATCCGCGTGCGTCACATTCTGGTCCAGATCCCGAAGACTGATGAAGACGATCATCGTGCGCTGGAGACGATTTCCATACTGCGTCAGCGGATCCTCGACGGCGATGAGACCTTTTCCGAGGCCGCCACCAAGTACTCCGAAGACCTCGCCTCCGCTTCAGAAGGAGGCCGTATCGGTGAGTTCATGCGCGATCAGTTGCTGCCCCAATACCAGGCCGCGCTGGACACCATATCCGTCAACGAGATGACCGAACCGATCAGGGTGGTGGACCAGGATAACATCTCCTACCACATCATGATGCTGAACGACAGGTCCGGCGGCGACAAGCTTACACTGGACGAACATTTCCAGCAAATCACTTATCTTGCCAAACAGGCCAAGTGGAACCGGGAAAGGGAACGCTGGCTCGGGGACCTCAGGCGCGAGTTGTATATCGACGAACGTGGTCTGGAGCCCCTGCCCTGAGCAGTGATCCCCGGCGCGCGCATACCTGATGATATGAGAATAGATCAGTTTCTGAAACGGTCCCGCATCATCAAACAACGGGATGCCGCCAAGAAGGCCTGCGACCGGGGCATGATTACCATCTCCGGAAGATCCGCGAAACCCGGCCACCAGGTCGCGGCGAAGGACATCGTCGTCGTGGAGTGGCCCGACAGACGGCTGGAGTTCGAAGTGTTGGACGTCCCGTACGGGAACGTGTCGAAAGAAAAAGCACTGTCCCTGTACCACGTGCTCAGCGATGAACAATCCAGCGATGAACAATCCAGCGATGAACAATCCAGCGATGAATGACCTGGCGATCATTCTGCAGGGATCGAAGCACGGTGAACGCGCGCCGGGGCCCAGAGTCCGGTGAGCAAGCGCCCCAGGAAGACCCTCCCGGCTGATTTCGAGCTTCCCTACAGCGAGTTGGCACAGATATACGATCACGTGATGCGCCACGTGGACTATATACGGTGGGCCGACTATATCCAGTCGGTATTTACACGGTTCGAGGCGACGCCGAAGGACGTACTCGAACTGGCCTGCGGGACCGGGGCCATGGCGTGTATCCTTGATGACCGAGGATACCGGATGACGGGCATAGACCGGTCGGAGCGCATGATCGCCGTCGCGAAGCGGAAATCCGTTGATGCGAGCCGGGCCATTCGCTTCCAGGTAGGCGACATGGTCCGCATGCCTGTATCCGGATCCTTCGACGCGGTGCTATGCCTGTACGATAGCCTCAACTACGTCTTGGACGAGGCGGACATCGCCGCGATGCTGAATGGGTTGCGCCGTGTTTTGAACGCAGGCGGCCTGTTCGTATTCGACGTATGTACGGAGATCAATTCGCGCAGGTACTTCCATAACCAGGTCGACCAGGAAAGCAAAGGGGATTTCTCCTACGTCCGGCGTTGCGAGTACGTCCCTGAGACGCGCATACAGGTCAACGAATTCCAGTTTACTTTCAACCGCGAAGGAAAGCGGTATTCCACCCGGGAACGCCACGAGCAACGGATATATCCAGTAGCCCGGCTCGAGGAAATCTGCCAGGAGTCGGGTTACCACGTACTCGGCGCTTTCGACGGTTTCAGCTTCGAAGAAGCGTCGGAGAAATCCAACAGGGTCCATTACGTGGTCCGTCCCGTCTAACCGAACCTTCCATATGGCATTCGATCGCGTTGTAGGCCACGACAGACAGCGGCAGCGGCTCATGAATGCCGTAGCGCAGGACGGCCTGGCTCACGGGTACCTGTTCTGCGGACCGCCGGGCGTTGGCGCCGAAGCGTTGGCCATTGAACTCGCGTGCGCGGTCAACTGCGAAAGCGGACCCGGGGAACCTTGCGGGCAGTGCCGGCATTGCCGGCGGATTCGCGCGCTTCAACATCCCGATTTACACCTGCTGGTGCCTTCCTCATCCGCACCGCCGCCGGACCGTCCATCCGGCCGCGGCGAAGGATCGTCCGGCCGTGGAGGGGGTTCGTCCAGCCGCGGCGACGCCCGGCAGGAACGCAGGATGGGNCTGGCCTTCCAGCTGGCGGACGACCCCTACGCCGCTCTGCCTTTCGGTTCGAACGACATCCTTTCCGTGGACGACGTCCGGTCGCTTCGTAGAGATGCGTCCGCCAAGCCCTTCGAAGGACGGAGGAAGGTCGCGGTTATCGTGGCCGCGGACCGGATGAACACCGCCGCTTCGAACGCGCTGCTCAAGACGCTGGAAGAGCCGCCGGGAAGCCTGATGCTCATACTGACCGCATCCCGCTCCCAGCGGCTGCCGCCGACCATCGTGTCACGCTGCCAACCCGTTTTTCTGGCGCGCCTGCGGGAAGCCGATGTAAAGGCGGCGCTTATCGAGCGGTATGACATTGATCCCGAGGAGGCCGGAGATCTCGCCCGCAGGTCTGAAGGCCGCCTTTCCGAGGCACTTACGGCGAGATCCAAGCGGGGGGCGGGGCTCAGGGAGGAAGCCTTCATCCTGCTTGAATGCATTTACGACGCAACACCGCTGCGATTGTTCGAACAGGTGGAATCGCTGGCCGCCTCGCACCGGGACGAACCGGTCATGGACAGGATCCTGGATCATCTGCTGGCGTTGTACCGCGATCTGTTTATCCTCGACACCACAGGCGATTCCTCCACGCTCTCGTACACCGAACGCGTCGACGCCTTGCGTGCGCTGGCTTCCGGGATGGACCTCGAAGATATCGAGAACGGCATTGCCGCCATCGAGGAGGCCAGTCGGGACATCGCGCGGAACGCCCACGTGCAGCTGGCCCTCCTCGTGCTTGTCCTCAGACTCAGACTGAAACGGGGATCTGCAGCCTCGCGCCAGTCGCCTTCGCATCAGACGCCTTCGCGCCAGATGCCCCCTCGCCGGAGGCCTTCCGATGAAACACCACCCCGTGCCTTGCCCGCCGCGGATTGATCCGTTGACAAACCGCCCTCAACACGCTATCCTGATGCTGGAAATCAACAGGGTTCGCCTGACATAGCTGGCATAGATCGACCGCGCCTGTGAGGGAGTCTTGGCAGAGAAAATACTCGTAACCGACGCGTTGCCCTACGCGAACGGCAAATTGCACATCGGCCACATCGCCGGAGTCCATCTGCCCGGCGATATTTACGTGCGCTACCAGCGTTTGAAAGGCCGGGATGTGGTACACGTCAGCGGATCGGACGATCATGGCGTGGCCATCACCCTGGCCGCCGAGAAGGAAGGCACAACCCCCAAGGAACTCGTCGACAGGTACTATCCCGTCATCAAGGGCGCCCTGGAAGACTTCGGCATCATCTACGACAATTTCTCGCAGACTTCGCGGCCGATCCACCATGAAACGGCCCAGGCCTACTTCCGCCGCCTGGAGGAGAAGGGCTGTTTTGAAGTCAGGGAAGTTAACCAGATCTACTGTCCGGCCAACGACCGCTTTCTGCCCGACCGCTATGTGGAAGGCACGTGCCCCCACTGCGGATCCGACCGCGCGCGAGGAGATCAGTGCGAGGCCTGCGGCACCATTCTGGACGCCACACAGCTGATAGACCCTCGCAGCGAGTTCTGCAACGGGCCGCTCGAGGTGCGTCCGGTGAACCACTGGTATTTCAAACTCGCCCGCATGTCGTCCCGTCTGCAGGAATGGATCGACACGAAGAAGCACTGGAAGCCCAACGTGCGCAATTACTGCCAGGGCTGGTTCAACGAGGGATTGTCCGACCGCCCCATCTCCCGCGACCTGAACTGGGGTGTGGCGCTGCCGACGGAGGAAGCGGTGGGCAAGGTCATGTACGTCTGGTTCGAAAACACCCTGGGTTACATATCTTCCACCCGGGAATGGGCGGTTGACCAGGGCGATCCCGACAGGTGGAAGGACTACTGGCTCAATCCGGACTGCAAACTCGTCAATTNCCTCGGCAAGGACAACATCGTCTTTCACGCGATCCTCTGGCCGGCGATGATCATGGAACACGGTGATTTCGTCCTGCCGTCGGAGATACCGGCCAACGAGTTCCTCAACATCGAGGGCCAGAAACTGTCCACGAGCCGGAACTGGGCGGTCTGGCTCGACGAGTACCTGGCGGACTTCCCGCCCGATCCCATGCGGTACTGCCTGGCGTCGATTTCGCCCGAGACGAAGGACGCCGATTTCACCTGGAAGGACTTCCAGGCGCGCAACAACAACGAACTGGCCGATATATTCGGGAATTTCGTGAACCGCACGCTGACTTTCATCAATCGGTATTTCGACGGCGTGATCCCGGAGCCGGGAACCTTTTCGACGGAAGACCGGGAGATGCTGGCGGCGGTTTCCGGTGCTCCCACCCGGATAGGCGAGTGCTACGAAACTTTCCAGGTGAGGCGGGCCGTCCGGGAGCTGATCGCCCTGGGAAACCGTTCCAACCGGTACTTCAACGACCAGGCGCCATGGAATACCCGAAAGACCGACCGCGCCCGTTGCGCCGCCACGCTCCACGTGTGCGTGCAGGCGGTGAGGGTCCTCGCCCTGGTCATGTCGCCCATCCTGCCGTTCAGCGCCGAAAGACTGTGGAAGATGACAGGCCTGGAAGGTCGCGTCGATGAGCAGAATTGGGACGAAATCGATATCGATGCGTCGCTGTCCGGCCGGACTATTGGCAAGGTCGAAATCCTGTTCCGCAAGATCGAGGACGATGGGATCGACGCGCAGATCGCGAAACTGGGCAAGTCCGAAGCCCGGGGTGACGAGAAAACGGAATCGGGGGAGGCGTTGGAGTCTGCCGCAACGGACCATAACGAGTTCATATCATTCGACGCGTTCCGCCAGATTGATTTGCGCATCGCGGACGTCGTGGCGGCCGAGCCGGTTCCCGGTACGGACCGCCTGCTCAGGCTGAAACTGCGCATCGGAGAGGACGAGAGGCAGATCGTGGCCGGCATCGCTACGAAATATACGCCGGAGGCGCTGGTCGGGCGACAGATCGTAGTGGTGGCGAACCTGGAGCCCGCGAACATCCGGGGCGTGGAATCCAGGGGCATGCTGCTCGCGGCAGAAGACGACGACGGCGCGCCCATACTCCTCGGTCCGGATGTCAGAGTTCAATCCGGCTCGCAGGTAAGCTGAGGCCCGGCACGCCGGTCGCGGCCGGTCGCGCGGAACGGATATCACACGGTAAACCCGCAACGAAACACTGCCTTGCTGTTCGATACCCATACCCATCTCACGGCTGAAGCATTCGACCATGACCGCGATGACGTGATCCAACGTGCGCTCGACGCGGGCGTGGATGGCATGATCGCCGTAGGGTACGACTTAGGCAGCAGCAGGGCCGCCGTGGCCCTCGCCGAGAGATGCGACTCCGTGTACGCCGCCGCGGGCATCCATCCCTGCCACGTCCACGAGGCGCACGAAGCGGACTACCGGGAAATCGAGAAACTGCTGGAACATCCGTCCGTCGTCGGTGTGGGCGAAACCGGCATCGACATGTATCACGACCGGTCCACGGGCCCACGGCAGCGGGCGTCGTTCAGAAGGCACATGGAATGGGGCCGGAGCACCGGCCTGCCGGTTATCGTGCACGACCGGGAAGCCCATGCCGAAGTCATGGGCGTGTTGGACGAGTTCTCCGGTGATGAAACGACCGCGATCCTGCACTGCTTCACCGGGGACGCCGCCATGGCCGAAAAGGCCGTATCCATGGGATGTTTCCTGGGGTTCGGCGGCATCGCCACATTCAAGAATTCGACGGTCGGCGAGGTGGCCTCCGGGTTGCCGAAGGATTGCATCCTGATCGAAACGGACGCGCCTTACCTTGCGCCCGTGCCCCACCGTGGACGCCGGAACGAACCGTCCTACCTCGTAAACACGGCCGAAGCGGTAGCCCGTCACCGCGCCGTGCCTATGGATGAACTGGCGCGGACTACAACCCAGAACGCGAAAAAGGTGTTTGGAATCCAGTGAGCACGGTACTCGATCCTCCCGATGATCTGCTGGCCAGCCTGCGCAGATCGGACTTCCGCCCATCACGGTCGAGGGGACAGCACTTCCTGAACGATTCGTCCATCGCCCGCCGCATCGTCGAGGCGGCAGGGGTCACGCGGCATACGCCCGTCCTTGAAATTGGACCGGGGACCGGCGCGTTGACGCGGCACCTCGTCAACCGGGCCCGCCGAGTAACCGTCGTGGAAATCGATGCCGAACTTGCACGAGCCCTTCAGACTGCCTATGGAGGCTACGACCACCTGACCATCATGAATCGGGACGTGCTCGATCTGGACCTGTCCGAACTGATGAATGCAAACGGCGACCCCGGGTTCGTGCTCGTGGCCAACCTGCCCTACGGAATCACGGGACCCGTCCTTGAACGGCTAATCGATCATCGAGAAAAGATCATGCGCGCGGTCCTCATGGTTCAGCACGAAGTGGGGGGCCGACTGGCGGCGCATCCGGGTACGAAAGCCTATGGCGCGGTAACCGCCATCATGGCATACCATTACGGTGTGGAATCGCTGTTCCGCGTGGGCGGCGATCGATTCGTTCCCCGTCCGTCCGTGGATTCGGTCGTCCTCCGGTTGACGCCTCACGAACGCCCTCCCGTTTCGGTCAGGGACGCCGGCTTGTTGATTGTCGTGATCAAGGCGGCCTTTCAACATCGACGCAAGATGCTGCACCACGCAATGAATCGATTGGCTCCCGGTTCCGCCGGCTATCTTTCGGATCATACCGGGATCAACCTGAAACGTCGCGGGGAAACCCTGGACCTGAACGAGTTCGCTGCGCTCTCCAATGCGCTCTGTGAATACAGGGACAACCGCGAAGACGAGACCTGACGGATTCACCATGCGCTTCCGCTATACACGCAATGCCAGAACGCGGTTGATGGACAGGAAGAAGCAACGGCGGACCTACCTCCTCTACGCCGTGCTGGGGACAGCCGTATTCGTCCTGCTTGCCCTCGCCATGTGGATCGCGCTGTACGAAAATCAAGCAAGGTCGGTCGTGAACTGGTTGCTGGACCGGCCCATTGCGATTGCCTCGTCCGATTACGAACGCACGGCCGCCTGGAAATCCGGCCAGCAGGCGTACCAGACATTGGATACGGCCCTCTACGGTGCGTTTTTAAACCTGCAGGTCACGCCGGGCAGGACATGGGAAACGAAACCGCGCGCTCCGTTGGGCGGCAACCGTTGGACGCCCGTAGAGCGCCGAATCACCGTTTCGGGCTCGTATACGCTTACGGAGTGCAATCTCGAGATCGCCAGTGCGGTCACGCGGGTGGGCGGAACGGTTATCCGCGCGGAGGAACGGTCAAGGTCCGGGGAACTGTCGCTTGAGATCGGCCACGGCGGCATGGTTACGCATCGTCTGCATGTCACCCGCGACCCGAACCTCCAGCGAAGAACGGGCCGCCTGGCGGTCGTAATCGCCTATTCGGATGACAATCACCGGGGAGTGGTCGAGAAACTGTCGGAGTTCACCCGTCCCATCACCTTCGCCCTGCTGCCCTGGGCGAATGGAGTGGACGATATCGCCTCCGAGATCACGGGCGGCGATCACGAGGTGATTGCTCTGCTTCCCATTCAACCGCAGTCGTTCACCCGGAATATACCTCGGCGGAGATCCGTGTTGTCAGCTCATTCGGAATCGGCCAATCGCCGCATCGTGATAGACGCCCTCGCATCCATTCCCAGGGCCCGGGGCGCGCTGCGGTACCCTGTCGGCCGCGTGGAAATGGCTGCCGAGGTGCTGACCCCCGTGATGGACGAACTGGGCGAGCGGGACTTGTATTTTCTGGACAACCCGGGTAACGCGGATGCCTCGGGCGCGCCGGATGATCGGGACGGCCGCGGCCGGCTTCGGGTCTGGGGCGTGCTCGATTCCGCCTACAACCCCGTGGTCATTTCAATGAACCTTGACCGCGCGTCACTCTTCGCGCTGGACAACTCGCGCGCCATCGTCATCGCCGATGCCAGGCCCCATGCCCTCCAGGTGCTGGAAAATCGGATGGCGCATCTTGAATTCAGAGGTATAGAGTTCGTAACGGTTTCCGACCTCGTGGACAACTGACACCGGAGTATCCCCATGGTAAAACTGAGTATATGCGTAGACCAGGTCGCCGCCTTGCGGAACATCGCGAACCGGGGAGAACCCGATCCCATGACCGCGGTCATGATGTCCCAGGTGAGTGGGGCGGACGCCGTTACGATCTCGTGGACGTCCGATGCATCGCTCTACCAGCGGGGGGAGTACGACATCGTCCGGCAACTCGTGCACACGCACCTGAACGTGATCGCTCCGCCGGACCTGGAACTCCTGCAGAGTATCTTGACGATTTCTCCCGATATGGTTACCCTTGTTCCCGAGGGCTACGGGCATTTCGGTCTGAACAACGACTGGTTCGACTTGTCCTGGCCTGAAGCCGATACCCTGGAACGGCCGACGGAACGCATGACAAAGGCCCTGCAGGATAACGGGATCCTGACGAATATACTGATCAGGCCCACCGCGACACACGTCCGGCAATGCGCCGAAATCAAGGCGGACTACGTACATATCGACGCAAGCGGTTACATTCAGGCCGCCGATCCCGAAGAGCGGAGCCGCATCTACCAGGAAATGGCCGGCGTGGCCAAGACCGCGGCGCGGTTGAACATGGGCGTATCCGTCGGACGCGGCATTGAATACCGGACGGCGGGGGAACTGGCGGGCATCGCGGAGGTGGAGGAAATGGTGGTGGGCTATGCCGTTGCCGTGCGGGCGATGACCGTGGGATACGAACGGGCAGTCCGCGACCTGGTCGACATCATCCGCCATGCGCCAGGGTCCCAGGGGGACTGGTAGACATTCCGACAGCGTTACACTAACCGCCGTACCGAAAGGAACAGCACTATCCACAAACGTATCTCATTCCTGGTATTACTCGCCGTTACCCTGCTCGGCGCAGTCCTTTTCTCCCCTACCATCAGGCTGTGGTTTTCTTCTCCCGAATCCATCGAAAGGCTTACGCCCGACGAAAGGAAAGCGCTCTACGGCCAGTCCACNGTACCCGGCATCGANCTGGCGGGCGGATATAGGCTGACCGCCGGTCTGGATGTATCCCGTTTCACGGAAAGAGGCAGGATGAGGGCGGTGGAGAGACTGGTCGAAAACTGGCGCCGGCGCCTCAACGCCTTCGGGATTTCGGAACCGGTCATCACCGCGCGGGGAAACGACGCTTTCGATATCGTCGTTCCCGTCAGTGTGGATACCGGGCTCGCAGCCAGAATGATTCAGGAATCCGGCGCGATCACGCTGCATCTGTTCAAGGACGGCGCGGAAGTGCAGGCCTTGAGGCAGCGCATAGACGATGCCGTTCGTGAAAGGGACCGGGACGCAACAGCAGGGACCGACGCGCAGGAGCCGGCCGGAACAGGTGAATCGGCATCGGACGTACCCGGCGGGCTCAGCGCGTTGCTTGCGCGTATTACGGTGGAGGACGGAATCGGGGACATCGCGGTCAGGGAGGACAACCTGGATGCCGTAAAGGCCATGCTGGCCGATTCCACGGTACTGGCCAGCATACGGGCCTTCAACCTGGCAAATCCTCCCGCCGGCGCCTTCGCGTGGGCATCAGAACCGGTGGAACGCGGCGGCAGCGTGTACCATCCGCTCTATTTCATCAACCAGGACGTGGATCTCAACGCCCAGCCCGTCGCTTCGGCCGTGGTCAGCGACGCTTCGGTAACGGCGGACCGGGGCGCTTACGCGGTACGCCTTTTCCTGCAGGACGAGGGCAGGGAGAGTCTGGCCAACCTCTCCAGCGCCAACGCGGGAAACCGCCTGGCCATCAAGATGAATGGACAGGTGTACGTGACGCTGAGCATTCAGGGCAGAATACCCGACGGACGGATAGAGGTTCCCGGCGGCGATAGCCTTGAAGAGGCCCGCGCTTTGGCGGCCATCCTGGAATCCGAGGCGCCTCCCGTTGCCGTCGCGCTCCTGGATCAGGCGGAAGTGGATACGCCCTCACCGTACGGAGACGGGATCGTGGACAGCGCATTCGGCTCCGCCGTGATCGGCATCGGATTGCTCGGCGCCTTGTTCGTGATCCGGTACCGTACAGCAGGCTTGCTTTTCGTCGTGGGGATCCCGCACTTTCTGATCATGACCGGAGCGATGCTGAGGCTGTGGAACATCGCCGGAATCGCGCCGTACTTCACGCTCGCCGGTGTGGTTGGATTACTCGCCGCGTTGTTTGTTTTCACCAGCGTGCATATCTGGATATTCGAGTACCTTCGGGCGGAAATCGGAACGGAGACTAAGGTCCGCCAGGACGTCATGACTACGCTCGAGAAGATCACGCCTGTCCTGGTCTGGACCCATGTCATGCTGCTGCTCGTCTCCGTGTGCCTGGTCGTGGTCGGCACCGACGGTGTCGTCAATTTCGGTCTCGTGTTGTTTTCCGGCGCGGCCGGCAGCCTGCTGACCTCGATCCTCTGGACGAACATGCTTCTGTCCTCCCTGGTGGCGGACTGGCAGATCAGAAAGTTGAGTATATGATGGAAAAGGGCCTCGCCGCACTATACGAAAAACTGATCGACCGCCCCGGGGTTG
>JGIcombinedJ30088_10003010_pt1 | contig 15779 bp, 17 predicted proteins | sample PinacodermPK_FD_30088 | JGI IMG/M metagenome (IMG submission 30088)
GGGCGCCCGCCAGCGCCTCGGCCAATTCGCCGCCGTCTTCGGGCGGCCAATCGCCGCGCGCCCAGCTCGGCCGGGGCGACCGCTGGAAACCGTCGAGATGAAACTCTTCCAGCGATTGGAAATAGCTCCGCCAGCACGGCTCCACCTCGTCGGGATTGTTCGCGTAGGCTTGGAGCAGATAGTCCAGGTAGCCCGCGTTTCCGCCGTTCAGGAAATCCTGGGACAGAAGTTCTTCGATCGATTTGGTCGTGGTCATTTTAGCAACTCGATGTCCAACTGGCCGAGGGATGATCGCCGCCGTTATCCGCTATGCTTGCATGGCTGCAACAACGGCTTCTCCAAGTTCCGCCGGGCTGTCGGCAATTACGACACCCGCCGATTTCATGGCTTCAATCTTGTCGTCGGCCCCGCCCTTGCCGCCGGAAATCACGGCGCCCGCGTGGCCCATTCTCCGCCCGGGCGGAGCCGTGCGACCGGCGATCAGGCCCGCGACCGGCTTCGCTCGCCCGCGTTTCGCCTCGTCCCTGAGGAATTGCGAGGCCTCCTCTTCCGCGCTACCGCCGATTTCGCCGATCATGATGATCGCCCTCGTCTCGTCGTCGGCGAGAAAAAGCTCCAGCGCGTCGATGTGCTCGGTTCCCTTGATCGGGTCGCCGCCTATGCCGACGCACGTCGACTGCCCCAGACCGGCGTCGGTCGTCTGCTTGACGGCCTCGTAGGTCAAGGTTCCGGATCGCGAAATCACGCCCACCGAGCCTCGCGAATGAATATGGCCGGGCATAATCCCGATNTTGCACGCGCCGGGCGTTATAACGCCCGGGCAATTCGGTCCGACGAGCCTTGAATTCGCTCCCTCGAGCGCGCGCTTGACGGCTACCATGTCGAGGACCGGNATGCCTTCGGTAATGCAAACGATCAGCGGAATTCCGGCATCGATCGCCTCTAGGATCGCGTCGGCGGCGAATGGCGGCGGAACGTATATCGCGGTCGCATCCGCTCCCGTCGCTCGGCGGGCCTCGTGCACCGAATTGAAGACCGGAAGGCCGAGATGCTCCTGCCCTCCCTTGCCCGGCGTTACGCCGCCGACCATCCTGGTGCCGTAGGCGATCGCCTGCTCCGAATGGAATGACCCCTGCGAGCCCGTGAAGCCCTGGCAAATGACCTTGGTGTTTTCGTCGATTAGAACGGCCATGCGCGAGCCTCCGTAATCCGCGTCAGCGATCCAGCGAAATCCATCATGCTTCAGGCAACGGCCGCGACGATTTTTCGAGCCGCGTCGCCGAGATTTTCGGCCGCGATCACATTGAGTCCGCTCCGGTTGATGATATCTATTCCCTTGTCGACGTTCGTGCCCTCGAGCCGGACGACCAGAGGCACGGAAAGGCCAACTTCCCTGACGGCTTCGACGACGCCGTCGGCAATTATGTCGCAGCGCATGATTCCGCCGAAAATATTGACCAGGATTCCCTTGACGCGCGAGTCCGACGTTATGATCTTGAAAGCTTCCGTGACTTTTTCCTTCGAGGCCCCGCCCCCGACATCGAGAAAATTCGCCGGCGACGATCCGTAGAGCTTTATAATGTCCATAGTCGCCATCGCGAGCCCGGCTCCGTTGACCATGCAGCCGATCTCGCCGTCGAGCGCGATATAGTTCAGATCGAATTTCGAAGCCGCGAGTTCCTTGGGATCTTCCTCCGACTCGTCCCTGAGAGCCAAAATGTCGCTGTTGCGGAAAAGCGCATTTGAATCGAATCCGAGCTTGCAGTCCAGGCACTGCAGATCGCCGCTTTCGGTGACGATCAGCGGATTGATTTCCAGAAGTTCCGCATCCTTGTCGGTAAACAGGCGGTAGAGCCTGGTAGCCAGGTCGACGCATTGACGGATCTGCTTGCCTTCAAGCTTCAGAGCGAAAGCGATGCGCCGNCCGTGATAGGGTCGCAGCCCGGTTGCCGGGTCGACGGAGAAAGACACGATTTCGTCCGGCCTCGTCGCGGCGACCTCCTCGATGTCCATTCCGCCTTCGGTCGAGCAGACGAAAGAAATCCTGGAGCTTTGACGATCGAGAAGCAGCGCAAGATACAGCTCGCGGTCGACGGCCGCGCCGGATTCGATGTAGACGCGGTTCACCGTTTTTCCCGACGGCCCGGTCTGATGGGTCACCAGCGTGCGGCCCAGCATCCTTTTCGCTTCCGTCGCCGCCTCCTCGACCGAGCGCGTAATGCGAACCCCGCCCTTGCTTCCCGCATCCGGTTCCTTGAAGGATCCCTTGCCTCGTCCGCCGGCATGGATTTGAGCCTTGACGACCCATACGGGTCCATCGATTTCTCCGGCGGCGGTCTTGGCATCCTCGGACCGCATGACCGGCCTGCCGTCGGCCACCGGCAATCCGTATTCGCGCAACAGGCGCTTGGCCTGGTACTCGTGGATGTTCATAGTCGCCGCCTATCCTCTCCGACCGCCCTTTTCCAATGCCCGCCGCCCCCGGTTTTCAATTGGCGCTTCCCGTCCCCGGCGATTCGATGCGGCTCGAATCGAATCTTTTCTTGACGGCTTCCGTAAAGCAAATTTCATTTTCGCACAAACGCCGCGAATTCGGAAATTCGGATCGCGGGGGCTGGTCGCCTCGATCGCCCTTAAATTCGGATTCAAATTCGATGGCGCGGCCATTGTTCAATGGCGCCGGCAAAGGCCAAGTCGCCGCCGCCTAGCCTTTCGCCGGCCTCCGGCGCCTACCCGAGCGGGTCGAATGGCGCCGATTCGATTCAGGGCGATCAAGGTCGGATCTCGCTATCTGGCCAAGTCGAAATTCGCGAAGCTGCGCCGCTCGCGTCAAAATCCGGAAGCCAAGAGATTTTTACCGCGCCGGGAACCGAAAAAGGCTCCTAACGGCGCTAATCCCGATTCGCGGCGAATATTCGTAAATGCTGCGGGAAATTCACCGACGTCGGAGCTTCGCGCCTTTCAGCATTCGTCTCAATCCGACGCGGCCGAGAACGATTTTTTTTCGCGGCCGCCTGCCGGCGCCTGCAAATCGCGGCTTTGGATTCGCATGCCGAATCCGGGAGGCGGGAATCCAATCGGGAAGCGCGGAGCAATCGCTTTCAAGCGCCGAGAGCGCAGAATCGAGAGCTTGCGATTAACGAATGAACCGGATTCGGCTAGATCGCCGGATCCGAGCGGCAGGCGGCTAGCCGTCTCGGCGGGTGAAATCAGCCGCGAATCGAAGGGTCGATTTCGCAGCATGCATCGATCAGCTTCCTCACGTCGCCGACGGATTTTTCGAAAAGAGATCGCTCTTGATCGTTCAAAACGATCTCGACGATTTTTTCCACGCCTCCGGAGCCAATTATCGCGGGCACGCCGACATAGATGTCGCTAAGCCCGTACTCGCCGCTGAGATTCGCGGCGCAAGGCAGGACCCGGCGCTGATTTTTCAAGTACGACTCGGCCATTTCCAATGCCGAAGTCGCCGGCGCATAGAAGGCCGACCCGGTTCCCAGCAGGTTTACGATCTCGGCGCCGCCGTCGCGCGTCCTCTGGATGATTCGCTCGATTCGGTCCGAGGTCGTCCAGCCCATATCGACCAGGTCCGGGAGCGGGATTCCGGCGACGGTGGAATAGCGCGCGAGCGGCACCATCGAATCGCCGTGTCCGCCTAGCACGAATGCCGTTACGTCCCGCATCGAAACCTCGAATTCCAGCGAAAGAAAATGCCGAAAGCGCGCAGAGTCGAGCACGCCGGCCATTCCGACCACCTTGCCGCTATCAAGGCCGGAGAACTCCCGCAGCGCCCAGACCATGGCATCGAGAGGATTCGTGATGCAGATGACGAAGGCGTCCGGAGCGTTCGCGCTTATGCCCTCCCCGACCGATTTCATGACCTTGAGGTTGATGCCGAGAAGATCGTCCCTCGACATGCCGGGTTTTCTCGGCACGCCCGCCGTTACGATGCAGACGTCGGCTCCCGCAATGGCGGAGTAGTCCGACGCGCCTGTAATCTCGGCATCGAAGCCCTGGACGGGACCGCATTCGGCCAAATCCAGAGCCTTGCCCTTCGGGACTCCTTCGACAATGTCGAACAGGACGACATCGCCAAGCTCTCGAATAGTTGCCAGATGGGCCAGCGTTCCGCCGATTTGCCCTGCGCCGATCAGCGCGATCCTAGGTCTCGCCATCACTTGTGCTCCGAATTGAACTTTGCATTTTCGACAATAAAGTTGGCCGCCGCCGTGCGCAACCAGCAAGCGCCAGGGCCGATCCGGACGCGTTTCTCGGGCCATTCAGTTGCGCGCTCCAATAGGCAAACCTGCCCATCGACTGCTTCGGCCCGAAGAGATTCGGCCGTTGTGGACATTTCCCTAATCATGGAAGCCGGATTTCGAGCGCCGGGCCATGCGTATAGCCGCGGCCTTGAATCCGACGAGAATCGTTGGCGCCGCCGGATGTTCGGCCTGCGAGGAAGGCCGGCCGTCAGACCGCGCATCGCGCGGAATTTCGAGGTTTAGGCTTGATTCCGCCAAGCCCCGCCTCCGCCCCGAGGCCCGGCCAATGAATACATTCGGCTCGGATGGCGCGCGCAAGGGATCGGCATGGAAAGGGATTGCCCGCCACCCGTCGATCCAAAAGGCCAATCCGCTTTCCGGAATACTCGGCAATTCCGTCGAACCCGGCTGCCCGGAGGCGGATTCGCCGCAAGCGGTCGGCGAAATGAAAACCGCNGCGCCGGGAATTCAGAATTGCCGGCGATTCGATTGCCGCTATGCGACCGGCATGGCGCGGATTGACGGAAGTCAGGCGCGGCGGCGGCGCATCTGGTTCGTANAGCAAGTATTCGCCGAAGAAAGAACCGCTTCTACAATTCGGTCCAGGACCGAATCCTCCATATAAGGATGCATCGGCAAACTGACGACGACGCGGCTCAATTGCTCCGAAACCGGGAGAGCGCCGCCGGCGACCGGATACGCGCTGTATGCCTTCAGCAAGTGAAGCGGCGCCGGATAGTGGACGACGGACGGAACACCCTTCTCCGATAGAGCTCTGCGAAAATCTTCGCGGTCGATTCCCTCGAGCCTAAGAGTGTATTGCGCCCAAGTCGAAGTCGCGCCGTCATCGACCGTAGGCGCCGCGATTGAATTCGATCCCGCCAGCCTTTCCGAATAGAAAGCCGCGACCTTGTTTCTTAGAACCAGCTCGTCGTCGAAAATCCTAAGCTTTTCGAGCAGAACCGCCGCCTGAATGGTATCTAGCCTCCCGTTGATGCCTAGTCGAACGTGGTCGTAACGGTCCTCNCCCATCCCGTGCGACAGTATCGATCGTATCCGGGCGGCGAGCACGTCGTCCTCCGTGAATACGGCGCCNCCGTCGCCATAGCAGCCGAGAGGTTTTGAAGGGTAGAAGCTGGATGTNGCGATGCGCCCTCCGGTTCCGACCGTCCTTCCGCGCCGTTCCGCGCCGAAGCTCTGCGCGGAATCGGAAACTAGCCAAAGGCCTAATTTTTCGGCGGCGCGCTCGATCGAGTCCACGTCCGCCAGCTGGCCGAACAAGTCCACCGAGATTACGCCGACCGGCTTAAGCCCCGTCGACCGCGCCGCTTCGACGCCGAGCGCGATCGAAGCGGGATCGAGATTGAAACTGTGTTCCTCGACATCGAGAAACACCGGCGCCGCGCCTAGCAGCGCGACCATTTCCGCCGGCGCGACGAACGAAAAGCCCGGAACAAGCACTGCGTCTCCCGGGCCTACTTCGAGCGCCATCAGGGCAAGCAGAAGGGCATCGGTTCCGCTTGAGCAGGCGATAGCGTTTCGAACCCCGCATCGCTCCGCGATCGCTTCCTCCAGCCGGGCGACTTCCGGGCCCATGATGAAGGCGCCGTGATCGATCACTTTCGCGATCGCCGCGTCGAGTCCGGCGCCCAGCCGAGCGCGCTGAGCGGCAAGGTCGATAAACGGGATCATGCTCGCCCTATTCCGCCGCGCGTCCAACGGCGCGCGAATTCCGGGCGAATAGCCAATTCCGCATGCAACAGGATAGGGCTTCGACAATCGAGCATCATCCGGGCGAAACTCCATGCGCGCTCGGAGATTCCATAGAAGCGGAAATCGATTTTTTCAAATTTTCCGAGAACGGCCGACTTTGACCCAGCTCGACATCGCCCAGGAAAACGGGCCCGCCGGTCCTGGCCGATTCATTCATTGCGTCGAGGACGCGCATAACTTCAAGCGCTTCCCGGCCGCCGGTCGTCGGGCGCCGCCCGGTTTCTATGCAGTCGAGGAAATGCTCGCACTCCAGCTTAAGCGGCTCCGCCTCCGCAACGAATACCGGATCAAGTTTTGAATCGGCCGATGCGCCAACGTCCTCGTCTTCGTTTCCGGAACGCAAAAGCTTGCTTGGCCACGGCCGGCAGTCATCGAAAACGAGAGCGCCGCCATCGCCGGATACTTTCAGCCGCTGCTCGCGGTCGTCCAGGAGCCAGGACGCCTTGAACCGGCACGACGCGCCGGACGGGAATTCAAGAGTCGAATCGACCGAATCGGGCCCGATCAACACGCCGTCAACCCGCTTTTCCGCCTCCACGCGATTCGGCAGCTCTCCCATGAGCGCCAGAATCATGGAAACATCGTGCGGCGCGAATCCCCAGATCGCGCTTTCTCCGCGGTAATGCGCGGGTTCGCAGCCGCGGACCGATTCGATATGCCGGATGACCCCGATTCCGCCATCGGCAACGGTTTTTTCGAGCTTGACGAACGACGGATGATACCTAAGCACATGCCCCGCCATGAGAATCCGACCGCGCCCGCGCGCCGCGTCGACAAGTCGCGCCGCATCGGAAAACTTTGTGGCGATCGGCTTCTCGACGAACACGTGCATGCCGCGCCCGATCGCGCGAAGAGCCAATTCGGCGTGGCCTTCAGCGGGAACCGCGATCGCAACCGCATCGATGCCGTCCGAATCGAAAAATTCCGACGGCGACGGCGACGGAACCGAATAGGCGTCCGAATACTCCCTGGCGGCATCGGGCGATATATCGCTCACGGCCGCTAGCGCCCCCAGCTCGGCAAAGTTGCGTACGAGGTTTCCGCCCCATCTTCCGCAACCTATTACGCCAATTCCCACCATCTCCCGCCGTTCTGATTGCGCCCTGAACCGCCCTCGAACAGGAGCGGGCATGACTTGCACCGACATTAAGGTTATCGCAGCGCGCCTCGCTAGTGAAGCGCGAATCCGAGCTTCTGTATACCCGAGAAAACTTGGCGGCAAGGTCAATAGCGCTCGAAAAAATCTCCTGCGCGCAGTCCATGGCGCGTCGCTTCCGGAGGAGCGGGAATGCGACGCGGCATCGCGGGATTCTTGCCTTCCCATCGAAATTCGTCGATACGCGCCGTTGAAGCCAATTCGATAGAGGAGCATCGATGCCAAGATACACCGAACTCGTTTCCCGGCTGCCGGCTACCGTTCCCTTTGTGGGACCGGAAGCCCAGGAACGCGCTCGCGCAAGGCCCTTCAAGGCGCGAATCGGCGCCAACGAAAACGTTTTCGGGCCTTCGCCNCTGGCCGTGGAGGCCATGGCCAGGGCCGCGGCGGAAACCTGGCGATACGGCGACCCCGAGAACCACGATCTGAAGCATGCTCTCGCGGCATCGCACGGGATCGACGCCGAAAACGTCGCGGTCGGCGAAGGCATCGACGGCCTGCTCGGCTACCTCGTGAGAATGCTTGTCGAACCGGGCGACANGGTGGTTACGTCGCTGGGCGCCTACCCGACCTTCAATTTTCACGTCGCGGGGTACGGCGGGCTCCTTCTGACCGTCCCGTACCGGGACGATCGCGAAGATGTTTTCGCGCTGGTCGAGAAAGCCGCCGAGTCCGAGGCGAAGATCGCGTATCTCGCCAATCCCGACAATCCCATGGGAACCGTCCACCCGCCCGAGTCGATCAAGCGGGCCATCCGCGCCGTTCCGGAGGGCTGCCTCCTGGTCCTCGACGAAGCCTATATGGACTGCGCGCCCGCCGAATTTCGGCTGCCGCTGGATGTAAGCGATGCAAGCGTCGTGAGAATGAGGACGTTTTCAAAAGTCTACGGAATGGCGGGCGCCCGCGTAGGCTATGCGATCGGCCACTCCGAGCTTATCCGCAGCTTCGACAAGATACGGAACCATTTCGGCATGAGCAGGATTTCGCAGGCGGGAGCCCTGGCCGCGCTGGGCGACAAGGCTCACCTAGCGGAAACCGTCGGGAAAATCGAAGCCGCGCGGACCAGGATCGGCGAGATCGCGGCGGCCAACGGATTGGCGGCCGTGCCGTCCGCGGCGAATTTCGTCGCCGTCGATTGCGGGCGCGACGGCGACTTCGCAAAGCGGGTGCTCGACGGCCTTATCGAACGGGACGTATTCGTTCGAATGCCGTTCGTGCCTCCGCAGAACCGATGCATCAGGGTATCCGCGGGAACCGAATCGGATTTAAGCCTCTTTGAACGTGCGTTGCCGGAAGCGCTGAGGGAGGCGGGCTAGCCTATCCGGCTTCAAAAGCGGGCTCGCATCGGATCCAATTCACGCCTGCGGACATCGTCGCGGACGCGGCCAAACAGGACTGCGTCGCCGAACGCCAAAGCGCCGATTGGAACTTGCATTGCCCGAAAATTAATTATCTTAAGCCGCCGGGGGTTTTGCGAAAGAGGGAAAAATGAACTACGGCTCACGTCCATTTCGTTCCGTTCTCTATATGCCCGGCTCGAACCGGCGGGCGCTGGAGAAAGCCGAATCGCTTCCCGCCGACGCGCTGATCCTAGATCTCGAGGATGCGGTTGCTCCGGGCAGGAAAGAGGAAGCGCGCGATCTAGTCGCCGAAGCCCTTCGAAAAGGCGAATTCGGACGACGATCCGTCATGGTTAGAATCAACGGCTTCGAATCGCCTTGGCACTCGCGCGATCTCGACGCGATTTGCGCCGCCGGCCCGGAGGCCGTGCTGCTTCCGAAAGCCAGTTNCGACGAGGACGTGCGCCGGCTGGAAGCCGCGCTTCGGCAGCGCGGAAGCGANNCCCGGATTTGGGCGATGATGGAAACGCCGCTAGGCATTCTCAATGCCCGGGCCATCGCATCGTCTTCGAGTCGGCTAGCGGGATTCGTTCTCGGGACCAACGACCTGGCGAAAGACCTCGGATGCCGAAATCTGCCGGACAGGTCGCCGCTCGCGACCAGCCTGGGAATCGCGCTGCTNGCGGCGAAGACCCGCGGACTGATTTGCATCGACGGGGTCTACAACGCCTACAAGGACGCGGAGGGCCTTGAACGGGAATGCGAGCAGGGNCGAGATCTCGGATTCGACGGCAAGTCGCTTATCCATCCCGCTCAGATCGAAGCCGCCAACCTGGCCTTCGCTCCCTCCGACGGCGAGCTGGATCTGGCTCGCCGGCAGGTCGAGGCGTTCGACAGGGCGAAAGCCGAAGGAAGCGGAGTCGCGGTGCTGGACGGACGCATAGTCGAAAACCTCCACGTGGAAACGGCCAAGCGAACGATCGCCAAGTCGGAAGCTATCGCGGAAATGGCGAAGAGCGCCGACCTGCCCTCGCGGAAATGAATTTTCGCCCGTCTTCCCGCAAGGCGAGCAAGCCTGATCGGAATAGCAATGGCGCACGGCCCGGATTTCATCCGGGGAGCGAGGGGAGCAATGGCGAGTGACTGAATGCAAGACCGGANAGGGCCGCTTTCTGGAAGATTTCAAGGTCGGCGANCTCATCGTCCACGCCACGCCGCGCACCGTAACAACGGGAGACATGGCTCTCTACATGGCGCTTTACGCGCCGCGGCACGCGCTGGCTTCCTCCGACGATTTCGCGCGATCATGCGGCCTTGGCGAATCGCCAATCGACTCTCTCGCGGCGTTTCACTTCGTATTCGGCAAGTCGGTGCCCGACGTTTCGGTCAACGCGGTCGCCAATTTAGGCTACGCCGAAGGCCGGTTTTTCGAGCCGGTTCGCCCGGGCGACACTCTGCGTTCCGAATCAAGGGTGATCGGAATCAAGGAAAACAGCAACGGACGGGCCGGCATCGTATGGGTTCGCACCCGCGGCATTCGAGGCGCCGACGAGACCGTCGTCGAGTACGTTCGGTGGGTCATGGTGCGCAAACGCGACGCCGCATCGCCGATTCCCGAGGCGAGCATCCCCGAGCTCAGGCCGTCGATAGCGGCCCGGGACCTCCACGTGCCCGCAGGTCTCGATTTCGCCCGCTACGATTTCGATGTTTCGGGAGATCGCTACGCCCTGTCGGACTATTCGGTCGGCGAACGCATCGACCACGCGGGCGCCGCGACCGTCGAGGAGGCCGAACATATGATGGCGACCCGCCTCTGGCAGAATACGGCCCGCGTTCACTTCGATGCCACGCTTCGCGGCGACGGGCGGCGCCTCGTCTACGGCGGCCATGTCATGTCGCTGGCGCGGAGCCTAAGCTTCAGCGGCATGGCCAATGCGCAGCTGGTCGCGGCGATCAACGGCGGAACGCACGCAAATCCCTGCTTCGCGCTCGATACGGTGCGAGCCTGGTCCGAAGTGCTCGAAAAATCGGAAACCGACAACCCGAGCGTAGGCGCGCTGCGCATTCGCACCGTCGCGTCGAAGGGAGAGTCGCGGCAGGCGAAGGCCGAAAACGGCAAATACAACCCCGACATTCTGCTGGACCTGGACTATTGGGTCTTGATTCCCGGGCCGGGGTCGATGCCCGGGCAATCGAATCCACGCCGATGACGGCGGCAACGCGAGAAATTCCGAACTCGGCGACTTGTTCCCGTTGAAGTTAGGCGAAAGATGCTTACAATGCGCGGTCGCCGCCAGACGCCGATCACGTGTCATTCAATGAAAGCAGGAGTCCAGATGGCAAGCAAATCCGGTTACGCTCGCCCCCTGTCGCCGCATGCGACAATCTATCGATGGCCCCTGAATGCAGTCTTGTCGATCGGCCACAGAATTACCGGGGTCGGCATGTCCATAGGCGCGTTCCTTGTCGCCTGGTGGTTTCTGGCCGCCTCGATTTCTCCGGATTACTTCGAATTCGTCGACGGGCTGCTGACGTCGATCGTCGGCGATTTGTTTTTCGCCGGCCTTCTCGCCGCTCTCTGCTTTCACTTCTGCACCGGAATCCGGCACCTGTTCTGGGATGCCGGCAAGGGATTCGAGACGGGCGCCGTAAGGAAAAGCGCGATTGCCGGATTGGCGGGAGCGGCGGCGCTTTTCGCGCTCGTTCTACTGGTCGCGATGGATTAAGGGCGATGGCGGGATTCGCGCACCTCATACGATTCGTCGGCCTGGGCAATGCCAGAAAGGGCACGCGCCACTGGCGGATGCAGCGCGTTTCCTCTGCCGCCCTGCTTCCGCTTTCAATCGTGTTCGCGATGACTTTCGGCTCCGCGCTCGGCTCCGGGCACGAGGCCGTGGCGGCGACCTATTCCAATGCGTTCAATGCAATCTCGGCAATTCTTTTCCTGGGCGTCGGCTTTTTCCATCTTCAGCAGGGTGTTCAAGTCGTGATTGAAGACTACGCGCANGGCAAAGCCGGGATTGCGCTGCACTATTTGAACTCGGCCTTTTGCATTTGCCTCGGCATTGCCGCAATCTGCGCTATCGCGCGGCTCTGGCTTTTCGCGTAGCCGGTGCCGGGGATGGGAGCNTATGAATTCGTCGACCACGACCACGACGTCGTNGTTGTCGGCGCCGGGGGGTCCGGCCTGAGAGCCACCCTCGGCATGGCCGAGCACGGGCTTAGGACCGCGTGCATCACGAAAGTATTCCCGACAAGATCGCACACGGTCGCCGCCCAGGGAGGCATCGCCGCATCGCTCGGCAACATGGGCGAAGATCACTGGCACTGGCATTTGTACGATACGGTAAAGGGGTCCGACTGGCTCGGCGATGTCGATGCCATGGAATACCTGGCGCAGGAAGCGCCGAAAGCAGTCTACGAACTCGAGCATTACGGCGTTCCGTTCAGCCGAACGGAGGACGGCAAGATCTATCAGCGGCCTTTCGGGGGGCACACGACCCAGTTCGGCGAAGGGTCGCCGGTGCAGCGGACCTGCGCGGCCGCCGATCGAACGGGGCACGCCATCCTCCATACGCTCTACGGCCAGTCGCTCAAGCAGAAGGCGGAGTTCTACATCGAATATTTCGCGATCGACCTGATCATGTCCGAAGACGGAGCGTGCCAGGGCGTGCTGGCCTGGAACCTAGACGACGGGACGATCCACCGGTTCAGAGCGAAAATCGTCGTGCTTGCGACCGGCGGATACGGCCGCGCCTATTTTTCGGCGACATCCGCGCACACGTGCACGGGCGACGGCAACGGCATGGTCGCTCGCGCCGGGCTGCCTCTGCAGGACATGGAGTTCGTGCAGTTCCATCCGACGGGCATTTACGGCGCAGGCGTTCTCATTACCGAGGGCGCGCGCGGCGAAGGCGGCTATCTGACGAATTCGGAAGGCGAGCGATTCATGGAGCGATACGCTCCCACGTACAAGGATCTGGCCAGCCGGGACGTGGTCTCGCGCTGCATGACGCTCGAAATCAGGGAAGGCCGCGGAGTCGGCGGCGAAAAGGACCATCTATACCTCTATCTGAACCACCTCCCTCCGGACGTGCTGGCCGAGAGGCTGCCGGGAATATCCGAGTCCGCCAAAATCTTCGCGGGAGTCGACGTTACGCGCGAGCCAATTCCGGTCTTGCCGACGGTCCACTACAACATGGGCGGCATACCGACCAACTATTGGGGCGAAGCCTTGAATCCGGCGGCGGACGACCCCGACGCGATCCAGCCCGGATTGATGGCCGTCGGCGAGGCCGGGTGCGCATCCGTGCACGGCGCGAATCGGCTGGGGTCGAATTCTCTTATCGACCTGGTAGTATTCGGCCGGGCCGCCGCCATTCGCGCGAGCAAAATCGTTGATCCCCGCGAATCGCCGCCGGACCTTAATTTGTCGTCCGTCGAAGCTTCCATGGATCGCTTCGATCGCATCCGCTACGCCGACGGGTCGGCGTCCACGGCGGAACTTCGACTGGAAATGCAGAAATCGATGCAAAGGGACGCGGCTGTATTCCGCAGCGACGCGACGCTCGCGCAGGGCGTCAAGCGCATGACCGAAATCGCCTCGCAAATGGCGGACTTGAAAACTGTCGATAGATCGCTGATCTGGAATTCGGATTTGATGGAATCTCTAGAGCTCGACAACCTGGTGCCGAACGCAATGGCGACAATCGTCTCCGCGGAGGCAAGAAAGGAGAGCCGGGGCGCGCATGCGCAAGAAGACTACCCGGATCGCGACGACGGCAACTGGCGCAAGCATACCCTGGCATGGGTCGACGGTCCGGAGGTCAGGCTCGAGTACCGGCCCGTCCATACCGAAACATTGACCTCGCCAAGCGAAGGCGGAATAGATTTGGAAAAGATAGCTCCGAAAGCGCGAGTGTATTGACCATGCAAAGAAGCATAATCGCAATTCTTGCGCCGTGCGTTCTAATCGTCGGCCTAGCCTCCTGCAAAAGGGAGCCTGTCTCCGTGGAGGCGGCGATGGCCTCGTGCGAGAACACGGCTCTCCAGGCGGCCGCGCCGCCGAAGACCACGATAGGATTCGGCTTCAATTCCTCGGGGGAGGTAAGAAGCGGCGTCGTGGTTTCGGCGAGCGCGGACTATCTTGCCGGCCGACGGCCCGCCGACGTATTCGCAGAGTGCGTCGTCAAGCGTTCAGGCGAACAGCCCACCCGTACTCTCGCCGAGCAGCTCGATCAAAGGACAAAAGGATAAATTGATGGCCCAGTTCGCGCTTCCCAAAAACTCGCGAATTGTCGCGGGCAAGAGCTGGCCGAAGCCGGACGGCGGGACGAACCTGCGCGCATTCAGGATTTACAGGTGGAACCCCGACGACGGCGACAATCCTCGACTGGACACCTATCGTCTAGATCTAGACGAGTGCGGTCCGATGGTCCTTGACGCGCTCATCAAGATAAAAAACGAGATCGACCCGACGCTGACATTCAGGCGCTCCTGCCGAGAAGGCATATGCGGGTCGTGCGCCATGAACATAGACGGAGGCAACACGCTCGCCTGCATCAAGGGCATCGATGAGATCAAGGGCGACGTGGTCATCTATCCCTTGCCGCATCTTGCGGTCGTAAAGGATCTCGTGCCGGATCTCCGCCAATTTTACGAGCAGCACGCATCGATCAGGCCATGGCTGGAAACCGTATCCGAGCAGCCTGGAGACGAATGGAAGCAGTCGCCGCAGGACCGGAAAAAGCTGGACGGGCTTTACGAATGCGTCATGTGCGCATGCTGCTCGGCATCCTGCCCGAGCTACTGGTGGAATAGCGACAGGTATCTGGGCCCGGCCGCTCTGCTGCATGCGTATCGCTGGGCTATCGACAGCCGCGACGAAAAAACCGACTCGCGCCTGGATGATATCGAGGACCCTTTCAAGCTCTACAGGTGCCATACGATTCTGAATTGCTCGGATACCTGCCCGAAAGGATTGGACCCTGCGCGGGCGATCGCGGAATTGAAAAAAATGCTCGCTGCAAGAACAGAGTAACGCGAAGACCGCCCGATGATTGCCGGCCAATCGGCTTGAACTTGACGGCCTCCGCCCTTCGCCTGGCCGAAGATCCTCTAACGAAGACGGAAAGCGCCGCGGCCGCTTCACCGGTAGGCACCTGATCCAAACCGTTCGCGGACAGGTCTTGCGTCCAGCCCGCCGGGCAAGAAGCGAAAGGAGATTTTCGAATGGCATCCTCTGCATATTCGACCATGAAGCGAGATCAATCGAATGCCGATACAGTGGACCTGCGCAGCGACACGGTTACGAAGCCGGACGAGGGCATGCGCAAAGCCATGGCCGAGGCGAAAGTAGGCGACGACGTCTACGGCGAAGATCCGACCGTCATCGAACTGGAAGCAATGGCCGCGCGGATTCTCGGCAAGGAAGCCTCCATCTTTTTCCCGTCTGGAACGCAGAGCAATCTAGCGCCATTCTCGCGCACTGCGGCCGCGGCGACGAATTGATAGCAGGCGAGAACTACCATTCAATTAAATCCGAAGCGGGCGGAGCCTCGGTACTCGGCGGTATCGCGATGTGCCCGATAAAAACCGAAACGGACGGGTCTCTCGCCCCGGCAAACGTAAAGGCGGCGATCAAGCCGGACGATCCCCATTGTCCGCGAACTCGATTGCTTTGCCTCGAAAACACGGTTTCCGGCTCCGCGATTTTCCTAGACAAACTTGCGCTTTCGGCATCGGCGGCGCGCGAAGCCGGTCTTTCGGTGCACCTGGACGGCGCAAGGCTGTTCAACGCGGCCGAGAGCCTGGAGGAATCGCCTGCAGCGCTGGCCGGCGTTGCCGACTCCGTTTCCGCGTGCTTATCGAAGGGATTAGGCGCACCGGCCGGAACGGTGCTGGCCGGATCAAGGGAATTTTGCGCAGCGGCGCGACGGAACCGAAAAATACTGGGCGGGTCGATGCGTCAGTCGGGAATTCTGGCCGCCGCGGGCATTTATGCGCTGGAAAACAATATTGCCGGCTTGGCCGAAGACCGCCGCCGCGCGAAAGCGTTGTCCGCGGCGATCGCCCGGTTTCCGGATGAATGGGGAATTGCTGCGGAAGCGGCTACCAACATGGTTTTCGTAACGCCGAAGCCATGCGACCACGCGCCGTTTCGGAGATTCCTGGAGAAGCGAGGCATCCTGATTGGCTGGCAAATGCCTACGATGCGCATCGTAGTCCATCGAGGAATTGGCGACGAGG
>JGIcombinedJ30088_10003024_pt1 | contig 15742 bp, 8 predicted proteins | sample PinacodermPK_FD_30088 | JGI IMG/M metagenome (IMG submission 30088)
GCGGCACTCCGGCTCGCTGAGCCGACCCCGCTCCGCCAACACGTCAGCGAGGCTCCCGTCGCCGGCGACGGTCTCAACGACCGCCGGGTCGTAGGGGTCGCCGCCGCGATCCAGCGGGCCTGGAGTGGGGACCACGCCGGGGCCCTGCACCAAGCCCAGGACAGCGCGCTCAAGGGCGGCCCGGTTGACGGGAGACACTTTGCGATGGTTGGATGACATTGCAAAGCACAGAATAACAACAGATATGCTTAATCACATGACTGAGTTGGCGGCGCTGCGCTCGACCCGCAGGCAAATCACCGCTTGAGGCCTCCGGGCGCAAGCTACGATCGTCGCCCGTGAAGCAGGTATCGATCGGTCTACTCGGATGCGGCAATGTCGGCAGTGCGTTCGTGTCGTTGTTGGAGCAGCGACGGACCACCATCTCGGCGCGCACGGGCGTTGAGCTTCGGGTGACACGCGCAGCGGTCCGCTCGCTCAACAAGGACCGCGGACTCAAACTGCCCGCAGGCGTGTTCACCGACGACGCTGCGTCTGTGGTCGAAGATCCGGACGTCGACATCATCGTCGAGTTGATCGGTGGGGTCGATGAGCCGCTGGAACTGCTTCGCCGCGCGGTCGAACTTCGCAAACCGGTGGTGACCGGCAACAAGGCTCTGCTCGCGTCCCACGGCGCTGAACTGTTCGCGGCGGCCGACGCCGCCGGCGTCGATTTCCTCTTCGAGGCCGCAGTAGCCGGCGGGATACCCCTGATGCGACCGCTGAAGGCTTCGCTCGCAGGTGAACCCGTCCGTCGGGTGATGGGGATCATCAACGGCACCACCAACTACATCCTGACCAGGATGACCGACGCTGGCATCGACTATCGGACCGCGCTCGGCGAGGCGCAGGAGCTCGGCTATGCAGAGGCCGATCCGACCGCTGATGTGGAGGGGTACGACGCCGGCGCAAAAGCCGCGATCATCGCCTCGATCGTCTTCGGCTCGGTGGTGCAGTCAACCGACGTGTACCACGAGGGGATTTCGAACATCACCGCCGAGGACATCTCGGTGGCGGACCGAATGGGATTCGCCGTCAAGGCCATTGCCGTCATCGAGGCGTTCGGGGACAACATCAGGAACCACCCGGAGATAGCGATCCGGGTCCACCCCGCGCTCGTCGTCAAGTCACACCCCCTCGCGGCCGTGCGCGACAGCTTCAATGCCGTGTTCATCGAGGGCGAAGCGGTCGGTGATCTGATGTTCTACGGGCGAGGTGCCGGTGGCCGACCGACAGCCAGTGCGGTCCTCGGTGATGTGGTCGACGCCGCCACCAACATGGTTCACGGCACACCGGGCCGGATCGGCGCCCTCGCACCCGCCCGGATCCGACCACTGGACGCCCTGAAATCGGCGTTCTACATGAGCCTCGCCGTCACCGACCGGCCGGGTGTGCTGGCCCAGGTCGCTGATGTGTTCGGCCGCCACGGCGTGTCGATCCAGTCGATGGAACAGCAGGGCCTCGGAGATCGTGCCCGTCTGATCTTCATTACCCACGACTCGGTGGAGGCAGCCGTGAAAGCCACGATGGCCGAGTTGCGGCACCTCGATGCAGTCGTCGACGTCCACTCCGCCATCCGGGTGATCGGTGGCGAGGGCTGACCATGGCCGTGCGCTACGGCAGTTCCCGCGGCAGAGCGCCGGAACTGGGATTCGCCGACGTCCTCCTCACCGGCTTGGCACCCGACGGTGGACTGTTCCTGCCGACCGATTGGCCGACCCTGCCTGCGCACACGGTTTCGACGTCGTCATCGTATGTGGATTTGGCCGCTGAGGTGATTCAGCCGTTCGTTGGCGGCGCGCTCAGCCGTGTTGACCTCCAGTCGATTCTGGAGGACGCATACGCCTCGTTCGACCATCCCGACGTGTGCCCCCTAGTGCAGCTCGACGACGGGCATCACCTCATGGAGTTGTTCCACGGACCGACCCTGGCGTTCAAGGACATCGCCCTGCAGGTGGTGGGCAGGCTGTTCGACCACGAACTCAAGTGCCGCCGGCAACGGGTGATGATCGTCGGCGCGACCTCCGGCGACACCGGCTCAGCCGCGATGGAGGCAGTGCGCGGCAGCGAGCAAGTCGACATCGTGGTGCTGTTCCCCCACGGCCGGACCACAGAGGTCCAACGCCGCCAGATGACCACCCTGAAAGACCCCAACGTCCATGCGGTGGCGGTCCAGGGAACATTCGACGACTGCCAGGACCTGGTCAAAGCGATGTTCGGCGACGAACCCTTCCGCGAGCGCCACAGTCTGGCTGCGGTCAATTCGATCAACTGGGCTCGGGTGATGGTTCAGATCGTCTACTACGTGTGGGCGGTCCAGCGACTCGGCCGTGGTGTGCAGGCAACTACTTTCTGTGTTCCCACAGGCAACTTCGGAAACGTCTTCTCGGGTCATGTGGCGGCGCGGATGGGCTTGAACGTTGACCGATTCCTGATCGCATCGAACCGCAACGACATACTCTCGCGCCTCATCGAGACGGGAGAGATGCGCGCGGAGGAAGTGGTGCCGACCCTGTCGCCGAGCATGGACATTCAGATCTCCTCGAACCTCGAGCGCCTGCTGTATGAACTGCTCGACGGCAACGGTGCAGCCACCGCCGAGCTGATCGCCGGGTTCCGCGACCACGGCCGTGCCGCGCTCACCCCGGCGCAGCATCAGCGCCTGACAGCCGCCTTCTCCGGTGACCGTATCGACGACTCGGAGACCCTGGCGATCATCAGCGAGGTCTACGACAGCCATGGCATGCTGGTCGACCCACACACCGCGGTGGGTATCGGGGTGGCCCAGCGCCATCGCCGAGCCGGCGAGCATGTCGTGTCGCTGGCCACGGCGCACCCGGCCAAGTTCGGTGACGCGGTGGAGCAGGCGACAGGAGTGCGCCCCGAATTGCCTCCCCACCTAGCCGACATCTTCGATAGCCGCGAAGATTATGCGGTGCTTCCCAACGACCTTGCGACCGTCGAGGCCTTTATTGACGGGCTCAGCGTGCGCGGTCTCGGCTGATGCGCGGGCTCAGCGTTGACGGGCTCAGTATTGACGGGCTCAGCGTGCGCGGTCTCGGCTGATGCGCGGGCTCAGCGTTGACGGGCCCAGTGTTGACGGGCCCAGTGTTGACGGGCTCAGCGTGCGCGGTCTCGGCTGATGCGCGGGCTCAGCGTTGACGGGCTCAGTATTGACGGGCTCAGTATTGACGGGCTCAGCGTGCGCGGTCTCGGCTGATGCGCGGGCTCAGCGTTGACGGGCCCAGTATTGACGGGCTCGGCTGATGCGCGTTCGGGTGCCGGGTTCCTCGGCCAATCTGGGTCCGGGGTTCGATGCGCTGGCGCTTGCCGTCGACCGCTACTACGAACTCACCGACGAGCCCCTAGAGGGGTTCGAGCCGGTCGGCACCGATGATCTCGTCTGGACCGCGCTGAAACGCACCGGTGCCTCCTTCGGGCGGTTGTGGTCGCGCAGCGAGCTGCCGATAGCGCGGGGGATGGGCTCGAGCGCGGCCGCCTGTGTCGGGGCCGCGTACCTCGGCTTCCGCAACGACGGACTGGACCACACCGCCGCGCGCCATGCCGCGTTCACGGTCGCCGATGAGATCGAGGGCCATCCCGACAACGCCGCGGCTTCGGCATACGGCGGGTTGAACCTTGCGGTCGGCGGCCGGATCCATACTGATGTTCCGTGCTTGGCGCCCGGTCAGTTCTACATGTGGATTCCGGCGAGCGTGTCGTTCACAGCCTCAGCCCGCGCGGTTCTTCCCGAGGCGCTTGACATTGTTGATGTGGTAACCCAGGCCGCTTCTTGCGCGGCGGTCTATGCCGGGCTGTTGAACGGGTCGTGGGATCTCATCGCGGGCGCCAACGGAGACCAGATACATGAGACGGCCCGGTTGAGCCTGCTGCCCGACTCAGCGGAAGTGGTGAGCAGGCTTCGGGCCGCCGGGCATGCGGCGTGGCTGAGCGGGTCCGGCCCCAGCGTCGGCGCGCTCATCGAGTCGGGCGGCGAGCAGATGCGCCCCGAACCCACCGGCGACTGGGTGGCCCTCGGAGTCGACACCACCGGCTGCGTTGAGGTGAAGGCCTTGGGCGGATGACAACTGCCACCTCCGCGCTGCTGCCTGAGCGCCTACCTGGGGTCGGGGAGTTGGTGCAAGTGCGGTCGCGGCGCTGGATCGCGGAGGGGGTGACTGAGTCGGGCGTGCCCGGCGAGTCGGCAAGCGTCCTGCTGGCTTGTGTGGACGACGACAACCAAGGCCAAGCACTGGAGGTGCTATGGGATTGCGAGCCGGATCGTTGGATTCTCAGTGACGAAGGATGGGCCGACTTGGCATCCAAGGGGCTCGATTCGCCGCGTTTGTTCGCGGCCTACCTCCACACACTTCGATGGAACTGCACCACGGCCACCGACTCACGGCTGTTCCAGGCACCGTTTCGAGCGGGCATCACCATCGACGCATACCAGATGGAGCCTCTGCGCAAAGCGCTGACGCTGCCTCGAGTGAATCTGCTCATCGCCGACGACACCGGTCTAGGCAAGACCATCGAGGCCGGCCTGATCGCCCGCGAACTGCTGTTACGCCGCAAGGCCAGGTCCATAGTGGTGGCTGCGCCGCCGTCGATGCTGGAGCAGTGGCGGAGCGAGATGGAGGAGCGCTTCGGCCTCGTGTTCGAGATCCTCGACCGCGCCTACGTGTCGCGGATGCGCCGTGAGCGGGGCTTCGGTGTCAATCCTTGGCGCACCCACAGCCGGTTCCTGGTGTCTCACAACCTGCTGATCGACCCGGCGTACACCGACCCGATGCGGGAGTGGCTCGGTGAGGCGCGGGCCGGGAGCCTGCTGATCCTCGACGAGGCGCACCATGCGGCGCCGTCATCGGGGGGCCGCTATGGAATCGAGACCAAGATCACGAGGGCCGTGCGCGATTTGGCCCACCGCTTTGGGCATCGGCTGTTCCTGTCAGCCACCCCCCACAACGGCCACTCCAACAGCTTCTCCACGCTGCTGGAGTTGCTCGACCCGTACCGGTTCACCCGCGGCGTGAAGGTGCGGCCCAAGACCGACCTCGAGCCGGTGATGGTGCGGCGCATCAAGGAGGATCTTCGCGAGATCCAGGGCGGCTTCCCCAAACGCAACGTGGTGCCGGTCGAGATCGCCGGTCTGCCCGACGACGCCCCGGAACTGGTCCTGTCGAGGTTGCTCGACGAATACCGCACAGCGCGCGAGCAGCGCTACGCGTCGGAGCCGACCCGGGTGCGCTTCGCCTCCGGGCTGATGGTCGTCGGTCTGCAACAGCGTCTGCTGTCCTCGGTCGAGGCCTTCGCTCGCAGCCTCAAGGTCCACCGCGAGACCGTTCAGCGCCACTGGGACAAAGCCCGTGGATCCACCCGTGATCAGCCTTCCGGTTCGCACATCCCGGACGTGAGAGACACCGCCGACGATCGGACACCCGGCTTCCTTCGACCTCCGGATGCCGACGACGAGCGAAGCGACTGGACGGCGGACGAGGTCGAGGCCGAAGAGGAGGCCCAGATCTCGTTGATCGACGCCGCGTCCGACCCGGTCGCCGCCCCCGAGGCGGTGGCCTGGGCCAACGAGCAGCGGCTCCTCGACCAGATGCAGAAGATCGCGGAGGACACGCGGCACATTCCCGACGCCAAGACGCTCTGGCTCATCGACTGGATCCGCGAGAACCAGTGCCCGGACTTGCCCGCCTTCGGACGGCCCGCACTCGGCCCCCCGCCCGAGTGGACGGATCGGCGAGTCCTGATCTTCACCGAGAACCGTGAGGGCACTAAGCGCTACCTCAAGTCGATCCTCGAGCAGGCCATCGAGAGCAGCCATCGGGCTGACGAGCGCATCGAGATCATCGACGGGCTCACCGGCCGGGCCCGCCGCCGCGAAGTGCAGCGCCGCTTCAACGCCGATCCCGCCAGTGAGCCACTGCGCATCCTGATCGCCACCGACGCCGCCCGGGAGGGCCTGAACCTGCAGGCCCACTGCTCGGACCTGTTCCATTTCGATCTGCCTTGGAATCCGGGCCGCATCGAGCAGCGCAACGGTCGGATTGACCGCAAGCTCCAGCCTGCAGCCGTCGTCAACTGCCACTACTTCGTGCTGCCCCAGCGGGTCGAGGACCGGGTGCTGGAGGTGCTGGTCACCAAGACCGAGACGATCAAACGCGAGCTGGGCAGCCTCTCGCAGGTCATCGACGATTCAGTGGAGCGGAGGATGCTGTCAGGAGGAATCCGCCACCGTGACGCCGAAGCGCTCCGTGGCGAGATCGAGGCAGAGTCGCTGGAGGACAGTCGGAGACGAACCACCGAGGAGGAGCTTGAACAGGCACGTGACCGTTCCCAGGAGTTGAGAGGCCAAATCGAGAAGTGCCAGGACCTTCTGGATAGATCCCAGCGCTGGGCGGGGTTCTCGCCTGGACCATTCCGCGACGCCATCGACTGCTCGCTGAGCCTTCTGGGCGCTCCGCCGCTGGTGGAAGAAACCGACGATGAGGGCCGCAGGGTATGGACGTTCCCGCCGCTGGAGCAGCGCGCCGCCACCGATCCGAGTTGGACATCGACGCTCGACTCGCTCAGGGCGCCGCGCAAGCTTGACCAGAAGGTGCCCGAGTGGCGCCGCGATGCGCCGATTCGCCCCGTCGTGTTCGAGGACGCGGGACGCCTCGACGAAGAGACGGTTCACCTGCATTTGGAGCAGCGGGTGGCGCAACGTCTGCTTTCCCGCTTCAGGGCGCAGGGCTTCATCCATCACGACCTGTCGCGGGCCTGTCTCGCCCAGTCGAGGGACGCGATCCCCCGGGTGATCCTGCTGGGGCGCCTGTCTCTCTACGGCCGGGGTGCCGAGCGGCTCCACGAGGAGATCGTGCCGGTGGCGGCCCGCTGGCGCGACCCAGCGAGCCGCGACGGGCCGTTGCGGGCCTACGCCCGGGACGCGGAGACACGGACGATGGATTTGCTGGAGGTTTCGCTCAACGGCCGCGGGCGTGCCCCCAGCGAGGTCATCCAGCGCCGCCTGATGGATGCAGCTGTGAGAGACATCAAGGACCTGCGTCCCCAGCTCGAGCCGAGAGCCGCCGAACACGCCGAAACCGCGAAGCGCAGCCTCGCCCAGCGCGGCGAGCGAGAGGAACGTGCGCTGCGCGACACTCTTGAGAGGCACCGCGGCCAGGTGGAGGCCGAACTCGCAAGCCATCAGCGCGACTACACGCAGCTCCTGTTGGACTTCCAGGGCCAGGATGCCCATCAGCTTCAAGAGGACACGCGCCAACTTGATGCCAACATGCGGCACTGGCGCACGCGGCTTGAGCAGTTCGAGCAGGACTTGGAGCGTGAGCCAGCCCGTGTGCGCGAGTTCTACGAGGTGAGGGTGCAGCGAGTCGAGCCCGTTGGTCTGGTTTACCTGTGGCCGGAGACGAACTGATGGCGAGACTCGACCCGCATGTCGCGGCCCACCTGGAGTGGATCGGGTTCGTCCGACCCACTGGCCTCGTTGTGTCGGCACCCGCACTGGTGCGTGCTGGTGTGATCCTGAACCGCCACGACACCGAGGGCCAGCGACTGCTGCGCGCTTGGGACGAGGACACCGATGCTAGAACTCCGACAGATCGGGCATCGGGACTGGCAGAATTCCGAGGGTTCGCGGAGACGGTGCTGCGCTGGAGCTTCTCGCCAAAGGGATATGGGGGCACTCCGGATTCTCCCGTCCCGCCCGATCTGGAAATCGGACTGCCCGAGTCCGGTGGCGTTTTCCGCCCCGACTTCGCAGTCCGGACTGAACCGCTGCGAGTCCCGCCGAACGAACGCGGAGAACGAACGTCGACTTGGCAGCTGCTGGTCAGCGTCATTGATCCCGCTGAGGGCTTCGACCACAGCACTGCAGGCGGCTTGGAACTATCGGCTCACGGGCGCATGGAGAGGCTGCTGCGCCACACCGGTGTCCCGGCCGGGCTGATCTTCAACGGCACCGCGCTTCGACTCGTTTCGGCACCAACCGGCGAGAACTCGGGTTGGTTGGACTTCCATTTGGCCGACATGCTCCAGGCCGCCGGCCGTCCGATCTGCTCGGCTATGCGGGAACTGCTCGGACAGACCCGCCTGTTGTCCGTACCGGCTGATAAACGGCTCGCGGCGCTGCTGCACGACAGCCGCAAGTTCCAAAACGAGGTCAGCGAGCGCCTAGCCCAACAGGTGCTCCACGCCCTCTATGAGTTGCTGCGCGGCTTCCAGGCCGCGCACGACACGTCCGGAGGCGAGCTGCTCGGCCGCCAGCTCATCGACGATTCCGACAAGATCTACCAGGGTCTGCTCACCGTGGTTCTACGCCTCGTGTTCCTGCTGTATGCAGAGGAGCGTGACATGTTGCCCCAGGACGAGATCTTCTTGGGATCGTATGCGGTATCGGGCCTCTACGAGCGCTTGCGAGAGGACGCGGCCATCTACCCCGACACGATGGACCAGCGCTACGGTGCCTATGCACAGTTGCTCGCGCTGTGGCGCATGGTCCACGACGGTGCCCGCGGTCCACAGATGAGCCTGTCACCCCGGCACGGTGACCTGTTCCACCCCGACCGCTACCCGTTCTTGGAGGGCCGCGGCGGGGAACACGTTCGCCAGGTCGGCGAGCGCGTCGATCCGCCCCTCGTGTCCGACGGCGCGATTCACCGTGTGCTGGAGAAGCTGATCGTGCTCGACGCCGAGCGGATCTCCTACCGGGCGCTGGACGTGGAGCACATCGGCTCCGTCTACGAGACGATGATGGGCTTCCGCCTGGAAACCGCGACCGGGCGCAGCATCGCCGTCAAGGCCGCCAAGAAGCACGGCGCCCCTGCCACCGTCAACATCGAGGAACTACTGGCCGAACGCCCGCCCAAGAGGGCCAAGTGGCTCCGAGACCGCACCGACCGCAAGCTCACCGCAAAGGTCAGCAGAGCCGTGCAGCAGGTCGACCCTCAGGTCGGGGGAACTATCGACGATCTGCACGCCGCCCTCGACTCTGTGATCGACAAGAACGCCACGCCCGATCTCGTGCCGACGGGAGCGATGGTGCTGCAACCCAGTGAGGAGCGGCGACGCTCAGGCTCCCACTACACGCCCCGCGAACTCACCGAGCCGATCGTGCGCATCGCGTTGGAGCCCATCTTCAACCGCCTTCGCGAGAAAGCCCAAGGGCCGCCCCAGCCCGAGCAGATCCTCGACCTGAAGGTGTGCGACCCAGCTATGGGTTCCGGCGCGTTCCTAGTCGAATCCTGCCGCCAACTCGCCGACGCCCTCATTGAATCCTGGCGAGTCAACAACATCGTGCCGGTGATCCCACCCGACGAGAACGAGGTGATCTTCGCTCGCCGACTTGTTGCCCAGCGTTGCCTCTACGGCGTCGACCGCAATCCCAAGGCTGTCGACCTAGCCAAGCTGTCGCTCTGGCTAACAACGCTCGCCAAGGAGCACCCTCTTACGTTCCTCGACCACGCCCTGCGCCACGGCGACTCACTGGTGGGACTGTCGATTCCCCAGATCCAAGCCTTTCACTGGAAGGGCGACGCCCCTATCTTCGAGGAAGGCTTTGAGGCGCTTCAGGCCCGCGAACACTTGGCTAGAGCTGCCGAACTGCGCCAGCTCATCCGCGAGGCCGACGACACCGTGGCCGACTGGGAGCTAAGAGATCTCTGGGACGAGGCCCAGACAGAGACTAGGGAGGTACGGCGATTGGGCGACCTCGTGCTGCTCGCCTTCTTCAAGGGAACTAGGCCGAAGGAGCGTGAACTTCGCCGCAGACAGCTCGCAGAATCTGTCCTCCTCGGTGACACGGAACTGCCGCAGGCCCGGCTAGCAGAGCTCCGCAACGCCGAACAGCCACTCGTCCCTTTCCACTGGGAGATCGAGTTCCCCGAGGTCTTCGACAGAGACAACCCAGGCTTCGACTCCATAGTCGGCAACCCGCCATTCCTGGGAGGAAGGAATCTCTCCGCGGCCCAAGGAGAGGTCTACTCAAAGTGGCTACTTGCGACGCATGAGCAGTCGAACGGCGGAGCAGACCTTGTAGCTCACTTCTTTAGGAGGGCATTCGATCTAATTCGAAGTAGCGGCACCTTCGGACTGATAGCTACGAACACGATCGCTCAAGGGGACACACGAACTAGCGGCCTGCGTTGGATATGTCAGAACGATGGGGAAGTGTATTGTGCCCAACGAAGAGTCAAATGGCCAGGCGTCGCAGCAGTAATCATCAGTATTGTCCATGTCAGCAAGGGATCAGTGATTGCCGCCAAGTGTCTAGACAACACATTCGTTGAGAAGATCACTGCCTTTCTCTTCTATCGAGGTGGACATCAAGACCCCAAGCGACTTGCCAATAACTCCGCGAAGAGTTTCCAAGGAAGCATCGTGCTCGGTATGGGCTTCACATTCGACGACCGTGATAGACGTGGAGTTGCCTCTTCTCTTGAGGAAATGAACCATTTGATTGATGAGAATCCTAACAATCGTGAAGTCTTGTATCCATATATCGGTGGGGAAGAACTTAATGGTAGTCCTACTCATGATCATCACAGGCACATAATAAACTTTGGAGAGAACGATCAAGCACATTGTATGAACCGATGGCCTCAGCCCTTTCATATCGCAGAAAGGCGTGTCAAGCCTGAGAGGATGCTCAAAGACGCAGACAAATACCCTAGAATGGTCAACGAATGGTGGAAGTACTGGAATGCACGGCCGGAACTGTACGCCGCGACGTCTGACTTAAGGCGCGTTCTAGCGAATTCTCGAGTTAGTCATCGCTTGCAGTACGCATTCTTACCCTCAAACATGGTGTATGCGGATTCACTAATCGTATATCCGTTTGAGACTTACGCGGCATTCTGTATGCTACAGTCTCGGCTACATGAGGCCTGGGCACTTTTTTTTGGATCATCAATGAAGGATGACCTTCGTTATACGCCTTCAGACTGCTTCGAGACCTTCCCGTTCCCCCGAGATTGGAAGACACAAAGCGATTTGGAAATGTCTGGCAAGGAGTACTACAACTTCCGAGCTGATCTGATGGTACGGAACGATGAAGGCATGACCAAAACCTACAATCGCTTTCATGATCCGTACGAGAACAATGTCGATATCGAGAGGCTTCGCACCCTGCACACTGCCATGGATCGTGCCGTCCTTGCGGCATACGGATGGTCCGATGTCCCGGTTGACTGCGAGTTCCTTCTCGACTATGAGATCGAGGAGGAGACATGGGGCAACAAGAAGAAGCCCTACCGTTACCGTTGGCCCAACGAGGTCCGCGACGCAGTGCTCGCCCGCCTCTTGGAACTCAACGGCGAGCTAGCCGTCGAGGAAGCTCAAGCAGGCATCACCAAACGCACGAGGACTATAGGCGGCCGACGGTCAGATGCTCGGTCTGTTCAACTCTCGGCCGAGGAAGGTTATGTCTCTGCTACGTTGTGGGATACAGCCTTCTAGTGGCAAACAGCATCCTCATTGTCAGTCTCATGCCATCACAACGTGACCTAGATCAACTAGTAGATGCCAAACTGCCGGCCTCCCGACATGGTGAAGTGCCCTCCCACACGTTTGCTGCGTCGTCTCAAGTGTGCTCTATTCGCGGTTGGCACGACGATAAGTTCATAGACCACGGCACCATCATGTGATGCTTTACTAAACACGAGAACCTGGTTGTCATAGGAAGGCGGGCCCGTTGATGATCCTGGGACAGGCACCGTAAGCACGTCCATCGAGTTGTTTGAGTATCTCAATGTTCTGTCCCAGGAGATGTGGCCCTTGTGTCTAATAGCCAATTCTCGCAAGTGGGTATCAGGAGGAACATTCTTGGCCTCAACGCCAAAGAAGACCCGGGTCATCGCGCGCATCATTATCTGGTTCCCCGGAAGTCCCTTCCCGCGGTTCCTGGTCACATTCCCAGCTTCAATCCAGAGATGTTGCGCTGATCGAAGTCTTAACAGATCTTCCGCCCGGAATCGAGTCCGAAGCTCAACCGCATTGGTTGCGTCGTCCGAGGTCGGTGTAGGTTGCCCAATAGAATCAGAGTGGGCTGACTGGTAGCGGTCCTCGATTTGTGAGTACCTAGTGGCATCTTGCCATAGGTGACGGAACCACTTGTTCGTGTCTCCGAGTGCTTTCCAGGCATGCCGTTCGGCGGACGTCTTGGCATCCCGAACTTCGATGACCGTGTCGAGTTCATGGCCTATGGATAGGCCGTTCCTTGAGAGATTTGCTGAGCCAGAGACAAGGAGTCGGGCAGTCGGCCCCAGAAAAAGAAATCCCTTCGGATGAAACGGTATCTGTGGAGCACATCTGGGTGAATTCACGATCTGGGCTCCGAATGGTATCCGAACCGATGATCGGGGCATCGAGTCGAGCGCGCCGAGTGCAGCTGGCTCTGACCGGCACCAGTCAAGAGCGACCAGCCACTGTGCCTTGAGATGGGAGCCCCGACACGCTTCGGAGCGCTCAAGTAACTGAATCCCGCTCTGCGTCGCATACGCCACGGCGGCCCTCAGGTGTCTATAGTCCCGTTGTCGAGTCGCGTCGGCAAGCAATTCGATGACCGAGCCCTGGCCGGGTTGACCGATCGTCTCAGTCCTGAGCATTGCTATTTCACCTTGTCTGCGAAGCAGCGATCTTGATGGCTCGCACCTAGATCCTCGGGAGCGCCCAGCAAGCATCCACGAATCCGCAAGCGAGGATGATGTCCCGACAATCCTGGCCTCGCTCCGCCTGCTGCCTCTCCACGAGAGCGGATCTCCGACTCAATAGCCCGGCCGCGCGGAGTATTGTGAGCGACCACGGCCCGCTCCATCGGCGCGCCACGTTCCTCGGCGAGTGGCGCGGTCACCTGCATGTCCGTTTCGCTCCTGCTCATCGGCTGACCCTATCCATGCGAGCATCCCTCGCGCACATGCCCGGGCTGCGTCGCTGCCAGCAGAGCCGATCTGGAGGTCGCCTGCCGTCGAAAGACGGTGGCGGCTGAAGCGACACAGCCTGCTAGCGACAAGCGGTTGGACCGTCGATCCATGGGGTGGAAACGAAGCCCGGCCTATCCTGTCGGCCATGACACACGAAGTAGGATACCTGCCGCGGCTGGCGAGCTGGCGAGAGTTCGTCGACTACATGGAGGGCCATCCTGTGCCTAGCGCAGCCGATGTCGAGTATCCAGACACCGGACGCAAGCTGGTCAAGACCTACGTGCTGGAGACCGCCGGCAGCGACCGGCAGATGCCGGACCTAGCGAGCAGGTTCGCTGGCCGTGTGCGTCTGCAACGTCTCGACGACACGCTGAATCGCGTTGAGGATGCCGACCACAACGGAGAGGTAGCGGCAGCGACAGATGTTGTGTCCAATGCTCTGCAGAGTCTCGGCGGATTCCAAAGGCGGAGCAGAGATACGATCTCGTTGTCGCTCTCAAGCTACGAGGAGCAAGCGGAAGTTGTGAAGTTCCTGGAACAGGCTAATCCAGCCGACAAGATGACGAATCTGGAAGCAGCAGTCAACGAAGCACCAAGGCTCTTCGATGCCTATTGAGTCAGCCCACATCACTCTCGGTGATCCCGAGAAAGTCGCCGCGATCGGTGTCGCCAGATGAGGCCATTATCCCAACGACTCTGCAGATGGCTGCGTAGCCTGACTTGCGAATGAACGCTGAATCCCCGTCGCCGTCGACCGCCTTCACCGACTCCCCAGCGGTGCGCGTGTACCTCGTGGACGCGCTGAGGTTCGACCTGGTCGGGCCGAGGCACGGGCATGAGTTGGCCGAAGAGATGCTGCCGGGCTGGGTACGGCCGTCCAACTGGTATCTGACCGGGTTCTTGGTTCCTTCTGACACGCCCTTCGAGTTGCGGTCCGACACAGACGCGGACGACCCGCTCGATGAGACACCCGACAACGCGGGACTTGCAGAGGAGTCCTCGGAAGAGCGCTCAGCCGCCAAGCGTGGGTTCTTCCCGTCCTCGATCGGCCTGAGCTTCCTCGTGTCGAGCGAGTCGGATGATCTTGTGGTGACAGTCCGCTGGGGCGACTACGAGAGAGACGAGTACCAGGGTCCCGACGGCAAATCTGTCGAGGTGTGGCAGCGACACCCGCAGGAGCGCACTGTGGCCGTAGCGCTGTCGAAGCCGGTTGCTGACCATCCAGTGCCTGATTCGGGCGGGTTGCGGCTGCACGTCGTCTTGCGGGCCGTCGAGACGGAGCGGTTAGCGGGGCTGGCGGCGGGCACCCGGTCGGTGTCGGTGTTCTTGATCAACGGCCGGAGATCTCAAGCCGGCAGTCCCGACGACCCGGACAGCGCCGATGACGCTGTGCGGGCCTATACCTTCCAGGCCGAAATCGAGGTGTCCGGTGACGTAGCCTTCGTGCCACGGCCTGATCCGCGCGGAGCGGTGGCCACCGACTGGGACGACCAGGTTGCCGACCTGCACTACTCCGACGTGCCCGCGTACGCCACGGGCCACGGAACCTCCGCGGACTGGGAAACGATTAACGGCGAGTGCCATGTGCTTCGCACGACATGGATCCCGAGCGCGACAGTGGCCAAGACCGAGACGGTGGCCGTGTCGGAGGTGGTACTCTCGATGGAGACGCTTGGTGTCCTCGCTGACGGGCAGGCAGCCCGATCCGCCCTTGAGCCGCTGGTGGAACATTACCGCGACTGGATCGAAACTCAGAGCACCGGGCTCGGCATCCTCGGCGACGATGCGCGCGAGACGGCTGAGGAGTTGTTGCGGCGAGCCGCACTCGCGGCGGACCGTATCGAGCGAGGGATTGGCATGCTGGCCTCTGATCCGGATGCCCTGGATGCCTTCAGAGTCGCCAACCGCGCCGTTGCTCGCGCTCTGCGCCGACGCGCTCTCCTGCCTGACAACGACCATGCTGACGGTGAGGGCCCGAACTGGCGCGCCTTTCAGCTCGCGTTCATCCTGCTGAACGTCGGCGGGTTGATCGATTCTCGCGACCCTGAACGAGAGACTGTCGATCTGTTGTTCTTCCCGACAGGCGGCGGCAAGACGGAGGCCTACCTGGGCCTGGCCGCGTTCACGATCGTTCTGCGCCGGTTACGGCATCCGGGCAACAGCGGACTAGAGGGCGCGGGAGTCGCGGTGATCATGCGCTACACCCTGCGCCTGTTAACGCTCGATCAGCTAGCTCGGGCCGCTGGGCTAGTGTGCGCTCTGGAGCTCGAGCGGGCAAACGACCCTGGCCGTTACGGCACCTGGCCGGTGGAGATCGGATTGTGGGTGGGCAAAGCGGCGACGCCCAATGTGATGGGCCGCAAGGGAGACAGTCGATCAGACACCGCCCGATCGAAGACCAGCCAGTTCAAGTCCAACCCTCACAGCAAGCCTTCCCCGATCCCGCTGGAGAGTTGCCCCTGGTGCGCGACGCGCTTTGAACGGTCGTCGTTCACGCTGCTGCCCGACGACGATCAGCCCACGGAGTTGCGGATCGTGTGCGCGAACTTCGAATGCGACTTCAGCGGGGACCGGCCTCTGCCGATCCTGGCTGTGGATGAGCCCATCTACCGCCGCTTGCCGTGCTTCCTGATCGCCACCGTGGACAAGTTCGCGTCGCTGCCTTTCACAGGGCAGACCGGCGCACTGCTAGGCGGCGCGGTGCGACACGACACCACCGGTTTCTACGGCGCCGCCGAGCCGAGGAAGGGCAGGCCGCTGCAACGGCCACTGGCGGG
>JGIcombinedJ30088_10003029_pt1 | contig 15730 bp, 24 predicted proteins | sample PinacodermPK_FD_30088 | JGI IMG/M metagenome (IMG submission 30088)
CACACACACACACACACACACACACACACATGCCAACATGTGTATACACACAAGCTGTGATGAAATATTGTCTATCTATCAAACACAGTCTCAACTGTCTAAGTACCATTTCAAATGTCACTACGTTCTGTGGTGTGTATGCATGTACTCCCCCAGGGCTCTGAGTCCAGCCATTCCACCCTCAACAAGCTGCTGCAGTCACAGCATTTGGAGAAGGAAGCCCTAAAGCATGAGTCTGAACCACCCAGCCCTGTCCCGAGTACTTTGAGGGATACAGCAGTAGAGAGGGGGGCAGCACTGGATCAGCTACTGAGTGAGAGGGGAAGTGTTTTCACTAAGAGGGACCAAGAGCTGGCTCCAGCTGAGCCTGGTCACAGGCTTGAGAATCGTGGGTATGCCTTTACCCCACAAGAGGGACCTGCTTGGAACCGCCCTGACCCCAGTGACCCAATGTGAGTGCTGATGGTATACTGGACTGTACTGATTCATGTGGTTAAGCCCATCATATGTACAGTATGTATGTTCCTGTTTGTCACTCCCTTATAATTGACCAGTCCGCAAAAGATGCTCAGTTTTAGTGACAGTCAAAGTTTCTCAGTGAGTGGGTTGAGTGCTTATAGCAACTTCAGTGCCTATGACAGCAGTGTGTCACAGGCTGGAGGCACCTTCAAGGTGAGGTGCTGTATTACACAGGCACTAGTAATACGTACCACAGTCGTGTTAGGTGGGTTGAAGCTGGGCTAATGTGTGTATTGGTCATGTGCAGGTGTATGAAGACAGCTGCTGTGCAGACCAGTCCAGCCATGTTAGACCTTTGGGGAAGCAATCTCTGAGGACGTCCAGAGCTGCAAACCTCTCCTCTGTCCTGGAGAACACCAACCATGGCAGTTTCCAGGTGTACGAGGACAGCATGCAGTCTGTGCATGGTTCAATAAGGACAGGAGGCAACAAGTCTGGCCGAGAGGGGCAGAATACTCTAGCAGTGGCAGATGAGCTTTGCTCTGGTATGTGTGTGGCTGAAGCTTGTTTACCCAGATTGATTACAACCCCGACGACTCTCAGTTATTTTGAGCAATCAACTGTTACTGCTAGGAATGGTTGGAAACCCAATCTGTTTGCATTTTTTACCATAACCTCTGTCTAATGCAAACATGTCTTCACCACTGCACATATGCATGTGTAAAGTACGTAGCTACACCTCTCACACAATTTAACTTGAGAGCACAGGTGGATACAAACATCTGCGTCACCTTACTGCAGAGAATCGCAGTTCCTGTCAAAGCAGGCATGATGCTGTCTCTTCTGGCCAGCAAGCACCTAGCTGCAGGCACCCGCTGAGCGTGTTAAAAGATACCAAGACCAATGACAAGGTCGACACCAACTCATTCCATGATGTGCAAAGACAGCAGGGTGCTATACCGTGTAGTAACACGTTAGCACCATCTGGGGAGCAGGTATGCACGTGCAGTAGGTGTGTTGCATGTGGCTTGTGATGCGTGTCTCCAACTGGTGTACCCTATGTATGTGTAGGCAATGTTTCCTTGGGTAACTGAGCCTGATGAGCCTGCCGCAGTGCCCAGTGCTGGTGATGTGGGAGGTGTCCAGGCTAACCCATTGCCAGCCCAGCCGCAGTCTGTGTTTGAAGAAAGTGTGACGATAATGGATATCCCTCGCCCATCACAGCCACTCAGCAAGTTCAGCTCGACTCCAAACCACTGGGAGAAGACTGCATCAGGTTTGGTGTTTGTGTGTCCGTGTTCACTACTACCTGGCTAGCTAGTGGTCTGTACTCAGTTGGAATGTCCCTGTTTGTGTGTAGTGCTGCCCTGTTTGGATGTGACTAATGTTCAGTGTGAGCTGAACAAGCTGAAGCTGGAACCACTTTGTCCGCCCGCTGAGCCACTGAGGGCATCTCCCGAGGAGCAGCCCCTCCCGGCTGCACTAGAAGGGGCCAATGCACTGTTTCACAAACCTTGGACTGTGAAGCAAGGAGCACATCCTCAGGCACTGGACACCATTGCAGAAACTACCGAGTCTAGCAGTAGCAGCAGTACTGCCATGTCGATTGGGGCCTTAAACTCCACAGCAGGGAATAATCTGGTCTCCAGTTTGTCTCCAGCCATTTCTAAGCCTCTGTACTCGGCTATGAGTGGTGCTTCCTTTAACCCCTTCAAGCCTGAAGCTGTTCAGTTTATGTTGTCTGGAGTGGCAGGGAACCCCATGCCAAGAGTTGACGAGGTTCCTCCGGAGCCCCTGGAACAGGGGCACATTGATGTTGGTATGCAAGTTAGTGTGTGTACATTTAGGGCCCCGCAGCTAATCCAACTGGTGTACTTGGTATAAATGTGTGTGTGTGTGCGTGTGTGTGTGTGTGTGTGTGTGCGTGCGTGCGTGCGTGCGTGCGTGCGTGCTGTGTGCACGCGCACGCGCGCATGCATGTGTGTGTCAGGAAGTGTCATGTTTGTATCTTTCCTTATGTGTACATGCACTCAAGATGCAAATGACAACATTACCTTGAATTCAACCAGTAAGTTAGCATACTGTACATCACAAAATTTCACAAACAATATTTTTTTGTGCATATTTTACGATTACATCATTTCACGATTATTTGGGTTACCAAATATTTGTTTGCATACGTTATTATTATTAGCTTATACATGTGTAGATTAATGATGATGTCATACAAAGATGGCAGACTTTAAATGAGATGCTCATGCATCAGCGAAAGATCTTGTTTTAGGATTTAATAGCGATATTCTAAAACACACTAAGAGCCAGCGAAGTAAGAGATATTTATCACAGAAGACTACTTTGTTCGCTCTGTTTCAGAAACTTGCTCATGTTACTCAGAACTCAGTTGTAAGTATGTTTTGAAATGGCGTTCGCCTTCTGTCACGGTAGACAAGCCGTGATATGGTTTGCCTTCTTCAGGAAGCTGTTAAACAGTAGTCCCCCACATCGCCAGCTGAGCATCGCGTACAACGAGGACCACCTGATGAGCTACTTGGTTTATTGTGCTCAGAGTTTGAAGCCATATTAGACTTGTGTGCAATCTGGCAGTAATCATTCCCATAATTTTATTTGTGAAAGTTTCTACCCTGTCATTTTGCCAGTCATTCATGAAAAGTTTTCTTGTGGCAAACTTTTTGTGACGTACGGTATTTTAACAATCTTACATCACTTATGCCTATACCTTACATCTATCCCATGTGACTGTCTGTTCCTTTAGCCTTCTATCCCCTATACATGTTTGTCTGAATTCGTGGCAGCCTCTGCAGGAGTAACCTGCCACATCCTGAACAAGATTGGTGAGGGAGGTTTTGCTGTGATCTACAAGGCTGTGACAGCTGACAACCATGAGGTGGCAGTCAAGGTCAGATGCCGGCTGCAGTGTGTAATGTTTGGTAGATTGTGCATGTCCCGCACCTTTTGCAAGAGCACTGCATCATGTTTTTTGTGTGTGGACGCAGATCCAGCGACCAGCTGATCAGTGGGAGTACACCATCTTGAATGAAATGCATAGGAGATTGGATGAGGAGAAGCCTTCAGTTGACAAGGTGCGTACGTACATACATAATTGTGTTTTGCTACAGTCCACTGTTGAATCCTGGGCACCTGTTCAGTCATGATCATGGGTTGAATGCAGGAACTATTTGTGACGGTGCTGAGTGCCTGCATCATGACAGACACGTCTTTCCTGGTGCTGCCCCTGTACTCCGGTGGGACCTTGCTGGACATCATTAACAGCCAACCATTCATTGCGGAAGCCTCAGCACTGGCCTTTGTTGCTGACATTCTCCGAGCCCTCACTGCCCTGCATGACATAGGGATCCTGCACGGGGACATCAAGCCAGACAATATGTTCATGAGGGAACAAGGGTAAGGGCTGCTTATTCGCATGGCTATTGCACTGATATGTTTGTTTGTTGCTTCCTTCTGGTGTTTGTGACAGACTGCAAGTCCTCAGTGGCAGTGTCTACTGCCTGTTTGTATGCCAATGAGGTAGCAACTATTCTCTTGTGTAATAAAAGAGAATGGCCGTGTTTCTTGCATCACATTCACATGTCGTTACAGATGTTTCATCTCCAAGCACCAACTTGCCGTCCCTTCTCCGACTCCCTTGCATGCTGTTGTGTTCCTTCTCTTTTTGACACTCCATGTACGTAACTTTGTCAACCTCTCTCTTTCTGGCCTTGTATTAGTGGAGGTGGGCCCACCCTGACCCTGGGTGACTTCTCACGTGCAGTGGACCTGAGGGCCTTTCCCAAAGATGTGGCATTCACTGGAACCTCCTACACCTCAAGCTTTGAGTGTGAGCAGATGAAGAGGAACGAACCGTGGAAGTACCAGGTACTGTGGGAAGCATGGCATCCCTGCAGGGCGCAGTCTGCATGTGTGTGTGCCATGAGGTGTTTGTTGACTCTTTCAATGAGTAGATGGCTTTGTTGTTTGCTTGGAACTGCAGGTGGACACGTACGCAACAGCTGTGACTGTGCACATTCTGGCACATCACAATTACAACAATTTCTATGTCACTTACGATGAGAACACCAAAGAGTACACAGCCAGAAGGAAGGTGCCCAGGTCAGAACCACTGGCCAGCTTGTATGCTATGCTATGAATGCTTGGTACTACTGCAGTGCTTACAGCTGAATGCATTGCATGCACTAGCATGCTGTTTGTGGCTGGTAGTGTGCTGGTGTGTGGCATAAGACAGGGTTTGGCTGTGCATTAATTGCAGGTACTGGCATCAGTCACAGTGGCAAGACCTGCTGAAGTTTCTCCTCAACACTTCCACCTATGAAAAACCTGACTTTGAGCCATGGATAGCAGTACTCTCCGAGCTAGCTTCTGCTTGCAGTGACCCACTGTTACAGTAGAAATGTAGACAGACGTACTGTGTCTGTATATACGTACGTACATGGTATATACAAGATAAGAAATGCATCAGCACCATATGCGCACGCACAATCACGTTCCATGTATAATTGGATTTGGTGGGCTTTGTTACGCAACGTTGCGGCAGTGGAAAATGGCTACGGATGTACGGCCTGAGCTGAAGCGTTTTTTCCTCAGTACAGCGTACAAAGATGCTGTGGCAAATGCGTTTACCTTTAACAAGAGGCTGCAGCTTGAAAGACATTCCAGGATTCCTTTCTACGACAATCAGACGAATCTAATTCAGAAAGTTTGCCACTTGTGGCGTAGTCCTAATGAACGAAGGAAGGGCCATCTGCCGGGTCAAGTGTATAGCTACATGCCTAGGCGGTGGAGACTGGTGAACGAACCTGAACAGCTTCCCAACAGAGATGAGCTAAATCGGCATAAAGGTTGGTTGCAGTTTCACCAGTCACTTTTAAATATACTGTACCAAGCATTGTATGAATGGCGGTTGTCGCATGTATATGCGTTCCAATGACTGTTGTAGCTCAAACTGATGTTTGTACATCATCATCCACTGCAGCAGCTTCGTCTTTGGCTGACATCCGGAACTCATCAACTCCTACTCCAAGTGCAGCGGGTGTTGGTGATTCTGCTTCTGTAGTGAGTGGCACTAAGAGGAGCACCAGGATCACAGAGTCCAACCGCAGCAAGGGGGAAGGCCGTAGTAAGCGCAGAACACAGGTGTTTAAGAAATAATTGGCTACTCCATGTTTCAATTGAGCTTCTGTGCGTTGCACCATTCTCAGGTAATCGCTATCGCATTGATGACACAGACAGCGAGGATGATGCTGTGGATGGTGGTGATACCATTCTGGAAGAGGAAGAGAGTGATGATGAGGTGGCTGTCAGAAGGAAGCCCAAGCGAGTGAGGCCAATTATGTATAATTATACTGAATGAGCGAACCTGTAAAGCATGGTGTAAATTTTCACTGTATGTGTGTGGTGATTGACTGAAGCTAGTTTCACCAGTTCGGCATCCACAGTGAATATGTTATGTGCTGTCCAATGCTTGTGTAATGTAGAATCGGCCGTCACCAGCTAATCCCACAAGGCCGAAGAGGGAGGCAAGTGGGACAGAAACTGTAGAAACTCCTTACTTTTGCAAGGGTGAGCTCTAGTCAGTGGTCTCATGCACTCTGTCTCTGTGCACACTTTACTGTGCATTTACCATGCCCATGCCTCAGAATGCAACCGCTACTACAAGACGCAGCCTGCACTTAAGGCACACATTACCAAGTACCATGGAGGTTCAGTGAACAGCAACAATAGCCTCACTCTTCCACAAGCTGCATCCACCACCAGTCTCAGTGATGCTATATCTTCTCCCCCGCACACTGAAGTGGAGAAAGCAACTCCCAAGGTCATCAGTAGGCGGAGCAGCAATTCCTCCAGTGTCTCAGCTGAAGGAGATGTGCATAATAGAGAGAAACGCAGCAAAGGCAAATTGCCCCCACATCGATTGTGTGACTTCTGCTTGGGTGACAGTACCATGAACAAGAAATTGGGCAAGCCAGAGAAAATGGTGGCATGCTGTAAATGTGGAAGAAGTGGTGAGCAACACTTTCAGTCTGTACCGCAAATGCAGTCTCTTTGGCGTGGCCTAGCCTGTGAGTAGTAGCAAATGTGCTGTGACTATGTGGAGCTCTGTGTGTTGTCCCCTGCAGCTCACCTTTCTTGTCTGCAGTTGTCGCCTGACTTAGCAGCAATCGTAATGACCTACCCCTGGGAGTGTATTGAGTGCAAATCGTGTGCCATTTGCACCAAATCTGATAATGAGGTTTGAAACTGACTTGATAATGAGACGCCCTATATGTAATGTATATAGACTATTTCTGTTCAAGTGCACATTTTGTAGGATAGTGCCATCTACATTTGATTCTTTGTGCATATGAGTGCTGCTTGTTCATTGTGCTTACGATTGGTGCTAGTCTTATTAATTGCCTCTGTAGGATCAACTCCTGTTCTGTGATGACTGTGATAGGGGCTACCACATGTTCTGTGTCAGACCCCCCCTTAAGGAGCCCCCTGAAGGTGATTGCACAACACACACAACACACAAATGCTGCAATGTCACAGTTGTGTTTCTTGCACTGCAGGCTCCTGGAGCTGCGATGTCTGCCTGCACAGACTTGGCAAAAAGTAGAAGTCTCATTTATGACCGTTTCATTGGGTTCTTTGAACTTCTTTCTACATTTTTTCTCACTCCTCTTCACATTCAATCTTATGCAGCAGTACACCAACTTATAGTGCTAATTCGTAAATATGTTGCTGTGGTATTCTCATGATGGAATGGCAGTAATACTTAATAAATTAAAGTGAACACGACATACTGCATTAATTAATCACGCAGTAATTGCCTGGGATAAGGGCATGTACACATATGAACAGATGTATATATATATACACAGTTATACGCATGCTCTCATAGACAGCTGAAGCAAAAATGTCTGACTTCACTTTCTTCGTAGCTGCAAACAATGCAGAAGAATACAAATTATTATACAAAAATTACATAGGCTACATCAAGTGTGTGTGCATTCATGCCACTTACTTCACCACTGAGCAGAGTGGGCAGAAGGTCTCCTTGCACCGCTGGCACAACTGTGTGCAAGATGTGCACACTGCCTTGCTGCAATGGCTGCAGAGACCTTCAGAAATATCACACAGTGAACGACATGAGGAGCATGCATTAATTTTCTGCCGCTCCTTCCCTTTGCCCTTACACCCAGCACCCCCTCCTTGCATCATCTGCTGGAGGGTCGGCTGCTTGCCAGGGGCTCTACTGCAGCAGGACACACTCTCACTCTCAGCGTGGTAGACTTGTTTGGACGCCTCTCGCATTAGTGAGAGGGTTTTCTCTGCATATGACAAACAGGAACAAACCGAGAGAGACAACAAAGATCTCATTTGAGCTACAGCAGCACTTGAGGAAGGAAGTGCACAATGATGTGTGAGATGTGACAGTCTTGGTACTACCTGCTAGGCAGTGCAATACAGAGAGAGAGAGAGAGCTTCGTACTAGCATTGACCACCACACGCAGCTTAGGTATGCAATATGGCTGATGGCAGTTGATGTATCAAAATGCAAAAGAATAAAAGTGAATATTAAATATTCAGGAGCTAGGAACAGTTGAAGAGCTAGCAACACTTCGCAGCATTTATACAGTGAACACTGAGGGTTAAATTAGACACAGCACAAATCGACTAGCAATGAGGTCGGTGTGGTGGTGGTGGTACATCGGTGCATGAGCTTGTCAATTTAGGAGTCAGTGAAGGATTGCCCTGAAGCTAAGACACGGAGGTGTATAGTCCGAGCTGAGTTACAATTATACAAAAACAGCAGCTTCCACTGAATGTTGGAGTGGATAGTGAAGAGCTTTGCAGTATCGGAACAATGTGAGAACTGGACATCATGCTGCCAGCCTTTGGGTAATGCATCTTGCCAGATGGTGGTTTTATTCCATAGCCATTCAGAACAAATGGGATTGCAGGCAGGAGCTGTGTCATCTGTTGACAGGCTCCATTGGTGACCTTCACAGTGACGGAACAAGAGTCCCAAGATAGCTGGGAATAATTGGTCCTTAACAGAATGAAGGAGCTACTTCCAATATTATACAGTATTGGCGTTCAGGTGCATACATACGTATTAGTAGTCAACCTAACCTTGCAACTGAGCCAAATCTCACTTACAACAAGAGTGGCTAAAATGTGGAATATGTGTGTGCTTATGGCAAACCAAGAGTGTCTGCATTAGGCCACTGTCATTTCTGAACTGCATTTTGAGTGAATGCACAAGTGGTTAGCCAACACCAAACTAATGAACACTGGACTACTAATAAAGTACACTCGTGGAAGGAACTGTAAATCTAAATAATTGTGAGCGGTGCCATACTTGTAAGAGCAAAATTAAGACTACAAACACTGAGATTGCATATAATCTTGGATAATAGACAGCCTTCTAGCAAGTTTGAGGCACTGCTCACCGTATACAGCTCTTTTCTCCTCCTCAGTTGCAATGAGATCTGGAGTGACACAGGTCTTGATCTGTCGCGGAACGTAGTCAGCGAAAGGGTTCGATCTTTTCGTCATAGCCTACAGCACATGAGATTCAGGGAAAATGGCGCTAGTTTCCCGCGCTGTCAACATTATTTGATTGGTTGCCGTTTCCCCTCACTCCGCCCCCAGAAGAAGACAGGATCTACCGCAGAGGCGAGTGAGAGACGGTTGATTGTGATGATGTCCGTCCCTAAACTATGTTTAGTCGTAGGCTTGGGGTTCGATGCCTTTGAGAACATCACTTCTCTTTCTAGTCTCACCTTGGATCACGCTAAGCCCATCCCTCTAAGCAGTCCTGGTGTGAGTAGCGTGCCATCCCAAAGCAATGCAGCTATACCCAGTGCTAATGAAAAGACCAATTGGGTGCTGCAGTGTCCAGTAGTCGAGCATATTGTAGCCGACCCCTCGAACGTGATCGTGTCGGCCTCGTGGGATGCCACTGTCATCAGTGCATGCGTGGGCGACTTGACCGAGACGCCTGCGTGGCATGTATGGGCCTCCCCGAAAGCCAACGCACCTGTGAAGGTTGTATGCACAACAGGAGCTAGCTCGTGTGTCCAGTTAAAACAGCTTCCAGGAGGTAGAAGACTTGTGAGCGTGGGTACAGGCCTGTATACAGTAGCCAATGAATCTCCTTTGCCTGTAGCACTGCCAGATGGTGACTGTGCTAAACCCACTGGTGAGACTCAGTGTTGGGCCCTTGTTTCTCAACTGCAAATGACTGCTTCCTCAGCATGTGTCGAGTGTAACGCTGATGGTATGGTATTCTGGGTGCAATCAGAAACTGGAAAGAAATCAGTCCTTCAAATGCTTCAATCTTTTGACAGTCAAATACTGAAACCAACGGAGGTGCCCCTTCCTTTCGGTAGTGAGGTAGCTGTCCGTGTCGCCTGTGGCAGCAACCATGCTCTTATTTTGGGGGAAACTGGGTCAGTGTACAGCATGGGTCTAGGATCCAGAGGCCAGCTAGGCCACGGGAGCATCCTCTCTTTCTCTGCCCCACAGCTAGTAGAGGCTCTTGCTGGTTTACAGATGGTAGCAGTAGAGGCTGGTGGATGGCACTCACTGGCCCTTTCCGCTTACGGGGACATCTACACTTGGGGCTGGAACCATGACGGCCAGCTTGGGTTAGGCCTGAAGGGTTGCAGCCATGTCTCAGCATTGGGAGTGAGGGAGGTGGTAGCAGAGCCATCTTTGGTTAGTGTGGATGGTTGTGAAGATCTCCAGTTTGTCAGTGCCAGCTGTGGTAGTCGTCACACGGCTGCAGTGTCAACTGACCTAAGGGTTTGGGGATGGGGGTGGTCGGCATATGGGCAAGTGGGCATGGTGGCGTCTCGTGTATCCCACCCTGTGGAGATCAGCATGGAGAGGTTTACTGTGTGCAGATGGGAGCCTTGTCGAGTACAGTGTGGCCCATGGAACACCTTCCTTGTGATGTGCCAGACTCCTAGCTCATGCAAATGAATCTTGACTACATCCCACATAACTGTAGTACATACCTTGTGCCACTCTATATTGATACTTGTTAGATGATTGATTGTTGAAAGACCGTCTCACAGCATATGTAGACCTAGTAAACCCATTTGAATGACTGCTAGTAGTGCATGGCAATGACCTTAAACAAGTAAGCATGTGTACTCAGTTTTGTGTTTTGTTATCATTTGCTCTCAACCAGACAGTACATGGAGGTCCTTTACCGTGCTGCCGTGTCCCTGACTAGACCTAGTGGCATCCAGGTGGCTAGTGTGGAGAAGATAGTCTGGTCATGGTGCAATAAATTGGCTTGCAGCATTACCGTTGCAACAGAAAAGCTTCAAGGATTTGATGAATCACAGTGAGGATGGAATCGCAGCAGTTATGTTGTGTTCCTGTGTGTGCATGCATACTTGATCTGGGGTTTCCGCTTTCCTTACCCTATCTCAGTTACACTGAACATGAAGTGGTGGTGGTGGACCCAGATCGACCATGGGTCACCCACAGGCGAGTAGTCTGCAGATGGCATGCACTTTATGTACTTGCTGTGGGTGTTTGGTGTCACAGCACTTTGTTACAAAGTAACCTCCTGTATCTGTAGCGTGGTTGGAAGCAGTCTGCAGGTTACACACCTGCAGTGGTCCAGTAGTGGACAGTGGTTGTTGTGCTGTGACCGAGCAAACAAGCTGAGCGTGTATGAGTCCACTGTGAGTTGCTGTGTGCTGCCATGTGAGTATGTTATCTTGCTTAGCATTACATACAGAGATGAGCACAGCCTGAAGGGCAGTGCATGTGTGATGTGAATGCTACCTACATACCTATCTCACGAAACAGTTACTGGCTTTTTGTCTTGCCCATATCTATCTCACTCCAGTCCTGCATCAATCAGTGGAGGTGTGTCCATTCCAGCACCCTTCCATCAACACCACTGTGTTTGTGCTGGTATGAGCCAGTGGCCAAGGTACGTACGTATGTACGTATGTATGTACATGCTACCACATAGTGCATGTACTGAGATGTCATTATTCATGCATCTTCATGCATATTAAAGATATTCGTACATACGTACATACATAGTTGTTGTAGTCGTAAAGACGTAATAGTATAGGAGTAGTGCAGTATAATACAAGTTGGCTTGACTACTTACCCTATGTACGTAGATTGGTTGCAGCACTTTGGAGGACATAAGGCTTCAACGGCCCACTAATGCTGACGTTGCTGCTTGTGATGCCTAGCACTGTTGTGCAGTTGAAATAAATGTAGACAGTGTTGCTTGTATCCACTCTATAGTACGTATTCTTCTTCTGTCTTCTCTCGCAGGGAGTACTGCACCCAGGCAGAAGCTCTTTGGAGGACCAGGTTGAGACACAGCCCAAGCCGTACATATTGAGAAAGCTCGGTGGAAAGCTGCTTTTGTCAGTTACAGCAGACTGCAAGGTGCAGTGAGACCTGTCTAGGCCAGTCCCAGGGCAGGATGGTTGGTTGCCTTGGTACAGTGGGATTGTCTAGAGATGTCCGGGAGGTTAGCTGCAGTAGAAAGGGGCTGACCTGGCACATTGTCCACAAAAGGCAGGTTCCACTGTACTACGTAGTGCATTGCCCCTCAGGTCCCATTTCTGTGCCACCATTTTTATAAACTCGTCTCATTCACCTCAATTCACCTTGCTCACCTGTTTTGCCTGTTATTGTGTTTCTTTGGTAATGGGATTAATACATTCTAGCGGCCATACCCTTAATTGTCTCATGGGTGCCTAGCGGCCACCTTCAAATGCGTGTGGCATCATTCAACTTGTACAAATCGTTCACGTATCGATGCACTGTAGTGATGTGGTAAATGATGATACCTGTTTGTGACTGCAGTAAAATTAGGGAGTTATATATTGTTTTATAGTATGCTGTGATGCATAAATCTGCCTTGTAATATGTACGCATGTTACACCTAGTAATCTCATCCTGTCATCATTGTCTTTATGTGTAGCTGAATTTGGTATGGCTGGAGGGGTCCACGGACATGGAGCGCTATGATCTGATGGAGCTGACTGCAGTGGCCATTTCTAGGCTGGTGGTGCTGGACAGTGGAGCCGTCCTATGCCTCACTGTCAGCACAGACCAGGTGCTGGGTCTGTACTGCATTATGCCAGCCATTCACGGCGCAACCACTATCATGTTGGTTGCCAAGTGGAGCACATCCAGGCGGGGTGAGTTGCCTGTAGTAGTGTTTAGGGTGCAATACGTAGGTACCTCACTGCAACAGGTACACTGACAAGTATTGTAGTTGCTATCAATGCAGTGCAGTCAATGTGTGGGAATGCAGTAGGGATGGGCGATAATGAATTTTCACTACTACAATTATCATCCCACATTTTATCACGATATTCGATATTATCACGATAATTCAGTAAAATGACATCATTTAAAGCAGAAGCAATGTGATGTGTGTGTTGCTATATAAGAACTCAAACTGTAAAGCATTTTACTGTACATTCACAGTGACTGCAGCTTCCAGCTACGATCAATGAAGTGCACTGTGCAGCTGTGGTAGGGATGGGTTGCCCTACTGGTCCGCAAATCTGTTGTTACAGCAAAGAACTCGATTTCTGCTAGCTTGGGCTTCACCGTTGACTCCCCAACACTAGTGTACAGGCTTGGGGTTTCGTGTTGGGTGAAGTACTTTTGTGAAGGTAGCTTGTATCGCAGGTTTAAGTTGCTGACTAGCACCCTAAAGCCTGGACTCTAGACGATGGAATAAGGCTGCACATCCTTTGCAATATAGTACGCAACCGCACGATTGGGTTCCTTCGCTGGCAAGTTCTTGGGGTTGTACTGCCTTCCCTTTTCTATGACGGTAGTGAGTGTAGGCTGAGTTGCCGTGGGCTCTTTCCCTTAGACTTGTCCGTCTTACCTTACGTATGTCGCCTCTTTGTGAAGATTGGGGTGAGCGTCTGGAAGGTGGACAAATAGGTTGGTGGTGTTACCTCTTTTGCACATCACGGCTTTCTTACATGTTCTGCACACTGGCCTGTGCTCCTCACCAGGGACCGGCACACCCTTCTCGTCAGCCATGAGACCAAAGTGCACCCACACCACGCTCTTGGTGCTTTTCTTCTTGACCAAGGTAGAAGGCAATTCAGCCAAGTTCTCTTTGAACGAAAGAGAATCGCTACTAGCTAGCTGCCTCGTCAGCTGTAGAGTCGCCCCACCTATATTTAGTTCTGTTTATGTACAATATACTGGTGAAACAATTTATCGTGACAAAGAAAATGCTTTTGATATGATAATGGGCTATCCCAATAATTGCGGTTATATCGCGACACCGGTATATCGCCCACCCCTTGAATGCAGCACGTGCAATCTGTAAAGTGAGTGTCAGAGTGTCAGCAACAGTTGTGTTGGTGACATGAGAGAACTTGACCCTGATGATGTCATTCACACTGGTTTATGGGTGCCACAGGGAGTTGACCCCATAACAGACCACTTCAGAAAAGGTCTTCAACATACATGGAGCGGTTAGCTGACACTTTTATTAAAGGAGCGGTTAGCTGACACTTTTATTAAAGGAGCGGTTAGCTGACACTTTTATTAAATCTTTTCAATGCATTTGTGGAAGTTTGAAACTCGCTTTCATGGTAGACTGCCTGGGCAATGACTGCAATGTCCCCCTAGTAAGTACAGTATGTGGAGTGGGTATAGCAGTAGTATAGTAGTAAGTATAAATATAGTAAGTACACTTTTTCAATAATAAATACAACAAAAGTGTGACAGTGCAACGGGCACACATGTGCACTGCCCAGTAGCTACTGCAGTAACCATGCCAACAGCCTAAACCTACGTATGCATAAACATAATTGTAGGAAAGAAAGGCTAGTGGTCATGACTAGACCTGTGGAGTCAATCAGATAGCTGGGCCTCATTCGTGATGAGGTCCAAGGCTGGTCTTGTATGATGGTGCTGATGGCGCCGTGGATAGGTCTGTGAAAAGAAGATCTATGTAGCTCCTCGCAAGCACATGATTGCAGAATCAAGCAGGGAGAAAGTGATTTTGCAGCAGATAAATCCCAATGTCCTGCTGTATGGCGAACAAGTCTTTTTCATCATCGCTTTAACTCAGTCTACCAGTCATACCAAGCAGAAATTGGTGTCTGATAGCATCCTCTAAAGGCTGCAGCAATCCCTCAATGTTCGCCACAGTTTGCATGGCATAATTCCAGCTGCTCACCAGGCTATGTATGAAGATGGTGTATGGCACTTGAGGTTGAAACCTTGCTATCACGGACTGGTTCTCCACCTCTTTCACCCACTCAGCAACGTTGTCTTGAACGAACTTTTTGACTGACGATCTTGCTTCCACAACAGCTCCTAGATATTCCCTCCCACCGTCAGTGATGTTAATGCCTGTGTTCTGAAATTCTTTGACTGCGGCTTGATGATGCTCTGGCCTGACAACAGGCCACGTTTTGGAAGGGTCAGGTGTTGTTGTATCCATATCGTGGGCCTGCTGTTTCAAGCTTGTGCCACCGTGTATGATGTGATCACAGCCCTCCATCAGCTGCAGCATCGTCTGCATACCAGGACTGGAAAACATCCCCCTGAAACTGGCGGATTAGGGGGAGTGTGCCAATAGCATACATTGCCATGGCAAGAGGGTCTCCTTGTGTAGTGCCCTCTTGAGACAAGATGTACTCCCCTTCATTGTAGAGCTTGGCGTTGCCCCGGTATGTGTTGGTAAGTATCAGAGCTAGAATGGGGCATTTTATGGGAGCATTTCTCAGCACAGCTTGATGGTTGAGAGCGTTGAAGGATTAGACACGTCCATGAGAAGTACAGCCTCTGTGATGTCATCCTCAAAAATTCGTCTCAGCATGGGCACTGCTCTCACATGCGATTTCCAGTCCTGCACATAGCCTTAGGCTCCCAACAGCGTTTAGGATGTCGCCGCGGGCGAATTGGAGGGTGACCTTGCCACTAAGCTGTCTTCAGTCTCACCAACACCAATTGAGCGTTTTCCTGGGCATTTGTCAATGACCACAAAGCGAAATGCAATCAGTGGTGCATTTCCACATGGTACCACATAGGTTGTACATAGCCTCTTGGTTAGTCTTGCAATGCTCTCACACAGATCATCTGAGGCCTTAAGGAAGGAGGAGCAGAAACACTTTCATGCTCTGGCATCCAGACCTGAAGGGCCTGCCAATCCAGACATGCACTGGATTGTAGATTGTATCATGGATCCTTCTATCTGATCAAAGACTACGGG
>JGIcombinedJ30088_10003030_pt1 | contig 15728 bp, 15 predicted proteins | sample PinacodermPK_FD_30088 | JGI IMG/M metagenome (IMG submission 30088)
ACCTCCGGCGCTCCATCGGCGCCCTTGGCATCACCAGGATCACCGTCTCCACCGTCAGGCGGTTGAGCGGGCTGGGCGCTTTCTGCAGGCTCGGTAGCGCCATGTTCTTCAGGGGTGTCGTCCACCATCTCCGCCACCGGCTCAGCAACGGTTGGCCTGTCTGGATGCTCCTGCTTCGGTGTGGTTTCCCTCTCTGCACCGATACCTGTGTCCTCCACGCCGGCTTGAGCACTCCCGCTCCCCTGATCGCCATCACCGTCAGCAACCGGTCGGTCGGGTTCAGCGTCGGAGGCATGACCAGGCGCCGGACTCGCACCAGCCCCCGTTCCAGGGATCTCATCCGGGATCTCGGGGCTGGTCTCACCATCTTGATCCTGATTCACCTGTGTCCCGTCCGACGGGTCGGGACGGATCCACTGTTTGTGTTGACGAGCAGGGTTGTGGGCAGGTTGCTGGGCGGATGGCCCGGGTTGGTGCTGTACAACAGGGTCTTTTTGGCCTGACACTGCACTCCAGGCCGTCCGTGCCGTCCGTGTAGTAGCACTCCAGGCGACCTTTGCTGCCTGTACAACAGCAGCGATCAAATCGGTTCCAGCGCGACGCCATCGGGGCAGGTGGCGCAGCGCCACTCTCTGATCCGGGGTGAGTGCCCCCCAGCGCCCTTGCCCCACCTCGGCGGCAAGACGCGCCATCAACACTGTGGCAATCAGCTCACCGAAGCCGGCGCTGCTGAAGACAGGCAAGCGATTCAGCAGCAGCAAGGGTGCGAGAGCCGCCAGCACCAGAGACCACANCCCATCGCGGGGACGGGAAAGTTCCGGGAAGGCAGTGGGCAGCAGCAGCAGGGGCAGGGCCAGGGCCAGANCCCCGTAGCCCAGCACAAGGGACAGCCCGGAGAAGGCCAGGACCGTGTTCAGCAAGTGATTCAGCGCGTGCTGCCACGCTTCCGGCAGCGTAAGGGAGACAACCCCCANAAGATCATGTTCAGGGTGTCCGGGAGCCATCATCCGCCACGACTANACCATGGATTCTGGCAGATTTGCTCAAGGACGCTGCTGAAGCCCACCGCTTCCTGTTTTAAGTTGTGGGTGTCGGCAAACGTGCCCACCTGGCGGAATTGGTAGACGCGCTGGTTTTAGGTACCAGTGACTTCGGTTGTGCGGGTTCAAGTCCCGCGGTGGGCACTTCCCTTCCTGCATATGCCCATCAGCGCCCATGGGATTTCTTTACATCGTTAACAGCCAGGGGCTGACCAAGATTGGCATCACCGCCGATATCCAGCGGCGCATGAATGAACTCAAGCCGGACAGGATCTACCAGGTTGTGAAGCTGTCCAGGGAGCGGGAGCGGGAGAAAAAGCTGCACCAACTGTTTACGGACAAGCGCCTGCAAGGATCGGAGTACTTTTTTCTGAGTTGGGCCGAACGTCGAAGGGCTTGTCGTCTGGCCAGGCAGGGTGGAGAGCGCGTCAAGTTCCCCTATCGGGCAGCTTGTCAGGCCAGGACGCATTGGTTGTGGTGGGTGGGCCACGGTAGTGGGGCCTTGGTGGGGGTCTTCGGTTTTGGTCTGGCTGTTGGTGTTGCGGCCGTTTTGATTGCCCAAAGCCGACCGGAAGTCCAGCCACGACAAGCCCGCGCGTCCTTCGTCTTCCCCACAAAAAGTTTTGTTTCCGTATGAACGGCAACCACACCCGGACCGGGGAAGCGGTTGCATGGGCTTGTGGAAAGTGCGTCGAGGCAGCCGGGGGGCTGCCTTTTTTTTAGGGACGGCACAGGTCCACAGCCCGCTGCAAGGCCGCCTTACGGCTGATACTCAGATCTCCAGTGATGCGATCCTGGAGGTTGAGACGCTCAAGCCGTCTCCGCACCCGCCCCTCCGGTGCAATCAGAAATACATGACGCTTGTCGCCCGCCGCCGCATTGAGCATGGACTCGATGGCCAGTGCAGCCGTCACCCCGAGGCGGGCCACGGTGGAGAGGTCCAGGATCAGGACCTTGTAATTACGCACCAGAGACATCCGATCACTAATGCCTTTAGCGGCCCCGAAGCTGAGGGGGCCACTCAGGCGGAACACCATCACGTGACCACCACAGGCATCCAGCAACGTCCTTTCGTCCTCCGGCAGATCGGAGTTGGCCACGGCGCCGCGGTCTTGAGCGTCCATCCCCTCCAACTGGTAGGCCGTGATGCTCTCCATCGTCATGAGATTGGCCACGAAGATCCCCACCAGCACCGCCCAGATCAGATCCCAGAACACCGTCATCAGCAACACCCCGTACATGACCCCTGCCGTTTTGGTGGAGATGCGGTGCGCCCGGAAGAGAAAGTTCCAGTCAATGATGTCGATGCCCACCTTGGCCAGGATGCCTGCCAGCAGAGCGTTGGGAATCTGGGACGCCATGGGACCGGCGCCCATGAGAACCAGCAGAAGGGTGAGGGAGTGGATCATCCCGGACAGGGGCGTTTTGCCGCCGGATTTCACGTTGATGACCGTGCGCATGGTGGCGCCAGCGCCTGGCAAGCCGGAGAACAGGCCCGCCAGGCTGTTGCCAATGCCCTGGCCGATGAGCTCACGGTCGGACCGATGCTGGGTTTGGGTGAGGCTGTCCGCCACCAGTGAGGTAAGCAGGGAATCGATGGAGCCGAGAACCGCCAGAATCAAGCCCGCCTGCACCAGGGCGCCCCAGTGGTCCCCCACAGCGGGCAGGGTCAGGTGTAGGCCCCCTTCGGGAATCAACCCGATCCGAGGCACGTTCTCACCCCGGATCAAGGAGATGGGGGTGATCAGCAACAGGGCCAACAGGGGCGAAGGCAGAAGCTGGGCAATGCGTTTGGGGGTCAGGAAGACCACGGCCAGGGTCATCGCCCCAATGCCGGTTGCCGCCAGGTTGGGGCCACCGCCTGTGGTGAAGTGCTGGTGCAGTTGGGCGAGGGAGTCCACAACCCCTCCCCTGGTGTTGATGCCTATGAAAGGTCCCGCTTGCAGCAGCAGAATGATCACCCCGATCCCGGACATGAAACCCGAGACCACGGAATAGGGCACCAGGGTCACATAGCGTCCCAGCCGCAACAGGCCAAAAAGGATTTGGAAGAGTCCCCCCAGCACCACAGCCGCCATCACCAGGGGCAGCAGCTCACCGGCTGCCATGTCCTGGTTGACCCCCAACTCCGCCAGTGTGGCCACCACACCGGCCACTGCCACACTCATGGGTCCTGTGGGACCGGACACCTGGGACGGCGTGCCCCCGAACAGGGCTGCAAAGAACCCCACCACCACAGCCCCGTAGAGGCCATAGACAGCACCGCCTTCCCCCAGAGCAGCGTTGCCGAAGGCCAGAGCCAGAGGCAGGGCGACCACGGCAGCGGTGACTCCCCCTGACAGGTCTCCACGGAGATTGCCTCCATGAAGACCATGGGGAGCCAGAAACTTCAAGTTGGCCATGGGCTGCGCTGGCGAAGAGCCAGGCAGACTTTAGGTGCAGGCTCCGGATCAAGCTGTCACGCCACACCTGTCGGTCAGGCGAAGAATCCTTCGGCAACTGCCCAATCCTTCTCTAAAGTGACGGGCATGCACGACCCAGGGACCATGAGCCCGAAGGGTAAGCCCTGGTGATGACCGGTTCAGTGATCCCTGCCTCTACAGAAGCGCCTTCCTCCGCTGCCGTGGCCGCGGCGCCGGATCACTGTCGCTCCGTGCCACGGCACTTCCTCGGACCACCAGAACCATGGAATCCGACGGTGGGCCTGTTCTTGTGCGGCTACCTGTTGGCAGGACTGACCGTCTGGGGATGGTTCGTGGGCAACTGGCCTCTTCCCCTGCTGGTGGCCACGGGATTCCTGGCCCTCCACATGCAGGGCACCGTCATCCATGACGCCTGTCATCGCGCTGCCCACCCTCACCGCTTCTGGAATGCCTTCATGGGCCATGGGGCTGCCATGCTGCTGGGATTCAGCTATCCGGTGTTCACGAGGGTTCACCTGGAACACCATGCCCATGTGAACGACCCGGAGAAGGACCCGGATCACACGGTGTCCACCTTTGGTCCCCTGTGGCTCATTGCGCCGCGCTTCTTCTATCATGAGTACTTCTTCTTCCATCGTCGGCTCTGGCGACGTTACGAGCTGTTGGAATGGGGAATTGCCCGCGGCATTTTCCTGGTCGTTGTGGTGACGGCAGCCCAGCAGGGGTTCTTGTCGTTCGTGTTCAACTGCTGGTTTGCCCCGGCACTGCTGGTGGGGGTCACCCTGGGGTTGTTTTTCGACTATCTCCCCCATCGCCCCTTCCACGAGCGCAACCGTTGGCGCAATGCCCGGATCTACCCCGGCAAGACCATGAACTGGTTGATCATGGGGCAGAACTACCATCTGGTCCATCATCTCTGGCCTTCGATCCCCTGGTTTCATTACAAGCCCGCCTACGAGGCTGTGAAGCCCCTCCTGGATATGAAGGGTTCACCCCAGCGCCTGGGTATTTACGAATCGTGCGGCGACCTGCTGAATTTCCTCTACGACGTATTTCTCGGCATCCGCAGCCACAAGCGCAGCCGCAGCCGGCTGCGTAACCTGGTGCGCATCGTGCCCAGCCGCTGGGGCTGTCGCCAGTTGCTTCACGTTCTCCATCGCACGGCTGTGACCCCCCTGCCGCGCCGGTCCTAGCCTGCGGGAGGTCTGTACTTCGTCCTCCCCTATTCCGCCAGGATGCGGGGCACCACCAGCAGGGCGCCCTCACGCTGGGGCGCTTGATCGAGCAGGTCTTCCCGCACGGTTGCAGGGTTCACCTGATCCGCTCGCGTCACGTTCACCACCTCTACCGCACGCGTGGTGGGCGGTACGCCAGTGGTGTCAATGGACTGCAAGTGGGATACGTAGTCCAGGATGGACTCCAGTTGGCCGGTGATGGTTGCAACGTGCTCCTCCGGCAAGGCCAGACGGGCCAGACGGGCCACGTGGCGCACATCGTCCCGATCAATCCGGTCCATGGCATCGTCACAACGGCCTGCACCATAAGCCCTCGATACTTCAAGGGGCCTGCAGGAAGCGCTGAAGATCCTCACACAAGGCCGTAGCGGCTCGCTCCAGAAACTCTTGCCCCGCCGCCGCTGTGGCCAGGGAAGGATCGGAGCCCATTCGTCCGTCGGGATAGCGGCAACGAAAGTCCTCCCACCCGTGGATGGGGCCAACGGGTGCAGGTTCGGGCAGGGGCTCGAGTTTCCGGGCCAGGTCGGGATAGAGATGGAGCGTCAGGGCAATCTCGCTGGGGGTGGCGTGCTGGCCTTCCCGCGCACCATAGAGTTGACGGGCATGAGCCATGACCGCTGGCGCCAGAAACCAGTTGGCCAGCTTGCAGCGCAGCCGTGGCGCACTGGCCAGCCCCAGGCTGGCTGCACGGTCGTAGGCCTCGATAAATGCGGCACGAGCAGTGGCCATGTTGCCCCCATGACCGTTGATCACGTAAATCCGCTCGAAGCCATGGCGCGCCAGGGAAACCACCATATCCCGCAACAGGGCCAGAAGGGTGCTGGGCTGAAGGCTGATGGTGCCGGGAAATCCCAGGTGATGCTCAGCCATACCAAACGCCTGGGGAGGGGCCACCAGAACATGACTTCGCTCCGCCACGACCTGGGCCACGGCATCGGCNGTGAGGGCNTCGGTCCCGATGGCGCCCGTGGGNCCGTGCTGCTCGGTGGAGCCCAGGGGCAGGATCACGCCCTTGTCGTACTCCAAATAGNGCTCCACCTCCGGCCAGGTCCAAAGCTGAAGTCGCCAATCCCGGGGTTCAGGGGTAATTCTCGTTGCAGACACCGTCTCGTTGGAAGTGCTATGGCCCTAGATTGTCTCCAATCACCGGCAGGCGGTTGGCGACCGGGTGATTAATGGGAGTCCCATGTTCGACCGCAAGCTCTATGAGGCCCAGTGTGACGGGCGTCCCGTATGGGTGTTTCTCTCCGACCAGCAGCGTTGGATTGAGCAAGCCGAGGTTGTAGAAGTCAGTGGCGGGGTGGTGACCCTGCGCTACGAAACCGATGAGGACGGTGAGCTGCAGGCCTGGCAGGAAATGGTGCGGTTGAATTCCGTGGGCTCGGTGATGAGTCGTCTGTCCAGCGTGTCCCGCAACGGCACAGCTGAGGATCTACTCACCGCTGAAGATTGCCCCGTGGAGGAGCAGATCAGCCAGGGCAGCCCCGATGGGTTCGGTGAGACCCCCTGATGGTGCTGGTCAGTGGGCCGAGCCGTTGCCGTGATAGTCGTCACTGTCGTAGAACCCTCCCCGGGTTCCGAAATAGAGGGCCGTGGCCACGAAGAGGATGGAGGCCAGCAACAACAGGCGGCTGAAATCAGGTACGGAAGCGTCCATGGAACAAACGACAGCAGAGCCAGTCTGGCCGCCTTTGCCCATTTCGCCAACCGGGGCTACAGACAGTAGTACCCATGGCGGCGTGCCGGCTCTGTCCCTGGAGACGTTGCACCGCCCCGCTGCCGCCGTGGCGCCTGATCTGGTGGGCTGCCTGCTGGTGCGCCGCCACCGTCGGCAGTTGCGCTGGGGGGTAATTGTGGAAACGGAAGCCTATTGCCAAAGCGAGCCTGCCTGCCATGGGCACCACCGCCGCAGTCCTGGCAACGAAACCCTTTTTGGCGCGCCGGGGCATTTTTATATCTACACCAGCTATGGTGTGCATCAATGCTGCAACGTGGTGACGGATCGCCCCGATTGGGCCAGTGGTGTTCTCCTGCGGGCGTTGGATCTTCCTTTGGGCGTGCCGCACGAGCGGCGGGCAGCAGGGCCTGGACTCCTCTGCCGTTGCCTGGGCATTGACCGCTCCTTTGANGGCCGGTTGGTCACCGATTCCGCGGCAGGGCTATGGCTCANGGGACGCCCACCCGCGCTGGCGGCAGCCATGGCCAGCGGCGCCCTGGACCTGCGCCANGGCCAACGGATCGGCATCTCCCGCGGGCAAGANCTGGCCTGGCGCTGGTACCTGGGCGCCAGCCGCAGCGTCAGCCGCCGCGCCCCGGGGGATCAACGCCCCCATCCAGCACATTGCTGGAGCAGNGCCAAGCTTCTGGAGCCCTGAACAACCACTGGAGTCACCGACATCTGCTGGATCTTGCTGTGCTGACGCAGCAGGATTTCGAGCTGGTGCTCGAGTTGGCTGAGCGTTTCCGGGCCATCCCCAGCCAGGGACCACGCCGGCTACCTGCCCTGCAGGGACGGCTGGTGGCAACGTTGTTCTTTGAGACCAGCACCCGCACCCGCAACAGCTTCGAAATTGCCGCCCGGCGGCTCTCGGCTGACGTTGCCAGTTTTGCGCCGGCCTCCAGCGCCCTTATGAAAGGGGAAAGCCTCCTGGATACAGCCCTCACCTATGCCGCCATGGGTGCCGAACTGCTGGTGGTCCGCCACGGCAGTAGTGGCGTCCCCGGCGCCGTTGCCCGGGATCTGGAGGCCATGGGCCATAGGGTTGCGGTGCTGAATGCAGGGGACGGTCTCCATAGCCACCCCAGCCANGCCCTGCTGGACCTCTTCACCCTGGCCCGTCACTTCGCNCCCCGCCAACCCACCATGCAGGCCCTGGCTGGCCGCACCATTGCCATTGTTGGCGACATCCTTCATTCCCGGGTGGCCCGTTCCAATCTCTGGGCGTTGAGCGCAGCGGGCGCCACCATCCATCTCTGTGGACCCAGCGCCCTGTTACCCGGTTGTTTTGCCGATTTCCTCGCAGCCATGCCTCCGGGCTGCAATCCGGATCCCATCCCCCACCGGGGAGCGGTTCACCTGTTCCGCAATCTGGACGAGGCCTTGACGGACGTGGATGCCGTCATCACCCTACGGCTCCAGAAAGAGCGGGCCCAACGCCACCTGCTGACCAATCTGGAGGATTACCACCGTGCCTATGGCATCACCCACGCACGCCTGGAACGTTGCCGTGCTGGTGCGCCGGTGTTGCACCCTGGTCCTGTGAATCGGGATGTGGAGTTGAGTAGCCGGTTGTTGGCTGAGCCGCAGCGTTGCCTGGTGAACCGGCAAGTGAGTCACGGCATCCCCATCCGCATGGCCTTGCTCTACCTCCTGGCCACAACGCTGGAGCGCTGAAACCCCCTGGACAACAGTGGGGGACTTCAGCGCAGCCATGGCTCCGGAGGCTGTGTTCGCCTTGCTGAAGGTGGTCCGTAAGCCCTAGCCTCAGCCTGGTCTGCCCTGCTGATGTTCCCCATGCATACCTTGTCTCTCCCCACCTGGTGGATCCACGTCAGTTCCGTGCTGGAGTGGTGCCTTGCCATGGGGCTGGTGGTGCGCTACGGCAAGCTGCGGGAGGAGTCGGACTGGTGCTGGCTGGCCATGGCCATGACCCCGGCCCTGGTGAGCGCCCTGTGCGCCTGCACATGGCATGTGTTCGACAATGCCGCCAGCCTCGAATGGCTGGTCACCCTTCAAGCCGCGACCACCTTACTGGGCAACAGCACCTTGGCCGTGGCGGCCTGGTGGCTGTGGAAACAGGCNCCTTCCCGCAGCCANTCCCCCTGATTTTCCTGATTCCCATGGCGTCGCTGCTGTCAGCCCCCAGCCTGTTTGCCGGTTCCCTGGTCCCCTTTCTGATCTTCCTGTGGTACGCCAAGCGCAGCCAGCGTTTTCCGNCACTGGCCTGGTGGGGATTTGCCGCCACCCTTGTTTTTGTCCTGATCACCGTGGTGGCTGGTGGTGTTGCACAGTTGCGTTTCGGGCAACAGTTGGCAGANGTGGATCCCCTTCATGGGGGCGCCGAGGCCTTCCTGACCGCCAGTAACCTGCTGGTTGCCCTTGGTTTTGCCCAGGCCGGGCATCAGCGGAAGACAACCGGGAAGGCTCCGGACAAAACGTGAAAAAGTCTTACAGGCATCTCCGGAACGACGGGGTTGGTCGGCAAAAATGTCACAGCACCTTGTGCCCACAATTTGTTGGAGGACCAGGATTTTGATCGAATCACTCTTTGCTCTTACTCCCGCCACCGTCACCTGGACTCCTGCGGTTGGCATGGTGATGCTGGCGTGCAACGTAGTCGCCATTGCCATCGGGAAGGCCACGATTCAGAAACCCGACGTGGGTCCGGCCATGCCCGGTGACGCCAGGTTTTTTGGCGGCTTCGGTGCTGGCGCCGTACTAGGGACTGCCAGCCTGGGTCACGTGCTCGGCATTGGCGCCATCCAGGGTCTGGCCGCCCAGGGTCTGCTCTGATCCCTGTCTGCCGTTTTCAATCCATCCCCTGCTGTCAATCCCCGGGCGTTGGTCCACAGCTTCACGGCGTGGTCACCAACCCTGGGGATTGTTCCATGGGTTGGGGGAAGTGCCGGGTTCGACCTTTTCCGTGACCAGCGCATGGAACCTTAAATCGAGGAGGCCATAGCCTGTTGACGCTTGGCCTTGACAGCGGGAGCAACCCCCTGAAGCGCCAGTTTGCTCAGAATGGCGTCCGTCATCCGGGGGGCGGTCAGCCCCAGGTCCTGGAGGCTTTCCTGGGGTTTGGCGTGGTCTACCAGGCGATCCGGAATACCGAAGCGCTGCACCGGCACCAGACAGTCGTTGTCCTGCAGTACTTCCAGAACAGCCGAGCCGAAACCTCCCAGAAGTGTGCCCTCCTCCATGGTGACCACCCGGCCACAGCGTTGAGCCAAGGGCAGCAGCAGGGCTTGATCCATGGGGCGGAGGAAGCGGGCATTCACCACTGCGGCATGGATGCCGTGCTCCTGGAGCAGACCAGCAGTGTCCATTGCGGACTTCACCATGGTCCCGTAGGCCACGATCAGCAGATCGTTCCCTGCCGCCAACTGCTCACCGCAACCCATTTCCAGAGGCTGCCATCCACCCTCCAGGAGGGGCACACCCACGCCGTTGCCCCGGGGAATCCGCATGGCCACAGGGCCGTCATGGGCCAAGGCTGTCACCAACATCCGCTGCAACTCCCCCTCGTCCTTGGGGGCCATCACCGTGAAATTAGGCACCGCCCGCAAATAGCTGATGTCGTACTGACCTTGATGGGTGGGGCCGTCGGCGCCCACCACACCGGCACGATCCAGCACAAACACCACCGGCAGCTTCTGGATGCCCACATCGTGAATCACCTGGTCGTAGGCCCGCTGGAGGAAGGTGCTGTAAATGGCCACCACAGGTCGTAACCCCTCGGCGGCCATGCCGGCGGACAAGGTCACCGCATGTTGTTCGGCGATGCCCACGTCGATGTATTGATTCGGCAGGGCCTTCTGGAGCAGGTCAAGCCCTGTGCCAGTGGCCATGGCCGCCGTGATGCCTACCACCCGGGGATTGTGCTCGGCGATGCGCACCAGCGTGGAACCAAACACCTTGGAATAGCTGGGGGGTTTGGGCTTGGTGCTGGGCTTTGCCTTGCCACTGGCCAGATCAAAGCTGGACTGGGCGTGGTAGCCCACCTTGTCGGCCTCGGCGTAGGCATAGCCCTTGCCCTTGGTGGTGGCCACGTGGACCATCACGGGCCCCTCGCAATTATGGGCCGCTGTGAAGGTCCGGACCATGGCGGAGATGTCGTGGCCGTCAATGGGACCCATGTAGGTGAGACCCAACTCTTCAAAGACCGCACCCACCTTGGGCACAGCCAGCCGCTTCATGCCCTCCTTGATGCGACTCAACTCGGGTGGAAACTCCCCACCCAGGAAGGGGAGGTTGCGCACGCTTTCCTCCATGGAGTCACTGAGGAACTGAATCGGCGGGCTCAGGCGCAGCTTGTTCAAATAGCCCGATAGCGCCCCCACCGGTGGCGAGATGGACATGTCGTTGTCGTTGAGCACCACCAGCAGCCTGGTTTTGGGCAGATGACCCGCGTGGTTGATGGCCTCCAGGGCCATGCCGCCCGTCAGGGCGCCATCCCCGATAACCGCGACACATTTGTAGTCCTCTCCCTTGCGATCCCGGGCCACGGCCATGCCCAGGGCCGCGGAGATGGAAGTGGAGGCATGGCCTGCCCCGAAGTGGTCAAAGGGGCTTTCACTGCGTTTCAGATAGCCGGCAATGCCGTTTTTCTGCCTCAGGGTGTGGAAACGGTGATAGCGGCCGGTAATCAACTTGTGGGGATAGGCCTGGTGGCCCACATCCCAGCACACACGGTCCCGATCCAGATCCAGGGTCTGATAGAGCGCCAGAGTCAGTTCCACAACCCCCAAACCGGGGCCCAGGTGTCCACCGCTGGTGGATACGGTCTGCAGATGCTTCTCGCGTATCTGCCGTGCAATCTGCCCCAGCTCCGGAACGGTCAGCCCATGGAGCTGGTTGGGGTGTTGCAGTTGGCTAAGGTGCATCCCTATGGTGTCTCCTGGGAACAATCTAAGGTGGACGGGTAGGCGTTGCCGGGTTACCGGTATGGATTCTTTCCAACCGAGACCGAAGATAACTCCACCCTGCCCGGCAGCAGAGACGACGGACGGCTTTTGAAGGGTGACGGCCTGGTAATCGGCGACCGGCTGTTGCGGAGCTGGCTGCGCTGCCCCCGCAAAGCCTGGCAGGATCTGCATGGCAACCCCACCCAGCGGGCATGGCATCCTCAACGGGCCATTCAACTGGGACAGGAGCAACAGTGTCTCAGCCGCTATGCCCTGGGCCGCGGGCTGGCCATGGNGCGGGGCGCCGCAGANGCCTTCCGGGGCGCAGCCGCNATCCGGGGCCTGCGGCTTTCGACCCGGGAGGGGCGCTTCCAACTGAGGGGACGGATCCCCCTNCTGCTGCGCCGCGACACCAGNAGNTGGCTGGGACCATGGAGCTATGTGCCGCTGCTGGTGCGCACCGGCCGCTTCATCAACCGTGAACAACGGCTGTGCCTGGCCTTTCTGGGACGCCTGCTGGAAAGCTTCCAGGGGCAGTGCCCCTCCCATGGCTTGGTGTTAAGCCCTGACGGGGGCTGCCAACAGGTGGCATTGGACCCTCTGCAACCCCGACTCGACGAGCTGCTGGAGGAGATGGCCGTCGGGCTGAGTCAACCCCACGCTCCGGAGTTGATTGCAGAGCGCAAGCGCTGCGCCATCTGCAGTTGGCGGCGGCCCTGTAATGCCCACGCCGCCGCCAGCGGCCACCTGGGGGACGTGAGTGGCGTGGGTGCGGGCCGCCGCCGCCAACTGATCCGGTTGCAGATCCACACTGTTGCGGAACTGGCCCGGACCGACCCGTCCCGGCTGGGGCAGGCGCTGGTTCAACAGGGGCACCCCAGCCAGGCGGACTACCACAACGCCTTGGCCAGCACTCTGGTGGTCCAGGCCCGGAGCCAGCAGAGCCAACAGGTCCAGCGCCGCACCGATCCTGCCGCCTTACCGGTCCGGACCAGCTTGACGGCACGGCTTCGTCACGCTCCAGGGGTGCTCTTCTACGACATTGAGGCGGACCCCGACGCTCGCGAGAACTACCTCCACGGCTTTCTGATCCTGACCCGACAGGATCNNGACGCACCGTTGGACCTGACGTTGGCGCGAGCCGGTACGTCTACGCAACACCATCCCGTTTTCTGTTTGCCCCGGCACGGTGATCTCCGCTGCTGGCAGCGCATCCATCGTCTGCTGAGCCGTTTTCCAGGCTGGCCACTGCTGCACTACGGGGAAACGGAACAGGTCGAGCTGCACCGCCTGGCCCGGCGGGTGGGCGCCAGTGCAGCGTCACTGGAGGATTTGAAGCAGCGCCTCGTTGATGTGCATCAGTTGGTGCGTCAACAATGGGTGCTGCCCCTNAGCAACTACGGCCTCAAGAGTGTGGCCACATGGCTGGGGTTTCGTTGGCGTCAACCCAACGCGGAGGGGGCGCGCGCCGTGTTGTGGTGGCGGCATTGGCGTCGCCACGGGCATCGCCACGACCTGCGCCGCATCCTGGACTACAACCATGACGATTGCCAAGCCACCCGTGTTGTGGCAGCCTGGCTTTCAGCGCGGGAGCAGGCCCCGTCGTCTAAGCTGGGCGGGGCNCCGTGGGGGCCTAGCAATCTGGTGAATGCAGCGGACTCATAATCCGCCTTAGGCGAGTTCGATCCTCGCGGTCCCCATTCCCTGCTCCTCAGAGGGCCAGAGACTCGGGGCGCGTCTCCAGCAGCTTGGCAAGGTCNTTGAGGAAAGCGGCGGCATGGGCGCCATAGATCACCCGATGGTCGGCGGTGAGATTGACCTGCATTTGCCGCTGAATGGTCATGGCGTTGCCGCCGGTGACAGCCACCACGGGACGGGAGGCCGCCACCGCCAGGATGGCGCCGGTGTCGGGGGGCAGGACAGCGGAAAAGCGATCCACNCCAAACATNCCCAGATTGGAGAGGGTAAAGGTGCCGCCGCTGTAGTCCTCCGGCTGAAGTTGTTTGCTACGGGCGCGTTTCACAAGGTCGGCCCAGGTGCGGGAGAGGGAATAGAGATCCGTGCGTTCCCCATCGCGTAGCACAGGGGTGATCAACCCGCCGTCTTCCATGGCCACGGCTACGGCCACGTGGATACCGGCTCCAAAGCGCATCCCCTCCGGGGTATAGGCGCTGTTCAGTTGGTGGTGGCTGGCCAGGGTGACCGCAACGGCCTTCACCAGCAGCGCCGTCATGGTGACCCCCCGAGGCTTCACCTGCTTGTAGAACGCCTCCAACGGGTCGGTGGCGATGGTGTAACCCACCTGGAAGCAGGGGGCGCCGAGGCTGGCGGTCATGTTACGGTTCACGGCCTGCTGAGCCGTGGTAAACGCCACTGCCTGCCCTGGAGCAGCCTTGGCCAGCGCCGGCGTCGCCGGGGTTGTTGTCTGCGGGCGTCCTTCCCGCACCAGCGAAGACGTGGAGAGTGGTTGCCCCGCTGCTCGTTCCACGTCGTTGGCAACGATGCGACCATGGGGACCACTGCCCTGCACACTCTCCAGCGCAACCCCCAGCCGCCTGGCCAAAGCCTTGGCGCGAGGGCTGGCGACGATGCGACCTCCGGGCGCCGGGGCCAGAGCCGGGTCGGGCGCCGGGGTTGCTGGCGCCTTTGTCGGCACGCCAGCGGCCGGGGTCGTCGGCGCTTCCACCCGGGACGGCGCTTCCGGCGTCGACGGCGGCGTACTTTCGGCAGAGGGCTGGCTTGCTGCCGTGTTGCCACGGGCCTTGGCCTCTTCCACCTCAGCGGCAGTTTCCGCCACCAGCGCCAGGGTTTCTCCCACCGGGGCAGTGGCGCCCGCCGGTAACAGCACCGCAGCCAGTGTGCCGCTGTGGAAACACTCCACGTCCATATCGGCCTTATCCGACTCCACCACCAGCACCGCTTCCCCCTTCTTCACCTCGTCTCCCGGCTGTTTCAGCCAGGACACGATCTTCCCCTCGCTCATGGTTGAGCTCAGAGCCGGCATGAAGATCTCGTGAATGGCCATTCACTGCCCGATTTGCGCAGTGGCCCATCCTATCCCGCTCCGGACCCGTTGCACCTGGCTGGTGACCCGGCGCTCTACCCAAAGCCCGGCAATTCAGCGGCAGCGCCGCCACGGCTCACGGGAGCCTGGGCGGAGCAACTGCACCGACCGACAAGGTTCACGTACCGGGGCTCTGTTGAGTGGCGGCTGGTTATGCCGCACGTCATGGCGCGTGATCTCATGGCTACCTCCACTCCAGGAAACCCCGAAAACACCAGGGCGCCCCGGAACTTGCGCTTCCTGCCTGGCCAGGCCCATGGCGGCAGGAAGGGAGAAGAAAGCTTGACGAGGGAGCAACTCCGGCTTATAGAATGATGGATAGCTCTTTTGACCACAAGCCCCAATGAAGCCCATGAACAAGCCGGATCCGAAACTGGTGCAGTTGGGAGAAGATCGCCCATGGTTGTGGGGCGTGGATGGAGCGGGGGGAGACCTGACGGCCAGTAAAAAGAATGTTAAAAACGTGTCTTTCGTAACCAGTAAGGAGTACGAAAGGAGTATTAAGCGGTCCAGCGGTCCAGCGGTCCAGCGGTCCAGATTATGGGTCAATAGTCATGAGGTAGTTGCGGGGCAAGGCCGGCGCGCGGCAAGTAACCCCTTCCCTTTATCCTCCCTCCTCCCCGCCGCCGTGCTGCTGCTCGGCGCACTGTCGCTCTTCGCCACCGCGCCCGCCGAGGCCGACGTGCTGGTGAGCAACATGGATCAGTGGGTAAGTGTTACACAAGGGAGCGCCCGTATATTCGCCTACGCTCAAGGTTTCACTACCGGGGACAACGGGGACAACGGGGACGGCTACATCCTCGAAAGCATCGAGATGAAGTTGGTCGTCGACTCGACCGCATTGACAGACGCGGAACGCGCGACGGTCAAGGTGCAGCTATGGTCATCCAGCAGCAATGCACCGGGTATGAAACTCGCGGACTTAACCGTCCCTTCGAGCATCCCGGCCAGCGAGAACATTATTGTCACCTTCTCGGCGCCGTCAAACACCAGGCTCGAGGCTAACACCGAATATTACCTGGTCGTCTTCACGACCGGCTCGACTCTCAGCAAGCTCGGGTATCTCGCAGAATCTACCGATTCGGAAGACGCTGGAGCGGCCAGCGGCTGGAGCATCGCCAACGACCGACTTGTTGCGCAGACAAATGCGCCGAGCGCATCCACGAGTTGGACATCAGACTACCATTCCAAATTTATCCGCGTCAATGGCGCGGTGTCGTACAAGCTGTCCGTCTACGAGGCCACGCCCGCCTGCGATTCCGTGGTCACGGGCGCCGACCTGACGCGCAGGCACCAATACCGGCTGCGGCTCACGCCGGCGCCGAACACGGAGCAGGCGGTG
>JGIcombinedJ30088_10003034_pt1 | contig 15712 bp, 18 predicted proteins | sample PinacodermPK_FD_30088 | JGI IMG/M metagenome (IMG submission 30088)
TTGNNTTCTAATGCCCGCAGGAAAGTCCACTCTACGCCAATGAAAGAAGTCGTGAATCACCCCGGCAAACTCATGGCAGTGAAATCCTGCACCAAGTTGAACCTCGTGAACAAACTTCGTTACACGTTTGATCCAGAAGCTTTCGCCAGTCATCAGTTGGCATTCGGGATCACCGATTTCCAAGCAGGCGGACCCTTTAACCCGTACAACATGCTTCCGTTACGGGACGGTACACGGCTGAAAGTGTTTCCCCCGATGAGTTCTATCATCGCCATGACGAACACCATTGGCGTAGGCGAAGCGTTTCTCGTGCCTGAATACAAAGAGCCGGTGCCTAACAATGATGACTCTGGACCCGTCGAATGGGAACCGGGTACGGACATCCCGCTCGGTCGCTTGAGCGCAGTCCAGAGCCAGCTTCAGCCTCGTTGGTACGCTGGTGGTTTCATGATCACAAACGAACTCCGTCAGAGCAGCCTTGGTGTAGAATTGATGATGATCCGCTCCGACAAAGAGGCAATCAAGCTCTCTCGACTGATCGTTACGCAAGCACTTCAAGCGATTGTTTCAGGTGTGAAAAACTCTGATCGGGTTATACTCGGTGCTGAAACCTTAACTGTAGACGACATCCTTGAAATCGCCATGGCATACAACGGTGAGCAAGAAGATTACATGATCACCACCTTGTTCGGGTTGAAAGACATCGTTAAGGAATATCTTAGCATTGAGCGCGACAAGTTAGCACTCCAATCTTCAAGCCCAACGCCTGCTGGTATGATGGCGGGTGGTGATGTCTACGGTGGCGCACCTGTCAATCGTATGGTCTATGATATTGGTTCAGAGCGGGTTGACGATATAGATGAAGACTCTCTCTACGGCATTGATGCCGGTGAAACTGTTGATCTCACTGTCCAGTCTGGTTCCGATGAAGAAACGGAAACGTATGCTAATCGGTCTCGTGTGTGGGAAGTGGCATGGACGCTCAAGTATCTTACGCATCTCCGCACGCCTGATAGTGGCAATCCGATCAAACGCTTCCATAAGTCAGCTACGTAAGGGAGTAGAAATATGGGTCGTATTATCACCGTCGCTGAAGATGCGACAGCTTTCAACGGATTGATAGACCTTGTAGGCACATCAGCAACGCCTGCGGAAGTGGACGCAAATCCGCTTTTTCAGGCTGCTGAAGCCTTTATTATAGGTCAAGTCCCTACTGCTGAGCTACCATCCGGCAGAACACACGCGAATAGGACTACAATTGTGTCCGCATTGCAGTTCTGTGGAGCATGGTATCTCTTGAGTGGCGGTGGTAAGACGGCAACCAAAGGCGAGACAATAGCCGGTGGTGCGCTCACATCGAAAACAACGCAAATCGGACCCGTCAGAGAGACCGAATCGTATGAATCGGGTGGCGCACAGTCCGTTACTGTCCAAGATATTGATGATCGTCTGAAGTTTTTCAAAGAGCAGTGTGACCAACTCCTTGAGGAAATCGGGGCTGCTGCACCGCCGAGTGGCTTACGCTTTTATGTCGGACAGACCCGCTCAAGACGATCAGACAAGACTTCAGTCTACCGAACAGAGGGCATTATCAGGTAAAAGGAGCATATTATGGCACTCACAGTCCTTAATGATGGCGAACAATACAGCGAACATAAGGTCTATAGCAATCATATCAAAGCCGTGCTGAAGGCAGGCACCCAGTCTGTTGTTATCGAGGAATGTGATACCAACGATGATCCCGAAAATAATGCTAACTGGGTAGAATCAGATGTTTCTTTAGGCGGTGGAGAGGCAAATATCAAGCCTATCTTCACCTCAAAAGGCTTTTATTTACGATTTAAGGTTGATCATGCGTCCACTCACGATTGCATTGTCGCTGTGGACTTACTCAACGAACCCGCAGAGAACAGACGGGGTTCAATAGGGAACTAATATGCCTCTCGCCAAAGCAAACCCAACCAACATTGAGAAACGCAATCCCACATCTATTGAGTTAGGTGGTGGGGCATTGCCACCCCCGACAGAAGTGCCGGGGACGCCTACATTCGTGCTTACAGCCTTGCCAGCGTCCATATTCCTGTCTATTTCACGTCCACAGACAGGCGGACGGGCTATGGGCTATCGGTATCGCTTGCGTAGACGGAATGCCGCAGACACGGCTTGGGAGAATGCACTGGCTTGGGTTGACTTGGGTACACGGCGATCTGCTACAATCACGCAATACAGCGTCACACAGGCGATAGAAGTCGGTAGGAAGTATCAAGTCAAGGTCATTGCCTACAATATCATCGGAGACGGCACAGAGACGGCTTATCAAGAGGTTGTACCTCTGACTGATGTGCCAGCAGTGCCTACCTTTGCTTTAGAGGCACACGATTCAGCGATTAGATTGACGCTAAACAAAGTTAGTGATCCTCTAAACAATCCAGATTATCCTGTCTACTCTTATTCGCTTGAGGAGAGAAACGCCGCTGACACGGCTTGGGTGCCTGATATAGGTGATGTTCAGAGCATAACGTCTAATCCGTTTGGCGCGGCTGGTACACATCGGATAGTAAGTGATACAGACAATCAACTTATCATAGACATTCTTCTTTTCAACCCTTCAACAGCTCACAATCTTATCAATGGCAGGGAATACCGTGTCAGAGTGCGTGCTGAAAATGTGCCGACTCAAAGTGCGTGGTCTGCTTGGATGTCTGCTATACCGATGATGGGTGCGATGCCTGCACAACCACCTGCAACACCTACCTTTACCCTTTCTATAGAACCCGATTCTTTTAGCGATATTATCATAACGCCAAGAGCGACAGGCACGCCTAACCCGCCAATCACACATTGGATAATCAGAAGTCGTCAAAAAGGTCAAACTGCTTGGTCAACAGACGTGGTAGCAGCAGACCAATCTGATTACCCTTTCAGTGTAAGTCGTGGACAGACGTTTGAGTTTCAGGTAGCTGCACGTAGCACGGCAGGCGATAGTGCTTTCGCTGCTATACAAGAGCAGCGTGTTATAGATGTGCCGGATAGACCGGGACTATTCCTAACGGCACAATCAGGTGGCTTTGATGTGCGTATAGTAGAACAGCCCAGTGGCGATCCAGCAGATGGCACTTTATTCAGATACCGCGAAGGCACAAGCGGTGACTGGACAGACGGAACAGTTTTAGAAGTGCGAAACCTAAAGGGCAATACGCTTTATCAAGTAGAGGCATGGCTTACCAACGATGCCGGTAGGAGTCTATCAGTTAGCAGAACTGTTACGACGTTAGCAGTTAGACGTGTAACCGGACAGTTAGCCGTCTATGGTGATAGTCTGGCAGTCTATGGCGATGACTTAAAAGTTTACGGAGGTTAAGGATGGCAATTAAATTAGTGGACAGGTCGGATCCAAGCGGGACGCTGACAGACCCTGCAGACCCGACAAAAGAGCAAGTGCTAAACTCAACCCTGCTTGTGCAGTTGAGCGACGAGACAACCGAAGCCGAAGCGACTATACGGCAGATTATAGAAAACGCAGTCAACGACGCTGTTATCCGCGCATTACAGAACGTAACGAGAGACTTACGGTATAACGCCACTGAGACGTGGGCAACGGCAGGCGATAGTGCTGGTTTACATGCTACTGGTGCGTCTTTCGGGAATACCGAACTCCAAGCAGTAACCGACTGGGCTGCGTCTTATACTATCCCGTCCGCTATCACAGAAAGCACAGGTAGCATAGTAATCCGTCTACCCGAAGGTGCGAACCCACACGATTATCGTATTCTACTTGAAGATGGTAGTTATAGAAACTTTGACGCGTCTTTACTTGTAGGTTTCGGCACGTTATCGGGCTTTGATGTCTATTTAGCAGTGATTAGTTTCATAGGCGACTATGCTAAAGGCAATATGCTTGTGCTACAGCATCACGGGGTAGACGCACACACAGACTACTTCGGTGGTGTCCCAGCTATTGAAGCAGATATAACAGTCCTACAAGCAGATGTTGCTAACAAGCAAGAGTTACGCGCTTTTGACGCTTTCCTTGATAGAAACTACTACGTCCGACCCAATCGTGAACCTATTACCTACTATCTGCAACTGCATAATATCGTTAGTGTTTTACTGCCGGGCGTTGATAACATCAGAGCCACAATGCGTGGTCAGGTAGTGCATGCAGCAGCATTCAACCCCGCCGCAGATACAGAGCAAGTTGTATCTATTGAGTTGAACGCTACAGAGATAGGTAATATCGTCAACAATATCGGTTCGGATACTACACTAAACCTTGATATAGAGTTTAGGGATAGTAGCACGGTAGTAGAGAGACACAGAATAGAATTGCCTATTGTGAACGCACCGCCAAGACGTGAAGTGCAAGACGTTCTGGACTGGGATATGTCCCGTGCGAACACTGTAACAGCAACGTTGCCTACTACCTATACCGCTTGGCGTTTTTGTAAGATTTTGACTCGGCAGGGTGACGGTGGTGGCAATCTGGACCCAATACTTATTGAAACATCAGATTTAGCGCGTGGGAACATACCACTATTAGGGCGTGGAAATAACCAAGTCGTATGGAATAGTTCTACACGTGTTATCACGCCAGAACCGGCAAGCAGAAATCAACAAGCACCAGTACTTGTCAAAGTTTCACTTATATCATAACCTAAAAGGAAGGACAATATGGAAGCTTTAATCGGCGATACACCTATAGCGTTATTGATTTTAGAAGTTGCTCTGATCCCACTGCTTTGGTGGGTCGGCAGCAAGTTAAACAAAGTGCTAAAATCCGTTGATAAATGCGTTGATGCACTTGATTTAGTCACTGATACACTAACGAAACTCAACGGTTCACTTGGCACTGTCCGCGAAGAGCTCAATCAGGCAGAGATCAGGGACAAGGCAACAGAAGGCTCATTGAAGGGCATCCACGCGTCTCTCGCACGTATCGAGAATAAGATTTCATAAGGAGAACACCATGCAAAAATCATTAATTGAGTCTAACAGAGAGCGAGCAGTTCTAATTGCGTCCGCCTGTGCGTCCCGTTTAGACGCTATGGGGCGACAAACTGCTTGGCAAGGGTATGGTAGCGGAGAATCGCTTGAAGGGCGTTTAGAGACGGATACGCTGCTCCGGTACGTCCGCCAAGACGGACAAAACTTTGCTTTGCTGTTTTTCGATGGACCCCGCATCACTGAGCCAGAAAAAGTTGACTGGGGTGAGGAGAAAACACTTCAGAAAGATGTCGTTGAGCGTTTCAAAGAGCCTATCGAGAAGGTGAAGGGTGTGGCGTATGATGATACCATTTCGCATACCTTCTCAAAGACCACCTCGCTACAAGAGGGTTTCAAGGTTGGAGCGGAAGAGGCCATCAAAACAACCTTTGAGGCAAGTTACTCCGGTGTCAAGGGTGGCGCAGAGTTGAGCGCAAAACTGACGGAAGAATATCACAGAGAGTGGGGTGAAACCACTACCACCACTGATACAACGGAACGGCACATTCAAATCCCCGCAGACTATGAGGGTAGCCTTATCTATGAAGCCGTGCGATCGGTGGACAAGGTTCAGCGCAAGATCACTGCGAAGTCTAATATGGACTACTACATATCCTTTGTGTCGGGTCCATCCATTCCACCGGCGAACCACCCACTGGTAGAGTTGAATTGGGAGAGTCTCGATGAGTTCTTACAAGTCGCTCAAGGTCTCGCAGCTGCCACTCATGCTGGTTACGATCTCTTTATCGACAACCCGCTCACAGACGCTGAGATCGACGCTATCAAAAAAGCCGGTGTCCAGTCAATCGAGATTCTCGCAGACTACGATAATGTGCAGACGCAAGAAATCAAGATTGTGGACGCATAGGTGAATCATGGACAATGTAGAGGAACTGCGAGACCATATCTCTGAGTCGCAAGCGGAGATTGACCGTGCTGAGACAGAGGTGAAACAGAACATGACGGAAATCGCCAGACTGAAAGCATTTATCGCTGAAAAACAGACAGTGATAGATGCTTTAAACGACTATCTTGGAGATACACCATGAAATGGAGAGACAGGCTTTTAATCGCTTGCCGGAAACGCAAGCATAAACCGATAGATCCTGTCGGCTGCTCCGTCGCAGTCATTATCGGATTTTTGTGTGTGGCTGGCTACATCATCTATCTATTACTCGTGAGGATTTAATATGAAAAAAGAACTTTGGGACGAGGCACAGCAATTCGTATATCTGTTATTCACCTTTGGTATGTGGATAGCCTTTGAATACTGGTGTATGAAGAATGCGGAGTATGCGTCGCAACCGTTTACAGGAACAGTCAGACTTGTGCTAACAAACCTTGTCACGGGTTTGTTCACATATATTTATACGAAAAGTCAACCCAAGAAAAACGGACAAGGAGAATAAAATGAACGACGAAATCAGACAGAAATTCCTGAAGAAGATTGAGGCTGTTGAGGGGCGTGAGTATAAGATGTATATGCTTGAAGGCATCCCACACATCGGCATCGGGCATAATATTGTCTCTCGCAACTTGTCTGACGAAACGCTTGAGTTTCTTGGCATTGATGACCAAAGCGAGTTGATGGCTGCGACGCTAAACGATGACCAGTGTGAGTATCTCTTTTTCAAGGATTTGGACATCGCGGTTCAAGATACTAAAATTATTTTCAACGCTGCGCCTGACGGTTCAATTGACAATGTGTTCGACTCTCTTACTGAAGAACGGCAAGAGGTGCTGGTCGATATGTCTTTCAATCTCGGAAGGCCGCGGTTCAGCAAATTCAAAAAACTTATTGCCGCAGTTCGTGCCGGTGATTATGATGAAGCGGCTGCCCAGATACTTGACAGTAAGGCTGCGCGTGATCCGTTGACTGCGAACCGGTATGCTGATTTAGCCGATAGAATGAGACCTGAACAAGATACCGTCGTCGAAGCACCTCAAACACCCCAAGTATCTGTTGGTACGCAAGGCGATATTCACGATCTCATAGCCCGGATGCGAGAATGCCTGAACGAGATCGAGGCAAAAGTTGACAGTCCCGAACAGGAAACAAAACCCAAACGGAGACTCAAGTGATGGCAACTATGTGTTGCTTACCGATTCTCGACTTGAATGTTAGGTGAACAAAATGCTCGATATAGACATATCCCAAATGGAAATAGCACACAGATTGAAAGAAACAGTCAATATCCAAAGGGTGGATACTGGCGATGAAAAAATCGTTGAAAGTGGGAAATATGTTGATGTAGCCACTGGCGTTGAAATAGTAATTCTTCCGTCAGATAATCCCAACAGGGCACTCCCTACTGGTGAAGTGGTTATTCAGAATCAGTATGAGGGGTATATGTTGACACCGAACAGGAACATTGTCATAGGTGATATTGTGGTTAGAGACGGCTTGCCAAACCTTCATGTCCTCAGAGTGTACAACATCCCTGAGAAAAACCCTACTATCCAATACTTTGATTTGGATGAAAACTTGAGGTCATAAATGTTTAATCGTAGCAAATTTATCAATGATGAAACATACGGGTTGATACAGCGATTCAACACAGAGAGACCGGACCAACCCATTGAGATTGCGAAGATATTGGCTCGCTTACCTGATCCGATCAACGTCGAAAAACCGACACTGCCAACTATAAGCGGTGCGCCCATTGACCTACCGGCTGTTTTCTTTGGGTATGGTGCTACAACTCGCTTGGAAAGCAGGACTGCTGGATCAACGAGAAGGCGTTTTGATGTCATTATCACTGCCATTGTGAATGCTACTGAGACTGAAAATCTAATTGACCGTTCAGGGAAAATGGATCAGTTAGTAGACGAAATTGCGTCAGAAATGAAACAAATTCCATTCACAGATGAAGTGCATATAGAAGATGTTTATGTTCAGCAAACATTGACTGGCGGTGGAACATTGTCCAATCACGATTATATGCAATTCACGTTATCATTTATCTATGAAGAGTGTGTCACATGCTAAGTATATCTGTATCAACAAAACCAGTTGAAAAACAAATATCAAACCTGCAATCCTCTATCTCTAATTTTTCGTGGGCATGGGATGATATTATCACGAAAATACTGCATCCTACAATCAGGCAGATATTTGAGTCGGACGGTCGTGGAAGATGGCCAAGAAGGAAAGATAATTTACCCCATCCGTTATTGAGGAAGTCCGGTAGATTATTCGCTTCACTAACGAACACTGGTCATCGAGACAACATAAACAGACAGACTGCAACCAGTCTAACGTATGGGACTAATGTGCCCTATAGCAGTTTCCATGAGGAAGGGACTTCCAGGATACCCGCACGGTCTTTCCTCCAACCCATTGCAGAAGATGCAAGTATTGAAGAACAACTTTCTCAATTATTAGAGTCCAATTTACAAGGACGAATAAATAGGAGATGACAAAATGGCAGTAACTCCAAGATCAGGGGCCGACGGCACAGGCATTGCTATTGGTTTTCAACCCGAATATGGGAAAAAGTTAACCAAAAATTCAGAAATGGTTAGATTTCCTTCTGGGCACAGGCATGCGGGGCTAATAAAAATGTTCCCGTGCAGTGCTATAGATTTTGATGAATCACGAGATGTTGCCGCAAATAACCTAATCACTTCATTTGGGGCAGATCCGAGAGCAGAGTTCGGTCCGATACATTATGAGGGTGGCTGGACTACAGGGGTTCTCATTGAAGAAATTCTACATTTCTTATGTGGTATTTTAAATCCCGATTCGATCCCTGTTTCATCTGCTTTGGGGACAGTAGCGGTCGGAACATCTACCCCTACACCAGATTCGCCTGAAGTAGCAATGGCTACACTTGCCGGACAACCTGCATTCCCGTGGCCGTGTCAATTTCAAATCACAGGTGGGACTCGTACAGCTGATGCGTCTGTAGTCATTGAAGGGTATGCACAAGGGGCACGTCCAGATGAAGACCAACTTTGGGTTCGAGAATCTTTAGTAATTAGTGGCGATACCCCTATCAAATCCAAAACTTTCTGGAAAAGTATCACAAAAATCACCACAACCGGGATTACAGGATCACCTGGTAGGGCATGGGTGCCAGATACTCACCATACTAAAGTATCTTTTTCAACTACCGGAAATCAATTCCCAGGTTGGACAATCATGTGGCGAAAAGGCGGAAGCCCCGGTGTTTGCCAAGATGTTATACCTAGTGAAGTTTCAGTTTCAGCATCAGAAACAGGTATTGATGTCACCGTAAGCTGTCTGGGAACCCGTGGCGAAGAACACCACACAATTGAAGGCGGAGATGTTCAGCAAGCAAGACTTGCCCAATCTGAGTTTGCAGATGCCGATACTTCTCGTGCTCAAGGATGGGCAGGGGCTTTACAGTTTGGTGATGATATTGTGAAATACACTTCTATGGATTTGAGTGTTAATAGGAATTTGACACCCGGTCGTGGAGTTGATGCTTCATTATTTAGAAGAGGTGTTTCACCCGATGGGAACCGACAAGTGTTGTTCACACCTACTTTTGACTTCCTTGCCCCCGAAGAACAGGATGACACCTACAGAAACTGGCAATACATTTCCAGAGTGGCGCAAGACATCCCGCTAAAGTATGAGATGTATAATTTCGGTGTAGGCGGCAGAGTCCGTAAAGTGGTGGTAAATGTTTCAAATGCAGGTATAGAAACACCTGCCAATTACGTTGTAGGTGGAGTAGGTCCTATTGATCAGACTGTTGGACTTAAGGCACTACCATCTGCTTCAGGGACTTCAGAAATAGAAATAGAAATCTTTTCTGAAAGCGCATATTCAAGAGGGTAACAACTATGGCAAATGAAAAGAGTTTGACTGAAGCGGCTATGGAACAAGGTTCTAAAATCAGTGGACAGGCACAACTCAAAGCCGAAGTTTTTTCAGCCGACGATGTTGACATTGAAGACTTTGAGTTCCCTGAAGACCTGGATGACCTTGACCAAGATGTGAAACGGGCAGAGAAACTTCTCTCTGTTGACAACCCCAACCCTAAAAAGGCTGGCAAAAAGATTAATTTCCTTGTCCGTTCATTGACACCTGGCGAATACGGGACTATAACCGGCTCTATATTGCCTAAAGCATTTTTGCGTGATACTTTGAAAGAAGTGTTCGGTTCGGATAACCCTGAAAAAGTTGATTTCAAGAGCAAGGAGTTTCAAGGAAAGTTAGCCGAAAAACTATCTGAAACTGATTTGGTCAGTGAAAATTTAAATCAGGGTACAGATAAGAAAATGTACACTGCAATTGTCATGGGCACTGTGAAGCCAACTCTGACTGTTGAACGGATCAGCAAATGGAATCACAATCTACTTGAACTGCTTTACTCAACCATTATGGAGGAGTTAGCGGCTAGAGATGCCGTTTGGATGTTTCCTGAAGTGGGTAAAGAGTAAGCAAGGGATTGAAGATTGCATCGTATTAGACTGGGTATGTGAAAGGTACAAGAAAGCACCGCACGAATATGTTTTTGATTCATCACTATCATTGACCGACAAACTTGATATTGATGTTACCGTAGCACTGATGTCCATGGTTGGGCAAAAGTCAAGGAGCGAAAATGGCAACAGTACTTGAAATTCAACTTAGGGCTCAAAATCAGGCATCCCGCGAATTGCTGAAGTTGCGTGGGACTGTTGGGCAATTGAATAAAGTCATCGCCGAACAACGCAATTCGCTTATAGGTGCTAATGCTGAAGAACAAAAGAGTATTCGTGCGCATATCCAAGCGAACCAAGCACTGAAAGCGCATATTCGGACAATTCAAGATGAGGTTCAGTTACGTAAGTCACGGGCTGCTCAAGTAGCCCGTGAAGCCCGTCAAGAAGAACAGTCACTGCGTAGGCTATCAATCGCTCGGAGAGACGCTATACAGGCTATTACGGCAGGATTAGCACCAGTTGCGCAACAGTTGCGCAGAGTCACTGCTAATGTTATTGGGATTGCTGCAAGTTTTGAGACTTACCAGGCTACTCTCCAGGCAGCCACAGGAGACACCAAGGAAGCGAATAGGATACTGGCTGAACTCCTTGCGGTTACTGTTGACCTTGTGGGTATTGACACTGGTGATTTGGTTAATTTCACAGGTAGGCTGATAGCTGCGGGTGCCGGTGCAGATGAAGCCCTCACTGCGGTAAAGGGGCTTACAGAGGCTACAGCGGAACAAGGTAAGAGTTCAGCCAGCACAAGACTTCAGTTGAACCAATACGCCCAAGCCCTAACGTCAGGGCGGATACTTGCCCAAGACATGAACACTATTATCCGTGAACAACCCCGTTTCTTTGAGGCAGCATCAATAGCAGTTGGTGAAACCGTCGAAAGTCTTGATGAATTCCGTGAAGCAGCTGAAAGAACAGGGAATGTCCGTCAAGTTATTTTGGATTTAGGGGCTGCGTTTGACCAGATTTCTACTGGTGCCGATCTTGACACATTGAATGCCCAACTTGAAGTATTAGAAGATAATACTGCCAATCTCGCACGGGAATTAGGTGAGCATTTACTACCCGCTGCAGTGGCAATTGTAAAGGGTATCAATGATTTGATTCAGGATTTTATTGCATTAGACGATAGGATTCAGAAGGCTATAGCATTCAGTGGTGCATTGGCAGCAGTTTTGACTACATTGCTGACTATAATCGGTTCATTGACGATCGCTCTCGGAGCACTTTCAGCAGCAGTAAAAACCTTGATTGGGACAAGTGCACTTGGTGGTTTATCAAAAATACTGCCAGCAATTACGAGTGGGTTGTCTAAACTGGTAACAGTAGGGGGGTTAGCAACAACTGCCGTCATAACGCTCAGTGAGGCTTGGAGACAAATCTATGATGATTTCCAGAGTGGTGGGTCATTGTTTGAAGATGGCATTCCGTTAGAGCAAATACACCGCTTGGGTGATACATCTGATGAACTGGAATTGATTAAATCAAGGCTGGCGGAGATTAGGCAAGAATATGCTAGATTCAACTCCGAGGGTAATGCAGAAGCAGTTGCACAGCTTTCCCAAGAATATCAAACACTGCTGGAACGACTTCAATCCTTAAGGCAGCAATCACAATCAGTGGCAATTCTTCCAACAATTGAAGTTCAGGCGAAATCACTGGCGGAACAAATCGTCGTAGTTGATTTTGAAATCCGCAAGCTGGAACAATCTTTAGCACAAGCGACAGCCCCTGAGCAGATATTGTCCAATTCTGTGAAGATACAACGGGCACTTGAAAAAGAAGCAGACTTATTCCGTGAACGGGCAGAAAAAATAAAAGATGCTGATGAGCGACAAGTTGAACTCACCCGTATTGGTTTACAGTTAGAATTGGATAAAGCCCGAATCCAAGATCAGGCGGGCAAAGCCATAATAAAAGTCAATAATGAAATCAATAAGAGCTATCAAGAACAACTGAAAACTCTACAAGATTTAGGGCATGAAGCAAGTAGACGGCAAAGGGCTATTGGAAGATACTTTGGGCAAAGCATCGCAAATTTGCGGGGTCAAGCCCATGAAGGCAGATTAGCAGCAGAGGCTATGGCAGAGTTCCAAAGGAATGTTGACTTGCTAAATGCCTCTCTTGAAAGAAGTATTGAAACCCGTAGGCAAATTGCCGAACAAAGAAGGGAAGAGGCCTCTATAGCCCGTTTAGAGTCTGGGGAGTCAGATAGAGCGCAACGAGAAGAAGATGCTTTTTCAGACATTATTCCCGGAGGCCCAACGCCTTTAGACAATTTGCGGCAAAAGTCTGCACAAGAGGGCTCCGACTTCATTCTTGAGTTGTATAGAAAACAATCAGAAGAACTCGAAAAAGAACTCGAAGGCCAATATAGGTCTTATCAAAGATTTGGGAACCGAGTATCATCTGTGTTAGCATCTTCTTTAGGTGATCTGTTAAGGGGTCAGGAAATCAACTTGAAGGAAATACTCATTTCATTCATCCAGACCTACACGAGAATAATCTTGCAGGAAACTTTCCGGGCACAAATACAGAAGCGTATAGATGATGAAGTTACGAATCACAAACTCGCTAACCTTGAAAGGCTTGAATCAGCTAACCAGGGCTCTGTGGCAAACCTGTTAAGGTCAAATGGTTATGGAAGCGGGTTATCAGGCATCGGGTCTATTGTGTCTTTGGTCAACCCCGCAGCAGGCACTGCCATCAGCATAGCAGGGTCAATAGTAAGCGCACTGGGGAACAACAACGCACCAAATGCGCCTTCTTCCGCCAGACCCATTGTCCTGGAAATGGACAGTAAGGAAGTCGCAAGGACTTTGATAAATGGGGAGTCAGAAGGCAGATACCGATTGTCAACCGGGAGGTAGCCCGTATGAGCAAACTTATCCTTTTTGAAACACCTAAGAACGATGGTCAAAAAGTGTTCATTGCAGGCACTACTTCTGACATCAAAGATAGGTTCAACAACAATAACCCAGATGATAACTTCTTATCAGCATCGAATGTCGCACTTGACTTTGATTTTTCTGGTGATATATCTATGGTCTATGTGCAAGGGGAGAACATAGATGGGTTCTCACTAAGTATCGACGGTGCGGCAGTCCCACTGCTCGATAGAAAGAAGATCCAATATGGTGATACGGATTTCCTCTTGGTTGAATTTGCTAAGACGACTGGAAACAAGGCAACACTTTCATTAACTCGTGAAGATAACTCAAAAGGAATAGTATTGGTTAGGGTTTATTTATTGAACCCATTCATAGAGTTTGAAGACCCGAAGTTCTCGCAAATTGACATGGCGTATCAGGACAGCAGAAGCATTATACACGAATCCATATATGGCGAAGAGAGATTAGTTCAGTCAGTGGCAAAGGAAAAGAACTCAGTCCAACTGACTGCACACAAGATGACGGCGGAAGAAGTGTTCAACCTGAAACAGTTCCGTCGCAAGAATCCTAATTTCTGCATCTCAGAAGGGTTTGAGTTTAAGCCTGATAACGTCTACCGATGCTATTGGGTTGGCGGCTTTCGTGAAAGATACTTTGCGTACAAACAGGCTGGCGTAGATTTGAGCTTCCAAGTTCAGGAGAGGTAAGCGATGAATGACTTCTACACACCATACACCATTTTGATCGGAACATCGGATGTTTCTGGGAATGTCCTCATCGACGACACTGGAGACATCTCATTACAATTGGATGTGACCCGTGTGACCGAATTTAACACGTCCACATTTTCCTTTGTGATCTCAACAGAAGATAGAGAATGGTGTGTAGGCAACGAAAATAATGGCTTTGTAAAGTTGGGGTACGATATAAGCGGCGCGGGTGCAGAAATAACAGTCCTTGAAGGCGAAGAAGTTGTTTATTTGGGTGAAATACTAAAAACCACAGAATTGATCTCGCAGCGTGCGCTCCGTGTGGATGTGACTGATTCATCTAAAAAACTACGGGACACCCAAGTAAAAGACTTTGGGATTGAGCGTAATTTTGTCTTACAAAGAGACCAGGCATCAAATCACGGGCGATACCCTCTACCGACCGGCTTAGCACCAATATCCGATGACAGCTTCTCAGGGAGCTCTGGAACAACATCCCTAATAGAAAGAGATTCATTATTGTCTGAAGGGGTTTTATCACCATTCAATGTGCAAATATCCGGCAACGTGCTTCAGAGTGAGGGCGGGCCTCTGCCTCAAGACCCCGCAGTGCAACTCAAGACATCTTACAGAAACAAAAGAACCACATTTCTCTTGAATCAGATACTGGATAAATATGGGATCAATTTATCATCCATTTCAATAGACGATCTACAGCTTGCCAATGAGATTTTTTCAACCAATGGGCGTGTTGGCTACGATATTGAAGCAACAGATAGTTCAACCCCCCAATACACATTCTGGTCAGGCTATGCCACAGACTACATTTACTTGGATGATAAGTTCTATTTCCTGTACTCCTGCAATGCCGCTAAGTCTCGGCCAAGACTATTAGAATACGACACACAAACAGATACATGGAATGTGTTTTTTACCAGAGAGAGTTTTGCCGAGTGGTGGGGGCTTGCAGCAGCAGATCATGACACCTTCTATATCTTAGGGACAGAAGGCAAAACCGCATCTTACGTCGCGGGGAATGGCATATATGATCCCACAAGACCAAACCCTGTCACTTTCATCGAGCGAGTCATTCGCGGCGGATCACGAGAAACATACATTCCAAGTACTCACACGTACAGACCGGTTGTGGGTATGTACTATTTCTTAGGATACAATAATGATGTGGGAGAGGATCAGGGCATAAAACCTGACACCAGAGCTGGTTTTATTTATGCAGGTGGTAGGGTGTATTACAGGTATGCGAATGCAAGTTCTTGTGGGGTTGCAAGGTCATCTTCACTTGGGAATGCTAATCCATTTGTTCAAATACAAAAAGACGGCAAGTGGAACCACTTAGGGGTAGATTTTGATATAGCAGGTAATGAGTTGGTAGCTGCGGCTATATGGCAAAATGGAATAACATCCACCAGGAAGATTTTCAAGAAACAAATCTGAGGTACTTATTATGCCGATTGAAAATTTCAGAGATCAAATAATAAGTGTGTTCAGCGGCAGCACGCCAACATCGGGGGTTTCGCCTGATGTTACAATAACGAGTGAAACATCTGGTGTTGTAACTGCTGATAGGGTTACCATACGCACAGTTTGGACGAAACCTGTTCGGTTTTTCCCTGGCAATTCAATTATTTTCTCTGACAGTTTTTTTCAAGA
>JGIcombinedJ30088_10003042_pt1 | contig 15691 bp, 16 predicted proteins | sample PinacodermPK_FD_30088 | JGI IMG/M metagenome (IMG submission 30088)
TGGAACGAAGCAGAGGCGATCTTGCTTTTACAAGTAATGGCTTTAAAAATTGGAAGGATGCCACCATCAGCTTCAAAAACCATGAAGCATCTGCAAGCCATGAAGAAGCCTTGCAAGCGGTCATGGTGATACCAGCTACATGCTCAGATGTGGGTGAGATGCTTTCTAGGGAACATGCCCAAGAGAAAAACGAGAATCGTCAATGCCTACTTCAGATACTGTCAAACATTGGCTTTCTATCTAGACAAGCCCTTGCTTTACGAGGTGATGGTGACGTGACTTTTCATTGGGTTTATATTCTGTATATGTGCATGGGCCATGCATCTTTGCAGTGCTTTACTTACCTGCTTGCCTGCATTCAGCACTCATGAAAATGGTCTGGTTAATGTAGAGGTGATTTAAAAAAATTTGCAAGCGGAGTGAGCAAAAAATTTTCATGGCCTGACCAATCCTAAAATGCTTCCTCCGGCCCTGCATGTGTCTACTCCATCCTCAAGAGTAGACAAAGAGCATCACACTATTCTCCCTTTGCATGCACATTACATGCCGGTTATGCCAAGCAGGTCATGCATGCATGTATCTGTCCCCTTGCCACCCGAGAAGGTGAACAGCGATGCTTTGGTCCTCGGGAGCTGGCAAATGCATCACATACATATATGCATCGTGCAAAGTGCACGCAGCTACAGCAAGCGATGCACACTCTCGAGCCGAATGCATCCACACGGTGATGCCTGGGCGTCATCTGTGCCAAGCAGGACATCCATCTACGTGTCCCCTTGCCACCTGGGCACTTGGATGCATGCGTGGTCTGCTTGGCACAGATTGCACACAGCCATTGCCGTGTGCGTGCATTAGACCCGAAGGCATGGGTTGCTGCCTAGACTACAATATGTACACTACCTCAGCGTGTGTGATGCACTGCCAGCTCCCATGCACCAAAGCATCGCAAGGTGCAGTCTGTTCACCTTCCCCCTTGCCTCCTGAGAGGGTCAATAGGCTGCACCACACGATGCATCGCTGCCCGGGAGCTGGCAGTGCATCACACACGCTGCTACATGTAGCATGAAAAGAATTCACTTCCTTGGGCCTAGTGCATCCACACAGCGATGCCTGGGGGCCAGTTGTGCCAAGAGGGCCACGCATCAACGTGCACCCTTGCCACCTGGGAGGATGAACAGGCTGCACCTTGCGACACTTTGGTGCCTGGGAGCTGGCAGTGCATCAGATTCACACATGCTGAGGTAGTGTACATGTTGTAATCTATATAGGCAGCAACTCATGCCTTCAGGTCTATTGCACGCACACGGAAATGCCTGTGTGCAATCTGTGCCAGGCAGGCCACGCATCTAAGTGCCTCCTTGCCTCCTGAGAGGGTGAATAGGCTGCACCACACGATCCATCGCTGCCTGGGAGCTGCTGCAATGCATCACATACACAGCTACATGTAAGTTGGGAACGATTCACCCTCTCGGGCCTAGTACATCTACACGGCGATGCCTGGGCGCCCATCTACGAGTCCTCTTGCCACCTGGGAGTGTGAGCAGGCTGCACCATGCGATGCTTGCTGGCTGGGAACTGGCACTGCGTCACACACGCTGTGGTAATGTGATGCATTCTAGGCAGCAACTCAAGCATTCGGGTCTAATGCACGCACATGGAGATGTCTGTGTGCAATCTGTGCCAGGAGGGTTATGCATCTATATACGTGCCCCCTTGCCTCCTGAGAAGGTGAATAGGCTGCACCACACGATGCAACGCTGCCCGGGAGCTGCTGCAATGCATCATATACGCAGCGAAATGTAACATTAAGCGATGCTTTGGTGTTTGGGTGCTGACAATGCATCACATACGCAGCTAGATGTAACATTAAGCGATTCGCTCTCTCGGGCCTAGTGCATCTGGCACGATGGACGAATGCCCTCACTGCAAGGTGACTGCAGCACATCATGGGAAGTGCATGCATGGGCCTGTGCTAGGGCAGCATGTCTACTCTCTTACACCCCAGTTATGCCAAGCAGGCCATGCATGTACCTGTCCCCTTGCCACCGGAGAAGGTGAACAGGCTGCACCAAGTGACGCTTTGGTGCACAGGAGCTGTCAAATGCATCACATACACTGAGACAAAGTACAGGTAACTACAGCAAAGGATTCACACTCTTGGGGCTAATGCACCCACACAGCGATGACAGGGTGCCATCTGTGCCATGCAGGACATCCATCTGTGTGTCCCCTTGCCTCCTGAGACGGTAAACAGGATGCACTATGATGCATTGCTGCCCAGGAGCTGGCAATGCATCACACACACAGTATTTATACTTCATTACATACCTTCATTTTATGTAGGAAGCATGTTTTGACAAATGTACTCATTAAAAACCTTACCTTGTAGAGCTGGCACTCAAACTTCTTCAGGGCCAGCAGGTCGAATCTAGCCATTGCAAACCTTCCTGATCCCAAACCCATTGGGAAGGAAGTGATTATCATGGCAACACCCATTTTTTCCACCTTAGCCTTATTGAGGAGATCCTCCAAATGCCGAAAGCATTCCTTATACACATCTTTCTCCACAATGGTATAGAACAACTCACTCAAATCACTGATACCTATATTAGGGTCATAGAGGTGGTAATCTGGCCTCCAATCAGACATATAGTAAGACAATAATCGACCAAAAAGGCTCTCCATTAGATGGTGTCTGCTGCCCTCCGCTCCCACCACAAATACCAGCAACGGAAGGCTATTGGTCTTGCAGACCTTTGCCTCTTTGGCCGATAGACAACTAGGGGCACGAGAATGAAATTCATTGATGGTCTGGGGCATCCCTGCCTTACCTGGCCCAGGAGAAAGCCTCAGCACTAGCCTGACTGCAAGAATACTTGTTCAGCAACTGATACCCATCTTCGATTGAATATGACGACAAGCAGTGCTTGAGTGTCGACTTTACAAGTAGCTATATAAATCGTTTGAAAAGTCCTGAATGGCTAGGTAGGTCTGACATGATATAACTTCACTCACTCGAGCCAGAAAAGTCACAGTTATACGGACGTTTCGATAACCTACAGCTCCCTTCATCAATAATCACTGATGAAGGTAGCCGTAGTACAAAGTTTGATGACATCAGAACCTAGTACATTGTACTCGCACGTGTACATGCATGTCACACAGCTTAGTATTTTAAATCATCGTCAGTAAGTGTTATGCAAGCTGGTGTGTAACATGTCCAAGTTTGTCAACTAAACAGCTTGAAAGTAACGACTGGAGAAAAAGTATATATATGGCGATTGAGGACAAAGAATCGTGGCCACATCGGTGGCTTGCATGGCTGATCATGAAGCTCCGCGTTAGGGCGTAGGCTATGAGTTCAGGTGCCGGGTCATGGTTCGTTTTCTCCAGTCGTTACTTTCAAGCTGTGTAGTTGACAAACGTGGATATTTTAAATCATCACTGTACGTCCGTAGGTGTGTCTGTAACCAAGCCCCTTCTAGCTACTAACAAGTTGCTAGCTACATACTTTAAATAAAATTATAATACCTTCTGTAATCCCCTCTTTACCTCCCCACGCGCACCTCTCTCATCTGCCCCCCACCCTTGATAATGCAGTCTTCTGCAATGCGTACAGCCCATCAAATGTGGAGTTCTCTCCCCTCCACAGCGCCCATCATGAACGAAGAACGCCTGCACATTGCAGCTTAGTATGGCTTAGTATGGCTAGCGTGGTAGTGCTCCGAGACATCCCACGAACTCTTCACACTATGCGCCAAATCGACCTCATACGCGCGTGCGCTGGTCGTAATCTATCTATAACGACGCCTATTCGTGCGACAGCGATCGCTCGTGCGGTGACCTGGAGCCATTATACGTGTTTATCATGTGACTTCACGTGACCGTGTAATGCCACTGCTCTTCTACGGTCAAGTAGATGTCTCTTCTTGCGCTCCCCCTCGAGTGCCTTGAGAAGATATTGGGCTCCCTTTCAACGAGAGATGTCGTTGCTGTAGGATGCTCTTGTCGTGCACTTCAAAGGATACTATCTTCCTCGAGCAGGCTGTGGAGGAAAGTCACCTTTTCTCATGTCACTAGTGAGCACGAGGAGGTGGTGAGGAGTGTTTTGAAACGGTATGGACACTGGGCATACTCAGCGCATATATCTACTACTCTTCCTCATGGTAAAGTAGTGAAGCTTCTAGCTTCTTGTAAAGCCTGTACATCTCTGTCGCTGCGCTTCCAATCCGCTCGCAACAGTTGTATGTCTCCAGTGCAGTTAAAAGTCCTATTTAGCCAGATGATGTATTTAAAGTCAGTGGAGATGTGGAGCAGGACAAGTACTGCAACATGCCTAGCTGATGTTACCTTGCTCATCTCTGGTTTCGTTAACCTGGAGGAGGCCATCCTCCATCTGAATGGTGTTCATCCTGTCACTCTGCTGCGGGCATGGATCAGCCTCAAGTGCCGCCCAAGACGGATTTTCCTTCACACTGATTACAGCCAAGATGACATATTACATCAGATCTTGCATGTGCTGAAAGGCCTCTCTGTGTCCATGTCTGAGACCAGCATCTTTACATGCTGTATGCCATGTACTGACCCAGTGCAAGCTGACCTGTGCAAGCCAGAAATTCAAGTTTCTCTTGGCACTGACTCAGCACCCTTCATGATGGCTCCCCTCGACAGCCTTGCCATTCCTGTCAAGGGTTCGTGTTCTCTGATTCAGACCACCCGCAGGACTATTGCAATTTTCTCTACAGAGGCAATGCCAGGTATATTCCCATGTGTAGGGAATTTGTATATGGTCACTCATTTAAATCTGTCTAAACTTTGTATGTCAGAAACCTCAAACATCTTGTCACATGTTGCAGAATCCTGCAAAGAACTGGTAGCACTAAACATCAGTGGGAGTGTGGGTGTGCTGCAGAATCTGGAAGGGTTGCAAAGTGTTGTACTGAATTGCTTGGATTTGAAGTTCATTGACGTTTCTGGGATACCTGTTGCTAATACTAATGTCGTGCACTTTTGGAAAATTGTTGCTTCTTCATCATTAACTCACCTTACTGTCAGCAATTGCTTGCTTAGCTCTGCTAGCTCTTCTGTAGGACAGTGCAAGAAACCCCTGCAGGAAACACATAATGATGATGCTCTGGCTTTATGCAGTAGACTCACTTCACTGCATGCCTTGGAGCTGCGTTGTTGCAATGTTGCTGCTAAGAAACTTGTCTGTTTGAGCTGTGCATCATTCTCTGATTGTCAACTTGCAAAAGTCCAAGTATTTTCTAGTTTATCTTACCTGGCCTGCTACACATCCTCAGTTAAGCCCCATTCCTTGAAGTCCATCCTTTCTGAGTGTCGTGCCCTACGGTACCTCCGCTTTGAGCACCGATCAATGCAGCTTCAGGCTGGCTGTGGCAGCTTGTGCATGCCTGAACCAGCTCCTGGACTGTGTGCGTCACTCACTCAAGTCTGCATTGTCAACACAGCTCTCACTTTGTCTGATGACTTTTGTGCGACACTAGGACGGAATGGCAGACTTACTCATATTTTCTTACTGATCAAAGCTATGTCATTGAAGGCCATTGAGCAGATGCTCCGTGGGAACCGCAGACTCGTTGCTGTCCAAATAATGCTCATTGCTTTACTTGGAAAAGAGTTCAGGACATTTGTGCAGAGGTTGTCAGAGGATCTCAAGGATTACTATGCTGTCAAGTGTGGACACTTCACCATCAAGGACAACTGTGTGCGCCAAACCAATCCACTTTCTGCAATGACGGTAGACATTCGCTCAAATCTAGGAAATCTGTGGATGTTAGCTCCATGAGACCCAATCTCTATTACTTTTCTTGTGTACGTGTAGAACGTCTACAGTTACAGCTTACAGTTTGTCTTTGGCTGCCTCTCATGCACTTAGCTCTGATTTCTTCTGTACTCTTACACTTTTTTGTGCGCACTGTGATGAGAAATACATGCACACAGATGTACGTATAATATGTGGGCTGCAAAGTCAATTGCAGAAGGTTGTCCAAAATGGCAATCGGTAAATGGCGCAAGGGATTGGCAAATGGCATGACGTCATAGCAAATGGGAGACTCTAACACTGCACTGCTACGTACAAGCATAGCATCATCTACTGCAGTGTAAGCATGATCACAACTGAGAGCATGCCTGTGTCGCCCCCATGTGTATGACGTCACGCCATTTGTCATACGTAAACCATTTTTGCCATTAGCCATTTTTTCGACAACCGTACGCGTTCTGAACTTGACTGTATTGCATCTATTCTTAGCTGCTCCATTTCGTAATAGCTAAATTTAGTATCAGTAGCAGAAGCATGGCATGACGAAGCAGCGAAGCTTGTGTATATAAATACATCAGCACGACCCGAGTTTGGGCCACTTGGCATTTCTAGCTACTTTATTCGCAAACGATCCAATGGCTGGACAAGAAGGTGAGCAGATCACACTCAAGACTACCCCTGAGTTCACCGCGTACAGTCCGGGAAAGATAGAGACATGCTGGGCCACCGTGACCATGACTGCGCCTTTCTACGAGCCGACCAATCGTGCTGAGATCGATCTGGTGGCGGTGATCGATCGTAGCGGGTCCATGTCGGGATCAAAGATCAAGCTGGTCCAAGAGACGCTGAATTTCGTTGTTGATCAGCGTGAGTCACCACCTGCTATAGCAGGAAGCATGACATCATATGATAATTGACTGTTAAGTACGTCTCCCCATGTTGTCTTGCAGTGAAGGAAGGCGATCGTTTCTCTTTGGTGTCATATTCAAGTGATGCGACTTTAGACATTCCTCTAACCTACATGACCAAGGAGAAGAAGGAGTCTGCCAAAGCTGCAATCAAAGCTCTAAGGGCCGGTGGTGGCACTGCTTTGTGTGACGGCCTTGTCACTGGTACTTGTACATCTACAGTGCATTACACTGACAACTTATTTACCATCTTTGTCTTGTATTTCATGCATGCCTGTGCTCTTCAGCACAGCTTCTGATAATAGTCTGTCATGCAATGCATATGTTAGCACTGTGCCCCCTGAGTATCACAACATTGTACCCGTAACTGCAGGCATGCAGCAGGTGACCCAGAGGAGTGGCAGGAAGGCCCAAGTTGCATCTGTGCTTCTGCTGACTGATGGACAGGCAAATGTTGGACCCTCCACACAAGAGAGTATCTTGGATGCCATGCGTAACCACATGAGTTACAATTGTATGCAGAGTCGCCAGCCAATGGCCCAGAGAACAGGTCGAATGAACCCATTTGCTGTGAGTATGGCAGTTATTGCCATGACATGAATGACCCTGAGCAAACACAGCACGTGCTCTGGTGCCGGTCATACTGCAGTGAAGGTAGCGGCAAAGGCTGTATGTGTTGCAGTGGGTATCACTATAAACATATAGCTAAATGCGTAGTAAAAGTGTCAATGTATCAATGCAAGAGTACATAAGAGATAAGAGTGTGCAACCGCGTATAGTTACCGTTAACGACATTTTGCAGAAATGACGTAGTAAAACATCACACGTGGACATGGTAACAATATTATTATTTTACATAATGCATGAATACAATTACTCGCACTGGCCGACAACGTTGGCACTGGTCTCTTCGCTGGAGAAATCAAAATCTATACGTGTTGCGTAGCCATGGTGAAATTCCGAGGAGAGAGTTGTAGCGTTGTCGACGGTAGTGGTGCTCCTGACTGGCCCAAATCTACACTTGCATCCTGGTCCTTCCCCTCGTAGAGTGGACAGGGTGCCGCGCAGGTGTCCAAGCCATCGTTGCAAGGCAAAACTGAAGCACTCAAGTCCAGCGACATGTACTGACTACGTCGACTACAATCACTGCTTTTGCGAAGACACAAAGGCCCCTTTTGTCTAATCACCGGAACTGCAATGAATGCACTTGCAAAGACACAAAGGCCCCTTTTGTCTATCAGGAGGACCGACCAGAATAATAGTGTTAATCCGTTACATAAGAATCTTAATGTAGTTACCATGCCCACGCGTGACGTTTTACTACGTCATTTTAGAAAAACGTAGTTATACACGCGAGGATTCGCACACTCTTATCTCTTATGTGCTCTTGATCAATGATATTGGATGTTGCACGAATAACTACGTAATGAGAGTGTCCTCGTCAGGTTTTGTGAAAGTACAGGAGTGGCTAGGTGTACATGTATATGGCGAAGCTTTGTATAGCTATACCGTATAGCCGGAAAATTTGACGGCATTTATATTTGACGGTTTGGCTTCGAACTGGGTTTATTTAATATTGGCAGAATTTAAAATTGACGGTGTTGCAGCTCAAAGTTGTGACGTCATCGAGTCAACAATGACTGCGTACGCTGTCATTCGGTCTGGTTATGATGGTAGCCAACCATAACTTCGTTTAGTGCGAACGTATCAAGAGTGTTAGTCAGGTCATAGGTGTAGACAACCTTCCCCAGGCTCCGCACGCAGTAATGAGGAAGGTCGTATTCAATACGGGGGGAAAATGTGTGGCAGCTCTTGTGGGCCCATTCTCTGCCGCGTATCTGTCGGTCTCTACTCACTGTTCCAAGTGTAGTCGTTATACCTTGTCCGCTTTTCCTTCGGCTTCACTGACGTTGCCGAGTCTTTGCATCCTTTCCCATCAGCGATGTAGAGCTACAGACTCACTCGTCCGGTAATGCACTTCTCTTTCTCTCCAGATACTTCAGCAACACCATACTCACTCATTGAATATGCGGTATATAGCTGAGGCAACATCGTATTCGCAGTATTACACAATAAGTTTTATGCGGTTAGTATACGTAATATGAAATTAGCGGATTTAAATTTGGCGATTATCCGCGAGACCGCCAAACCGTCAAATTTAAATCCCCGTCAAATATTCTGGCTATACGGTATAAGCTATATAGCTAGAAAATGATATATGTTTTTCAATGTGTTGTAGTGTGCAGCTAACATCATCTTCAGTGAAAAATGACATAAACACTCCACTTGTTGCATTTTCTAATGGTGGCTGTACAATGCCAGAAAGTCTGTTAAAGAACAATCGTCCATTTAGCTACGGAGTTTTGGCATATCATCTCTTGTTCTGCAGGCTCTTTCAAACTGGTTCAATCCATCCGCTCCCTCGCCTCCCCCAGTTCAGCAGATGCAAGGACCTCCCCCAGTTCAGCAGATGCAAGGACCTCCCCCAGTTCAGCAGATGCAGGGACCTCCCCCAGTTCAGCAGATACAGGGACCTCCTCCTCCTCCTCCTCCTGCTCAAGCTGAAGGACCTGTTGAGGTGGGGTGCATGCTTGTGCTACTAATCACAGCTGGATTGTGGTGTGGCTGGAGCAGAACACACTTGTGTACACCATACTACAGGTGGTTCCATTTGACGGTACAGTGTACACGTTTGGATTCGGAGCTGACCACGATGCTAGCTTGCTGGAAGCCATCTCCCAGGCAGCTGAAGGGTCTTACTATTATATTGATAGTGCAGAAAAGGTACATATTTTTGTAGTGTTATCTACTTGAGCTTTAGGAGTGATGGAGATGTTTCTGTATATTTGCAGATTCCTGAGTCCTTTGCTGATTGTTTGGGAGGTCTTCTGAGTGTGGTGGGTCAGAACATGGAGCTCTTCCTTTCCTGTGCCAATGGGTGCTCCATTGTTAGAGCTCACGCAAAGAACCCACCAGTAATGTCTGACCAAAATACAAAGTGAATGACATACCGTACACAGTAATGCACTGTAAGGAACGGTGACCTATTTGGGCTTCTTTGGTCGATGGTGCAGGTGCGTCATTCAGTTGGGTGACCTCCAGTCGGAAGAGGAGAGAGATGTCTTACTGGAGATGAGCCTCCCAGCAACAGGCGAAGAAGCAAAAGATTGGGTCATCGTCCATCCAAAACTGACCTACTTCAATGTAATCTCCTCCATGATGGAAGAAGTTGCAGTGGACCTGAAGGTGCAGAGGTGCCAGGAAGGTTAGTTCATGCCCCTTGTGTCACTCTTGTTAGCATCTCGACAACTGTGCTATGTGATGATTGAGATTTATTCACATTAGCCTAATTTATATTCATAATTCTGAGCCATTCATTAGCCTTCATGTACCTTCATCAGTGATAGCAGTAAATAGCACTGTCACCAATGAAGGTAGCCAGAGGCTACCAAAACATCTGAGAATTGTTATTTTTTGGTCTACTGTGAACAAGCCTTTATCATGTCAGATTTACCTAGCCACTCCAGATTGCTCAAATGTGTTGTGTGGTATGCAGGAGTGCTGCAAGCCAATCAGTCTGTGCTGGTCCAGAAGCTGAGGGTCACCACAGTGGAGACGCTGAAACAAGCCAAGGAGCTGGGTTCCAGAGGTAAGAGCATGCGTGGTGGGGCAGTCTGCAGTGTTACATTTTGTCACTTTTATATATGTGTTGCAGTCGAGGTTAAAATGCGAACATTAGACCACTTTTTAAAATCAGATTTGTGCCATATTCTGACATAACAAGTCTTCGTCTACCTTTGTACCACATTTTGGAGCGAAAATGCTTTTACGACAGCTACAGAGCATAGAAGTCAGCAAGGTACGCTTAGTCTGCCTCCTCCACAACTTTATGAATATTAATGAGGCAAGTAAAATGGCTACCTGTGATCTGGGACAACGGAAATTGCGGCGATCTCTATCTACTTCGACTGTAACAAGCAAAGTGCTGTTCACACTGGCGTCCTGCGTTTTCCTGAAGTACGTTGGTGAACAACATGTGGCATAAATAATTGCCATGACGCATATGTAGCATTCACAGTGTTTACTTTAGATACGAAATAGGTTAGTAAGTGTTACACTGATAAGCAACGTCTAATGTCTGTTTCTTCGGCATCCGGCTTTAGTAGTGTGACCGAAGGTGAGTGCCTGCGCCTTTAAAAGGAGTGCGCGAGCCCTCGGGCTGGGTGCGTGCGTCTTGCGTGTCTCCTTCCACCCAATTACCACTGTTACTATTCGATGCACGGTCGTACGCACATGAAACAAAGACAAGCAGAATTCCCATTGAAAGTCTTACAAGCGTACAATAGGCAATCTAAAACTACATCAACGATCACGTCAAAATCGTTCAGAAACTTTAGACGTCATTTCCTCAAAATCAACTTCTGGTATAATGTTCGCTTTCTAACCTCGACTGTCACATGTGTTGTAAAGTGAAGACAATTACTCACTCACTTGCTACCACTTAGGTGAATTGGAGCAAGCTCGTGTTCTCATCAAAAGAGACATTGCTGCCATTGAGAAGAGTGGTCTCACGGAGCACAGCCAGATCAAGGTACAATGCTTGCTATACTTGTGCAGAGGTACCATCGTCAGACAACATTCATTCTGTGCATGTGAGACATTATCTTTAACTATGTTACTACCACAAGATGAAGCTTGAAATGTCTCCCTTTCTATTTGCCTCTGGACCGCAACTGGCCAATGAAGATATGTATGAAAGTGAAACTACGTACATCCTTGCACTGATCTGCAGTATGTTATATAAGAATCCCTTCCTAAATGGAGAAACAATAGCACTTGTTCCATTTAATTCTATCCCTCTTTGTAAGGGAACCCACCAGAGAGTTACACTCAGAGACAACAACATTCTTCCTATGTTTACATGTTGTTACACCTGGTAAGAACCTTACATAAGCAGCAGTCATGTGGAAGGGGAATGCAGCATTCGTGGCGTAATAAATCTGATGACAGCGCTCAGTAGGCTCCAAATGACAAATACATATATGTATGTATGTCTTTCGATGGAAGCACTTGCATAATCCCACTATCAAACCGTTTGTGTCACAGTGAGCCTGGATTCATGCTACTCCATCAGAATAAATTATATTGTCCACTCAGCTCACAAGTGCAGCACAACCGTTTCATGTAGCCCTCGAAGACAGCAATTTTACAAACTGTGTGAATATAATTAGGCCCAAGTTAGGTCTACGTGACTTCCAATTCTGCAGATTGTATTTCTTTGGCTTGCCTCAGTCATCAAACGTAAATACTGAGTTTGATACAGTTTGCCACCTCTGGTTTTGCATTGTCACACTTGTGGTACCCTCCAACATTGCAATAAGGTTCAAAAGTGAATGACCCAAATATCATGTGTGTATGCTAAATTATTGCGCTATGAACAGCTCTCCTTCCTTCCTGTCTTGTACAGTTCCTTCTGGAAGACCTGAAAGACATGCTGGAGTCATTCGCCTCACTGCACACCTTCCAAGGGGTGGGCTCAAAGAAGCTTGCCACTACGTATGTTTATCCCATCATCGCAACATGCGTATACATAATATTATACACATGCCTGGCCCTCCTATCTCAAGACATTGCACTTGTGATCCTATACTTTGTGTGTAGGTTGCAGAGCAACTTGCAACAGAGGAGCCAGAGCAGCGCTCCCAATGCTTATGTCACAAAGAGGAAGGCAATGTCCAAGGAAGCATTTAGGAAAGTTTAGCTAGAGTTGTATAGTGCTGTGTAATGAAACACAGTTTGGATTTTTACATGGCATACACATGATGTCCTTTAGTATAATTATTATATGCCTAGATCAGGAAGAGTGAACATATAATTAGCTAGTACATTTGTCATTTATCAAGTGCACCTCCTTTTGCTGTTTAATGTAACTTTATATGCAGAATGGTACGTATAATAGCAAATTATCATAAAAACAAAAACAAACTTTTAGAACTACATAAATTATTAGTAGCAATGAGTGTATTGCACGCTGTATAGGTTGGAGTGGGGTGTGCACATTAGAGCTATTGTGTCAGTGTGCATCCCTCCACAGAGGCTCCCTGAGGACCCACGATGAGCCACATGGGCAGTGCTGCAGCCATAGGTGGTCCAAGGAGCTCGTGCTGTGAGCGCCATACTTGAGCTGTGACACACCTGAGCTGGACCAGCCCTGGCACCTGTATGTTAGTATTTCACAGAGTAAAACACTTTGGCAGCCATTTGCACAGAGCGTGCACATGCACAACAGAGTCTTCCTGTACCCTACCGCTGCCACTACAGCACAGCACCACTTGCATGTGTGTACGTACAGTGGCTGTTCGTTCGCACCTGCTGCACTGCAGGAGGCTTGTCCTCTGTCCAGCTGGAATAAGGGTGCCTTGGACCACATCCCTCCCCCCCTCTGGGGAGGAGGAAGACCACATAGGAGGGAGGGTGGGGGGCAGTGCCAACAAGAAAGGGCTGAACGGGTCAAGGACTTTCTGTGTAGAAAGGACATGTGGGCGAATTCCCCGGCCCAGCCAAGTGTATGTGTCTGGCAAGTGGGCATCACAAAGGCCATGAAGGAAGCCTACAAGGGCACACAGAACACTGTCAACAGTGTACCAGTACCACAGGGACAGACAAGATAGCATGTAGAAGGAAACACATACATAGCAAAGAGCAACAATGCAAGGCAGTGTCTGTTGAATGAGCAGGATGAAGGTTTCGCTACAGTAAATATGTCAGGCAGGGACAGCATGTGTATATGTTTGTACAGCAGGCACTGCAGTGGTATGCACTACTACCTTGCAGGTACAGTGCCTTCCTGTGTGAGATCTCCATAGGCTGTGGTTCAGCAGGAATGTTAGCTACCTCAGGCAGCACACCCACATAGTTTACAGTGGGCGTCTGAAGGCTCTGAGTAAGAACCTTGAATAGCAGAGCTGCCATGTTGTCTGCAGAGGTAACAAAGCGTCACACTTACTGCACCTGTCACTACATTTCACTGGTGGAACAGTCACACTCTGCCATAAGCATACATACATACAGTCTCTACACAAATGCACAGGCGCTTACCTGTATTGGGTAGCCTAGGGACCGGGACAGCTGGCTGCAGAAGGTCAAGCATGACAAGAGACCTGCGGAGGGTCTCCAGGGTACACCTCTCTGGGATCTAGGCCGCACATGTGCACAGGAGAGAAGCGGTGGAAGACTGGCTCAGTAGCTGGATCAGGTACCAGCTCAGGAGAACCACAGCACAGATACAAGGTCTAACCGAGTGTGACCACGGCGAGGACAGCAAACTGCAAGCACCTGCCATTCAGTCAGTGCTTACCCTATCTTGAACTTGAGCCACAATCCTCGATGACACTCTCACAGCATACTCTGTTACACAGTTAACAGCTGGTATGACGGCTTGAACAGCTGCATGAAGCAAATAAACCACACTGTATGCGATCACACTCATGTGAGTATTCCATCCACAATATGCTATCGGCAACTGTATATAGCAATACACCAGCCATATATGTACGTACATACATACGTACGCATGTATACACGTACGCACATACGTACGCACATAGCAGCCACTGATGGTGGGTCATTGTAGGGCTGGGGTAGGACAGAATACATCACACGCTGTCACACATCTGTTCCACTCCACAAGTGTGGTGGTAATATGGTGATACCCTTTGTAGGAGAGCTATGCCTAGGTCACTCACTGTTCCTCTGCTACAAGACGGCACAACACCTCACCTTGCTGTGGTAGCACTGGTTTGCTTCCCACTGTCTTGCTGACCAGCTCAATATTAGATTCACTGCTCATCTCCTCACAGGTTCTTTCCACAACCTCCTGCAGCGACACTCCGGCATCTAGTGGTGACAGCTGACAGGCAATGGAGTCCATCAGTGCACACAGTCGCACTTCATCACTAGCGTCCAGAGAGGACTGCATGCCATCATTCAGACAACTGAGTCAGGAGAGGAATTGCATTTACGTACTCAATGGTTAGCACTGTAGTCACGATATAGGCCAACCCAACGCGCAACATACGCAGCAGCCGAGAACAAGGAACTCGCTAGGAATGAAGTCAGTTATCAAACAGTTGCTATACGTTGGTATTTAAGCAGCTAGTTCTGTACCTCAGGAGATTGGCTCTTATGGTGGAGTACTTCTGGAGGGACCTTTTCTGGGCACTAAGCGACTGAGTATGAAACAACTCCCGTAACCTCTCCAGCACCAACTTCACCAATAGGATACCTGTAGGATTGTAGTTGTGTAGTGTAACAGCTCATGCATAACCTATCTGCACTGTCTTCCAAGGCACACACTATGGTCTCTCTCACATCATTCAATGGCAGCATTTGCATGCAGAACTTCACTGCAACCTGTGATTGTACGTGAATCCTAACACATGAAACATCAATACACAATGGACCAGCATAGCACACACACCTGTCCTCTTCTGCATCCTGGCTGTGCATACGACAAGGTCCCACACAGAGTAATCCAACACACTGCACCCATCTAGCACTGCTGATAAGGACTGCACAAGCTGGTCGCAGTTGCCACCTTCTGCAAGATGGCGAGTACGCTATGCTCACATCACAAGTGACCACCTAACCATGCAGTGCACACACTACGTACATATGTACATACAGTGAGTGTACCTATGGCGGATGCTGTCAGTGGTCTGCAGAGTGCAAGGCAGAGCAGCCCTTCGTCAGAGGTGTAGGCAGCACAGCAGCCACATGGGGACACCGCCAGAGGCCAGGAAGCCTCGTTGCGAGAACGCTTGGCAGCTGCAGAGGCAGAGACAGGTCTGTCATTGTTCAGGTATGACTAGGTAGGTCTCTGTGCATATGAGTAGTGCGATGCACAGTTTGCCTCTTCTAAACTTCTGCCAATCATTAGGGCAACTTCTGTTGCATGTCGCCTTACAGAAGCCTCCTGGACTTCAACACCCACCACACG
>JGIcombinedJ30088_10003047_pt1 | contig 15672 bp, 14 predicted proteins | sample PinacodermPK_FD_30088 | JGI IMG/M metagenome (IMG submission 30088)
CACACGACGGCACCAATGTGCTGCAGATGGCACTGATGTTCATCGGTGGGGCTTCAGCATCGGTGGCGGGCGGAATCAAAGTAAATACCATGGCAGTGGTCTTCATGGCGCTGGTGGCGCAGATCAGGCAGAGGAACAAGGTTGCCGCATTCGGCAGGGAACTACCCGATCGGCAGGTACAGCGTGCTTACCTCATTCTCAGCGTCTCCGCCGCGTTCGTATTCCTCGTTGTGATGCTGTTGAGTATCACTGAAGACGGAGCGGACACCCTTGCTGTTATCTTCGAAGCGGTCTCAGCATTCGGCACTTGTGGATTGAGCCTGGGGATTACATCCGCGCTGTCACCGCTAGGGCAGCTTATAATCGCAATGACAATGTTCATCGGCAAATTGGGACCATTGATGATAGGCGTAACAATGTCTCAGAGCACAGAAAATGACCTGTACCGCTATGCGCAGGAAAGGGTTACAATAGGCTAATACCTGAATCAATACATCAAGGTGGATGACAATGAAGAAACAGATTGTAGTAATAGGTCTAGGACGCTTTGGTTCCAGCGTCGCGCAGTCACTGTATAACCAGGGGCACGATGTCCTCGCCATAGATGACGATGAATCGCAGGTGCAAGTAATGATGGGTAAGGCGACGCACACCATCACAGGGGATGCGACGAATGACCTTGTGCTGAGAGAACTCGGGATTCACGAGTTCGATGTTGCCATTGTTGCGATTGGCAGCGATCTAGTTGCCAGCGTTATGGTCACAGTAATGCTCAAGGACATGGGCATGAAGTACATCGTTGCCCGCGCCAAGGACCAGCTGCACGCTAATACCCTGGCGCGGCTTGGTGTGGACAAAGTGGTGCAGGTGGAATCTGAGATGGGCGCACGCCTAGCACATTCACTGTTCCACCCGGATGTTCAAGAGTACATGGAGATTCTTCCCAACTTCGGCATTAGCAAGATCAGAGTCCCGAGCCGATTTGCCGAGTTCAGCATTGATGAATTGCCGGGCTTTGCCAACCCACGTGACGCCAGTCAGGCCGTATTGGCAATCTCCCGAGGCAGGAATATAACGCTGAAACCCGAAAGCAAGGATCGGTTACGGGCAAACGACTGGCTTGTTCTCGCCGCCGACAATGATCTTCTAGATAATCTTGCAAGTTAGGCGTACTTCACGAATTCGGGAGAAATTAGCGAATTGTGGACCGACGCGGAGTATCCACCTATGACACGAAGGCTGGCATATTTGGGCCCCCCCGGAACCTACTCTGAAGAGGCGGCACTTCTATACGACAGCGAAGCCAGCCTAGTGCCAGCGGCTTCGCTTCCGGCCGTCATTGACTCCGTTCATTGCGGTGAAGCAGACGAGGGAATTGTTCCTGTTGAGAACAGCCTGGAAGGCGCTGTCACATTCACCGCNGATCTGCTGATCCACGAAACGCAGCTGAAAATAAAGAGTGAGTTGGTGTTGCCAATTCATCACTGTCTGTTGGCAAANGCNGGGACTGACCTTGAAAATGTCGAAATAGTATATTCACACCCACAGTCCCTTGGGCAGTGTCGCGAATATCTGAGGCGGCGCTTTCCGAACGCAACAACCATGCCTTCTCTGAGCAACTCCGCTGCCGTTGAAGACATGATCTGTAGCGACAGAATTGCGGTTGCGGTTGCGGGTAAGAGAGCCGCATCTATCTTCAATGTGAACATTCTTGAAGAGGGGGTCGAAGACAACCGCAGCAATGCTACGCGGTTCATAGTGCTTTCTTCGGAAGACAGCGCTCCCACCGGTAAGGACAAGACCTCGTTATGCTTCAGCTTCGATGCTGACAGACCCGGAAGTCTTGTAGGGGTCCTAATGGAGTTCTCCAACCGAGGTATCAACTTAAACAAAATAGAGTCGCGTCCAACACGAAGGAGCCTCGGCAGATACTTCTTTCTTGCCGACATAGACGGACACCAGGAAGACAGCGATGTTCGCAGCGCTCTGGATGTGATCGGCGAGAAGGTGTCTATGCTAAAAGTGCTGGGTTCTTATCCGCAGTACTCTCCACCAGAATAGTTGACTAGAGTGTTCGACATAGACTCTCTGATGAAAGTAGAACCCCCGCCTTTCAAAGAGAAGGACGAGGGTCTCTCTTACAATTCGTCCAGTACTACGTCAGAAGCACCGTTAAGCCTTTTCCTGTGTGGACTCCTCTTCGGCTGCAGCGGAGTCAGCGCCGTCGGTGTTATTTCGGGTCATGCGAGCGCTAACCTGCTCGACTACCGGCGTTACACGTTCGCGCATTCCTTCGTAGGCAGGCCCGATGCGCTCCCTTGCCGTCGCGACGCCAACTGCGGCCCGATCCTGTGCTTGTGTTCTGGCCTGCGCTGCAAGTTCCTCAGCACGTGACCGCATAGCTAGGCTACGCTCTAGCAAATCGCTCCTCGTTTCCGATCCCTTCTTTGGTGCTAGCAATAGTGCCGCCAAAGCCCCAATTGCTCCCCCAACTATGAATCCGACGGCAAATGAGCCGCCATTTTCCTTGTTTCCCATGTCCTTCACTCTTCCTTTCACTTCTTCTTAGTACCTCTGAGAAATGCAAATATTTTGCCCAATCCAAATGCAAATCCAGAACCTGCAGAAGCGGGCCCTACGATGTTTTCGGACACAGTATTTACTATTTCCTCAGTATTGTCTAAGATGCGCCCCGCTGAGTTCAAGGCTTGTGAAACCTTTCTATAGATTGAAAAAACNACAATCAGGATGACCAGCAATATACTTANAACCAGCAGGTCTCTGACGAATCCTANATAAAATGCTATGTCCTGCACTATCTCTGGAACCATTACGCGTTGACACTCTCCTGTACGGTTATCGTAGCACGGGCCTGCTGAATACGGCAAACGCATGGAGGGAAATGTTTGTAATAGGAAAAAATCTGTCGAGCCCTTTACAAGCACAATCTCAACCGGACCATAGCAAGTGGGCAGGTATCAATTCACACAAACGGCGCGTAGCTCCTTAACTGAGGTACGCGCCGATTTCAAACTGTTAAGTGCCGTATTTCGGTATGAAGTTGTTACGGCTTGATCAACATCCTGATGAAGCCTGAATCGTCGTTTCGCTGGGTGAGAATGCTATGGTTGCGCCTTTCAGCCCAGACGATCACATCGTATGTATTGAGCACGTCGGGGATAAGAACTTCTACGAATGACTCACCATCGTTGTCGATGTGTTCGGTCAAGGCGGCTATGATGCCGGCACAAGTCTTTCCGGTGCCGTCAATGACAACCCACTCGCTGCCGCTGCTTCCGTTTGCTGTGCCATTCCCCGAAGCCATAGATGCGGCACCGTCGAACACGTCCACCTCGCCGCTAAGACGCATGTCCAGTTGTCGCTTGAACTCGGCTACGGGCTCCCAGTGAACGCTGGATGTCCGGTCCTCGGACTTCTGGCATGCTGCGCCTCGTACGCCTACAATGTCGGGGTTTATTCGCGCTAGCTCATCGAGATCGCTGATGCGAAGGTGGCCGGAAAGTGCGGTGCTCATTCCCGCTTCTTTACCCTCGAACACCATATCGCGCAATTCTTCCTCGCGAACAAAATCGAAGAGGTTTCGACCGTCTTTTGTTAGCGTGTCGATCAGCCAGCCGTCGCACTTGGTCTCCATCGCAAGCTTGTTCATGTGGTGCGGCTCGAGTCCGCCGAAGAGCGCGTTGTCGGCAAATAGGGAACCAATGAGCTTCGTTTCGAAGCCGTTGAGCGCCTCGCGGCTTGCGTGAAGAGTTTCAAGCGCAAGCTCGTACTCGTGGTCCATAAAGCCAACTTTCACGGATGTCGCGTTGATGACGCCGGCCGCATACACTGCCATCGCAACTGTGCCCACCTGATGAGGCACAACCCCTAGGGTTACGCTGGCGTGACGCTCCATAGGGATAGCGTTACGCACATCTCGGACGGTGTGCGGGTGCGCGGAGCCAACCAATGCCTCCTGCAAGTTCTTCACATCGATAATGTCAGCGCCGCCCTTTAGAGCTTGCAGCGCTTCTTCCATGTTCTGAACGCTCACCATTAGTATCATAGCGAGTACCTTCCTTGAATCTAAATCTGGTCGAGTGCCGCTTCCACTTCTGACTTGAGTTCGGCCTTCTCTGCATCCGACAGGTTAATGTGCGGTTGCCTGACATGCCCACCGGCCATTCCCATGACCTCTCCCCAATACTTGCACAAAGGCGCGGGTAGGGCACCATTTGCCTTCTGGACAGTGCTTGCCCACCACTTGTCAGAGACTGCTTTAATCGGGCGAACATGCTTATCGTAGAACTCATCATCGAGGTCGCCACGCATGGCCTTGTCAATAAACTGGTTGTAGTAATTCTTGCCGGGCCTGTCGAAGCGCCAGTCCGACGTATTGGCGAACATCACCTGCTGCTCAAAGCCCAGTTCTCTGCCTTTGAACATTATCCACTCGTCAGGTGTGCTGATAATTGCGTCACGTCCGAGGAGTTGATGCGCCTCGATGGACAGTTCCTGATTGAAGCTCGCTTCCTTGACCCCAACCACGTTAGGGATCGAGCATATCTGCCCAAGGCCTTGTGCGCTCATCACGATGCCAAATTGCGGCGAGTTGTAGTACATGATAGCTAGGTTGGTGTTGTCCGCGAGCACTCGCATCCAGTCCACAACCTGCTCTTCGGTCTTGGTGACAAAATAGGGTGCCGCGCATATGAGGAGGTCGAAGCCTATCTCCTCAGCATGCTTGGCTAGAGCAATCATATCCTTGTAAGAGGTGTGCGTAACATGTGCCGCTATGGGCCACTCCCCGCCTGCCTCGTCCGCTACGACGTCAAATACGCGCATCCGCTCCTCAAGGGTGAGACTCCAGAACTCTCCCATTCCCCATGTGCAACCTGCGCCTTGCGTCCCAAGCGCTCGAATATGCTGAATGTTGCTTCGCATCCCTTGTTCATCAAATTCGTCGTCGGACGTAAACGGGGTCATAAGCGTCGTCCACTGACCACGCAGGTTTTCGCGGGCCCAGCCCATTGCTTCATTCTTCGTATATTCGGCCATGTTTGCCTCCTCAGTCGCCTGCGCCACCTGCTTAGCATTCAGCGCATTGCACAAGCTCTATCAATAGTTTCGTAGAGTACCTATATGGATTGTCCAAGTTTCTTAGACGCTGTAGGTGGTCGGCGACCCTGCGTGATTAACCGCCTTACATTCTCAGCACATCAAGTATAGCTGATTGAAGCCAGCAAATTACAGACGGAACAGATCTTTAGCAGCGCGTATTTGTGACTTCGTCGCCCCGCTCTTCAGCGAATCGGTAGGGTCATGCAAAATCTTGTTTACGATAGAGCGCGTAAGAGTCTCAACGACCTGTTCATTCTCAGGTGTCAAGCCTTCTAGCATGCCGAACGCCCTGTCAAGCTCCCTCTGCCGGATGTCCTCAGCGTTCTGGTGAAGGGCTTTTATTGTGGACAGCACGTCGAGCGAGTCCCACCACTTCATGAATCTGGAGACCTCGTCTTCGATTATGACCTCAGCGTCTGCTGCGGAACGGAGGCGTTCAGCCATGTTCTCCTCCGCAATGGCAGAGAGGTCATCAATGTTAAACAGGCGCACAGCGCATTCCGTGGCTACTTCGGGGTCGACGTCGCGTGGAATTGCAAGGTCGAATGCAAAGAGTGGCGACTCGTAAGGAGTGCGACGCATATATTCCGCCATTTCCAGCGTGATGATGTAACTGGGTGAATCTGTTGCAGCTATCACGATATCTGCGGATTGTAGGGCGGTATCAAGATTGTCGAATGGCACGACCCTGCTGCTCAAGTAGCCGGCAAGTTCTTTTGCCTTGCTCTCAGTTCGATTGGCAATCATCAAGTCACCGATGCCGACCGTGCGAAGCGCCTTGGCGACAAGGCTGCCTGCTTCGCCGGCGCCAATCAGCAATGCCCGCTTACTGGATAGATCGCCGAGTACACGTTGGGCAAGTCGAACGCCTGCGTAACTTATGGAGAGTGGATTGCGTCCCACATTCGTTTCCTGCCGGATCCGTCTGCCGGTACGGAGAGCTGCATGGAACAGTCTGACAGACGCCACATTCGCAGCTTTCACTTCAGTCGCAGCGCTCAACGCGCCTCGCACCTGTCCAAGTATCTGTGACTCGCCAACGATCAGAGAGTCCAAGCCGCCCGCGACGCTGAACAAGTGGCGTACGGCGTCCGAACCGGCGTAACTATACAGGTGTGGCGTTATGCTGTCGTCAGGGAGATCGTGGTAGTCGGCGACGAATCTGTGGATGCGCTCCGTGTCGCCAGCGGCATTCTCGGTAACCGTATAAATCTCAGTGCGATTGCATGTTGAAAGAACTACGGCTTCGCCAAGCTCTTCCCTGAGACTGGGAAGAGCTTCCAGAATCTGCCCGCTCAGGAAAGAGACGGACTCGCGCACTTCCAGAGGCGCGGTTTTGTGGCTTAACCCAACTAGCAGAATCTCTTGCAAGATCGATCAGCCCTTCATCAGCTGCTTGTAATGCGTACGGAGGCAGCGAGTGCAGATCCTGATTTTCTTTGCAGTGCCGTCCACTACTACCGTAGCCTTTTGGACGTTGGGTAGCCAGCGTGTGCGTGTGCGCCGCTTTGAGTGGCTGACATTGTTACCCGACTGTCCTGTCTTATGGCACACTTCACATACTGCCATGGTTCACCTTTACTAATTCCATTTGGTTGAGTAAAATCAACCCCATTAAAGTATATGCCCTACCTGCGCGAAAGCGCACAAAAATACACTCAACAATCACCTGTGAATTTGCACACAAAGATAGCATATTCGGAGTTAAACGGCAACGATAATGACCGACACACTCCAGCGAACTAACAATCCTACTGCCTGGTCTGGAGATGCACTACTCGGCATGTTCACGGCGGCCGCTCAGGTTCTTGAATCTCATGTGAACCTGGTCAATCGTCTGAATGTCTTCCCCGTTCAGGACGGCGACACGGGCATTAATATGCTTCTCACACTGCGCGACACCCTTGAAGAGGCACGGTCCGCGGAAACCGACACCGCCGAAGCCGTGGCAAGGGCAATGTGGGATGGTGCCTGTATGGGGGCTAAGGGAAATGGCGGATCAATTGTCTCCCAGCTATTCAAAGGCATGTCTGAAGCGTTTGACGGCAAAGCATCGGTAAGTAGCGATGACCTGGCTGCTGCACTAAGCCTTGCGAAAGGTCATGCGTACAACGCTATCGGCAACCCGGTCGAGGGCACTATGCTGACCGTGTTCACATATGCAGCAGACGCGGCGACGCAGAGCAAAGAGTCCGGCGTCCCTGCGGAAGATATGCTATCCAACATTAGCGATGCTGCTAGAGACGCGGTAAATTTGACGCCGTCGCTGTTGCCCAGGCTTCAGGAGGCGGGCGTGGTGGACTCCGGTGGGCTGGGGCTGTGGATGATATTGGAAGGTGTTCGACGCTGGGTTGCGGACGATGATACATCGCCCGACGAACTTGACATGCCGCTGCCCGAAGGCATAGATGTGTCTGAAACAGGGGTGTCGCTGGAGTTTCTCGACCTCACGGAGGATGAGGAATACGGCAACTGCACCCAATTTGTAATACGGGGCGAGAGATTGGATGTAGATTCCGTCCGCACGGAGATGTCCACTCGTGGAAGGTCTGCAGTTGTGATTGGCGATGCCTCGCTCGTCAAGGTCCACGTTCATACCGAAGTGCCTGACGAAATCCTATCTTATGCCCGCGGGCTAGGAAGCGTCAGCCGCGTCAGCGTGGAGAACATGGACGAACAGCGGGAACGCCTAGCAGCCAGGCAGCGCCAGGAAGTCGAGGACGCACTCGCGCAAGTAATACCCATTCCCGTATTGGCAGTGGCATGGGGTGAGGGACTTGAGGCAGTATTCCGTCACGAAGGCGCCTCCGTTATGGTCGCCGGTGATACCATGAACCCGAGCGTTCGTGAAATATTAGACGCCGTTGACTCCGTGCCGTCTGAGAGCGTAATCATATTGCCAAATAACGGGAATATCCTTCCCGCTGCTCAGCAGGCCGCCGAAGCAGCCGAAAAGACGGTCAGGGTCGTATCTACCACAACCATTCCCCAAGGTGTTGCCGCAATACTGGAATTTCAGCCGTACAGAAGCATCGGCGAAAATGCCGCCGAGATGGAAAATGTGATCAGGGAAGTCCGGACTGGCGAAATCACGCGTGCGGCACGTTCGGTCACACTTGATGGCATCAGCGCTGAAGAAGGGGAGCTTATCGGGCTCTTCGAACGACAGCTGGTAGCCGCTGGTAGGAGTCTTCCGGAAACGACTCTTTCGATACTGAGAAGCGCGGGCATTGGGGACGGGGACCTGGTAACTCTGTATCGAGGGGATCCGGTTTCTGAAGCTGAGGCAGATGATGTGGTCTCAGAGTTGGAATCGGCATTTCCTTCGATTGATCTGCAGCACTATTATGGCGGCCAGCCATTTTATCATTTCATAGTTTCAATAGAGTGAGTGATATGACCGTAAAAGTAGTAACTGACAGCACCTCGGATTTACCACGCGAACTCGCGGATCGGTACGGAATCAACGTCATTCCTCAAAAGGTAATTTTCGGTACTGAGGAACTGCGTGACGGAGTTGACATCACAGGCGACGAATTTTATCGTCGGGTTTCCGGGAGCGCCGTATTGCCTACAACTTCGCAGGCGTCTCCCGGTGAGTTCCGAGAATTGTACGAATCGATTGCCGACGGAGCAGACGGCATTGTTTCAGTGCATGTGTCCGCTGCCCTCAGTGGCACTGTCGATTCTGCTCGGTCTGGTGGCGAACAGGCAAATATTGGATGTGGCGTCGAGGTGATTGACTCGATGCAGGCTGGGATGGGTACAGGCCTCGTGGCGATCGCTGCCGCAAGAGCGGCAATGAACGGAGGCGACTTGCAACAAGTCGTCAGCGTGGCCGAAGGCGCGGTTGGTCGTTCCGAGACCTATGTGCTTCTGGACACTCTGGAATATCTTCAGAAGGGTGGCAGAATAGGGAAGGCGCGGGCAATGCTTGCAACCCTCCTGAGCATTAAGCCGATGATTATCCTGCGCGAGGGCATTGTTGACGAACTTGGTAAGGAGCGCACTCACAAGAAGGGTGTCGCCAGGCTTCGACGAGTCACCGAGGACTTTGCCCCACTCGAAGAGCTGTGCGTTAACTATACGACCACGCCTGACGAGGCGCGCGCCTTCGCCGAGCAGCTTCAGCAATTACTCCCAGATGGAACGGAACCTCTCCTGGCACAGATTGGACCGGCCGTTGGCACCTACACTGGGCCAGCCGCGCTTGGGGTGTCTCTGTTGCGTGCTGAGGACGATTAGGCTCGTCAAATTCACCTCCGAATTGCTGCATGATTCTGCGAATATGTAGGCGTATGCCTCGTATCGTATCTGCCAGATGTGCGCTACAATTTTGGCATGACCTCCTCAGATGAAAGCGGCAAACTGCAGACACTTGCCAATATTCTGCGTCTCGAGAAGCGCAGAGGGTTCCGCGACGATGCGGTCATCGGCGGATTGGACGCGTTCTTAATTCTATGGCGGGACGTAATCCCCTCGTCGCTTGGCTCCGATGTCTCCTATGCGAATATGTCAGCAGGCCAGCGCGCTCAATGGGTTGAAGATACACTCATCAAAGCAGAGGCAGTATTATCACGCGCTAGCGGAACGGCCACAGTTTCGGGGCAAACAAGGCCCGAACCCCAAGCATCCCCAGCAGCTCCTAATCGCTCTGTTAGCCCCAATACAATAAAGACTAACAGCGCTGAACCTGCCCCGCCAGAGCAAACTCGCACTCCTCCCCGCCAGACTCCCCGCGCTGGAAAGCGGCCGGCTAAGACGGCGAGAATGAGACTAGACGATGATGTCACGCGGCTGAGGGGCATCAACTCACGCACTAAATCCAGGCTTAGTAACCTTGGCATCGAGACTGTTGAGGATTTGATATTTCACTTCCCTCACAGACACGACGATTTCACGAGTGTTCGCAAGATTGCGCAAGTGGTGCCAGGAGAGACTCAGACTGTGATAGCGACAGTCTGGGAAGTCTCGGAAACTGGACGAGGGCGATCGAAGAACGCTCAGGCTGTGTTGGGCGACGAGACCGGTAATATCAGGGTCGTCTGGTTCAATCAGGCATACCTTACGAGGACATTGAAGGCTGGGTCCCGGATAGTGATCAGCGGCATGGCGAAGGTTTATCGTGGACGGATTGTCTTTCAATCTCCTGACTACGACTTCTTCGATGAGCGGGACGGGTACATGCACGCTGGACGACTTGTGCCTATCTATCCCCTTACGGATGGGCTTTATCAACGGACGATTAGGAGGGCAGTCAAGCAGGCTCTCGACGTTGCTTTGGAGCAGATAAAGGAATATATCCCGAAAAATACTCTTAGCCTTTACGACATGATGGGCGCGCAGGAAGCTATCTTATCGATGCATTATCCGGATTCGCCGGAGCAGGCGGAGTCGGCGCGCCGGCGTCTTGCCTTCGACGAAATGCTGATGCTGCAACTAGCCGTTGCCCGGCGCAGAATTGAGTGGCAATCCTCTGGCGGCGCAGTGCAACTGCACTCCGACGATGGTCGCCTGCAGTCGTTCCTGGAATCTCTTCCATATGCCCTGACAAGCGCTCAAATGCGGTCGCTGAAGGAAATAATTGCTGACCTGGAGAAGGAAATTCCGATGAGCCGGCTGCTCCAAGGGGATGTAGGCAGCGGAAAGACCGTTGTTGCTACGGCGGCGCTGCAGCTTGCAGTGCTGAACGATTGTCAGGGCGCGCTGATGGCTCCAACCGAAATCCTTGCAGAGCAGCACTTCTTAACGGTTTCAGGTTTACTGGGCAGAGGTGAATCGTCACTCACAACCGAACCCTATTTCGATGTAGAGTTGCCCATTGACGGAAAGCGAGTCGCGGTGTGCCTGTTGACAGGCAGTCTCAGCAATAGGGCCAAAGATGAGATGCATAGGCGAATTGCGGACGGAGAGATTGACATCGTCATTGGCACTCAAGCGCTTATTCAGGAGTCAGTCGATATTCCAAAACTCGCGCTGGTGGTCGTTGATGAGCAGCACCGCTTCGGTGTAATGCAGCGCATGAACCTTCGTCATAGGGGTGGCACTCCCCACATGCTTGCAATGTCAGCCACGCCGATTCCACGATCAGTGCGCCTTACCATGCTAGGCGACCTGGAACTCTCCACGATTGACGAAATGCCGCCCGGACGCCAGGAGATTCGAACCCGCTGGGTTGAACCCAACCAGCGAGACAATGCATACGCGATTGTACGGCAGGAAGTTATGTCGGGCAGACAGGCATTCATCATCTGTCCGCTCATTGAAGAATCTGAAGCGATACAGGCGAGGGCGGCGACAGAGGAGTACGAACGGCTTTCGAAGTTGGTCTTCAGCGACCTACGACTAGGCTTGCTTCACGGCAGACTAAACCAGGACGAACGTGAGGCAGTGATGCGGGGCTTTCAGACAGGGGAAATAGATGTACTGGTTGCGACCTCCGTCATCGAAGTCGGCATCGACATCCCTAATGCGACAGTCATGTTGATTGACGGGGCAGACCGGTTCGGGCTGGCGCAGTTGCACCAGTTCAGGGGCCGCGTCGGAAGAGGAGAGCATCCCAGCCAGTGCCTGCTGTTGTCCGACAGCCCCGGCGCAAATGCCCACGAGCGTATTCGAATTCTCGAGCGCACTATGGACGGGTTCGAGATTGCAGAGGAGGACCTGCGCATTCGAGGAGCAGGCGAATACATGGGTACACGGCAGAGCGGACTTAACGACCTGAAAGTAGCGCGATTGACCGACCTTGACATTATGCGGATGGCGCGGCAGGAGGCCAACCGTTTGCTGGAAGCCGACCCTGCTCTGGCTGCTCCTCAACACGCAGCGATTGCCGAACGCTTCGAGAAATATAAGGCGAGTCATCCGGTAGAGATTAGCTAGGTGGCGTTTTCTCCCGCGCCTTTGCCCCACAGAGATCGACTCGACTACCTTGGCATACCCTCCTGTGTGATTGACAATGCACTTGCGCGTTCATATATTGTCAGCATTGGATAGTTCTGAACATTACAAAGCAACAAATTTCACCAAGGAAAGATGCAGGAGGAACGCATGGCAAAGATAAAGCACATAGCAATATCGTCACAGGACCCTGACAAGACGGCGGCGTTCTACAAGGACGTATTGGGACTTGAGGAAGTGGGCAAGGTCAGCAGTGCCAACGCTGACGGATACTACCTGAGCGACGGCAATGTGAACATGGCTATTCTTAAATTTAAGAATGACGCGGTTACCGGTGATGCCGGAAGCGATTACAGCGGGATTCATCACATCGGCTTCCAGGTCGATGACGCCGATGCCATGGACAGTCGCCTGAAAGAGGCGAACGCTCATCCTATGGACGAGGTCAATGAGGCACTGCACGGCGGGATGGACGCGCCTCGCCACGGACAAGGTCAGAATGTGGAAACCAAGTATGGAGGACCTGATGGCGTGATGATCGACATCTCGCAGGGCGGATGGGTTGGAACCGGGTCCCAATAGTCAGGACAGTAAACTGAGTGGCATGAAGTAAGGGGCAACCATTATTGGTTGCCCCTTCAGCATTGATGTACCAGACCCTACTTGTGGAAAAGATTGAGGGCCGAACCGAGGCGGAACCATTCTAGCTGGGATTCGCCAAAGGTGTGATTGAGTTGCAGAGTCTCGCTTGTGCCGTCTGAGTGCGTAATCAGACACTCTACTGTCTTGCCGGGAGCTATATCCGCAAGTCCCACAAGGCTGATGCGGTCGTCCTCGCGTATCTTGTCGTAGTCTGCATTGTCCTGGAATGTGAGCGCGAGCAGGCCCTGCTTCTTCAGGTTGGACTCGTGGATGCGCGCGAAACTGCGAGCTATCACCGCCGCGCCACCTAGCAGCCTGGGGGACAGTGCGGCGTGTTCACGGCTGCTGCCTTCTCCGTAATTGTCGTCGCCCACCACGATCCACTTGACTCCCTGGGACTGGTAGTTGCGCGCGATGGCCGATATTGCCCTGTCTACTTCTCCCGTGATCACATTTCTGCCAGTGCCCGGGTTGCCGGTGAAGGCATTCGTCGCACCCATGAACATGTTGTCACTAAACTTATCGAGATGTCCGCGATATCGCAGCCACGGACCGGCAGGTGAGATGTGGTCGGTCGTGGTTTTACCCTTTGTCTTCATCAATACAGGCATGTCCGTGAAGTCGTTGCCGTCCCAAGCAGGCCAGGGCTGCATTAACTGGATGCGCTCGCTGTTGGGGTCAACGGCCAGCTCGATCTCGCTGCTGTCGGTGGGTGGCGGCTCATAAACGGATGCGCCGCTTGCGAAATTCTGCTCCGGAACTTCGGGGGCAGTTGCCGGCGGCTGGAACATGAAGTCGTTGCCTTCGCCGTCCGTCAAGGTATCGGTGAGCGGATTGAATGACAGGCTGCCTGCAATCGCCATAGCCGTAACTATTTCAGGACTGCCGATAAAATTCATCGTCGTAGGCGCACCGTCATTGCGGCGAGGGAAATTGCGATTGTAAGAAGTAACGATGGTGTTCGGTTGAGCATTCGACTCCTGTGAACGCCGCCACTGCCCGATGCAAGGTCCGCAGGCGTTGGCGAGAACCGTGGCGTCTATGTCGAGCAGGGAGGACATCTGACCGTCGCGCTCGATGGTAGCGCGCACCTGCTCGGAGCCGGGCGTGACCATGAACGGTACTGCCGTTGCAACTCCGCGCGCCTTTGCCTGCTCCGCGACATCGGCTGCTCGGCTCATATCTTCGTAGGATGAGTTAGTGCAGCTTCCGATCAGCGCAGCCGAAATATCGTCCACGAATTCATTAGAACCGTCCGCAACCTCTGCGGCTAGGTCTGAAATGGGACGGGCGCGGTCGGGAGAATGTGGCCCAACTATGTGTGGCTCCAAGGCTGACAAGTCGAGACGCACAACCCGGTCGTAATAGGATTCCGGATCCGCCTCAACTTCGGTGTCCGGCTCGAGCAAGTGCTTATTTGCCTCCGCGTGCGGCACAATCCCGCCTCGGTCGGTTGCTCTGAGATATGCCGCCATATGGTCATCGTATGGGAACATTGAGGTGGTGGCGCCAATTTCGGCGCCCATGTTGGTGATGGTCGCCTTGCCGGTGGCGCTGATAGTACGTGCACCAGGCCCGATATATTCGACAATAGCGTTTGTGCCTCCCGAGACAGTAAGCTCACCCGCGACATACAGGATTATGTCCTTGGCTGCTGTCCAACCGCTCATCTCGCCCGTAAGATATACGGCTATGTGGCGGGGATACAAAACCTCCCAGGGCAGGCCCGCCATGACCTCTACAGCGTCCGCGCCGCCGACGCCGACTGAGCAGGAACCTAGTCCGCCGCCCATTGGTGTGTGCGAGTCGGTTCCGATCATCAGGGAGCCGGGGAATGCATAGTTCTCCAATGCTACCTGATGGATGATTCCTCCGCCTGGCCCCCAGAATCCTGCGCCGTATTTTGCGGCCGCGGAGCGCAGGAAGTTATACACTTCGCTGTTCTCATCAAGGGACTCGCGCAGGTCTGCCGCGCCTTCGACACGCGCCTGTATGAGATGGTCGCAGTGGATTGTTGTGGGCACAGCCACAGATTCCCGCCGTGTCTGCATGAACTGAAGCATGCCGGTCTGCCCGAGCACATCTTGCAGTATCACGCGGTCGGGGCGTACGTTCAAGTAGCTCTCGCCGGGTATCATTTCCTGATTCTCAGGGTCGTCCAGGTGACCGAGCAGCACCTTGTCGGCGAGCGTGAGTGGCTTGTTCAGCCGCCGTCGTACGACTTCGAGATTCCGCTCGATAGTCCCATATACCTCCGCCGCCATTTCGGGCGTAGATTCGATGGTTACCATATTGATGCTGCCCTCCCAGTGTGAAGAAATAGGCGAATTCAGTGTCTTCGTGCGCTAATGCGAACAATGCAATGGCATTGCCTGTTTATGTGACAATGCCATTGAAGATGGTCCGGTGTTATGCCCGGTACTCGTAGTCCGCCAAGCGTATGTCAGCGCCAGAATGGCCGTGTGCTATCTACCGCGTCAATCCGAAGTATTCGTAATTCAGGTCGATGAAGCTGCGCCATTCTTCAGGTACGTCATCCTCGGCGAAGATCGCGACTACGGGGCACACAGGCTCGCAGGCGGCGCAGTCGATGCACTCATCGGGATGAATGAAGTACTGGTTGTCCTCATCTTCAGTGTAGATGCAGTCCACCGGACAGACATCCACGCAGGCGCTGTCCTTAAGGTCAATACAAGGCTCGGCTATGATATAGGTCATTTCTACTACATCCTCCTGCTCTATCGCTGTTAATTTGCCAGCGGGCACCCCGTTGGCTGCGATTATTCCTGAATTATAAATCGCTTGTGGCTTGGCTTTCAACTAATATGGGGGCTAGTCGGCTGGTCAGTTGCGCGGTGTTTCAGTACATCACACGGTTATGCCGAGCTCACGCATGCGTTGAATCTGTTCTGGAGTGTAACCGTGGGACATAAGCACTTCATCCGTGTGCTCGCCAAGTGCAGGTGACGCAATTGTGGGCTCGAGAGGAGTTTCGCTCATCTTTACCAT
>JGIcombinedJ30088_10003057_pt1 | contig 15645 bp, 13 predicted proteins | sample PinacodermPK_FD_30088 | JGI IMG/M metagenome (IMG submission 30088)
GCCAAGCACTACCCGAACGTCTGGGTGGACCTCTGCTGGGCCTGGTCCATCGATCCGTACAGTTCCTGCGATTTCGTGCGCCGTTTCATTCACGCCGTTCCGATCAACAAGCTATTCGCCTTCGGCGGCGACACCGGCTGGCCCACCAGCGCCTATGCCTACGCCGTGCAGGCGCGCAAGTGGCTGAGCCGCGCCCTGGAAGCCGAGGTACGTGACGGCCTCCTCACCGAGAAACAGGCGATGGACGTGGCGCTCCGGCTCATGCAGACCAACCAGCGGGACTGCTTCGATATCGTTGGAACCCGGGGAGAAATCACGCGGTCGATGGCGCAGGCCGGTGGCTGAGTTGGAAGTCGGGACAACGCCGCAGCGAGCATTGCGATGCCAAGCAATTCAATGCCGTCCGCGTGGAGACTGGCCGAGATTTCACGGAGCCCGAATGATGCCCGTTTTCACGACCGGGTGGGGATCCCACAGCCTCAAAAACGGGTTGCGTCCAGGGCTGTTGAGGCTTATATTGTCCGCGGATTTAACAGGCCACGATAGCTCAGCTGGTAGAGCAATTCACTCGTAATGAATAGGTCGCCGGTTCAAGTCCGGCTCGTGGCTTTCTATACTTTAACCATACCATGCCACCGTGTTTCACAGTGCACCGCCGGACACCTACCCTGTAGGAAATCCGGTGTTTTTTGTGCTTACCAGTTTCTCCTTGTCTTAGGGTATTTCTTTTTTATGTCGTAACAAACAGGTTAATACGGGTTTGATCTCATCTGTGTTTGATTGTACACATGCGAGAATTGAACGCCGCCCAATGCAAGACTATAACGACCCCGGATTTTACCGCTCCGACGATACGCTTGGGACTTATTACGCAAAGTGACCCAAGAAAAAACTAATAGTGAGTATGCTCTTTGGGTTGATTATCCATGATGGCTGTTACAACAAAAAGTTCGTTTATGTATGACACCATGTCACTATCACCAAAGAGAACTTGATAACTACTCCTATCTGCATCAGGCGGACTAAGTATTCGCGTCACGCGCCCTATATCTTGAAAGTCATGCCCAGTCCTTACAACCATACCGTTTGTAAGTATGAGCATTTCTATTTCGTACATACTAACCATTATTCCCTCCTTGGTATGTTCATGGAAGTGGTGACCTAAAGGACGACTTTATCACTTTACGCAAACGTCTCTCAGCAAGATCGGCATCATTATTTGTCTTAAGGCACAGCATTTTAGATGTAAGCATGCCTGCTAGGGATGTGCTGGATGCAATGATGTCTACGGGTCTGAAATAGATTACCTGTTTCCTGGCTTCCATCTCTCTTATGAGTCTGGCCACTGTATAGGTACGTTCCTCCCATTTCCTCTGTTCTCTCATGATGGCCGTCATCTTGGCTTCCCGCCCCTTAGTTTGGCGGAAGATCTCATGCCCTATGAGTTCTTGGATACGAGATTGCCGTTCCATTGCCGTTGCGATTTCTACTTGACGTTTTGGATTTAGTGCTGTTTCGTGAAGCACGAATATCTCCTTTGGGAAGGGGAGGTAAATTTTGTGCAAAGCGCATCGATCTGTGTCGGTGCGCTTTGCTGTTTATTACAATATAATGTATGGCGCCCCTTCCTGCAACGCCATATATCCATTACTCACATTCTAAACCCCATAGTCCTAAGTCCGTGATCTTAGGAACAGTACCACGCTCGAATGTTATATGTCCTGTGCATGATTGGACCAATCCTATAGACAGAGATTCCAGCCAGTAACTCACGGCAACATCCAGCAGACGAGGATTGCTGGCCACGAACGTAACCATGAAGTTTCTTGGCCTGTAAATCCCATCAAATCCTTCGTATCGTTCTAACAAATACTCATGGGCCATATCTGTAACAACCTGATACTCTGAGCCGCCGATCTCCTGCGGAACCTCTATTTCCGGTGGAACCTCTATTTCCGGTGGAACCTCTATTTCCGGTGGAACATCTTCAATCTCATCACTTATGTGGCGAGGACCAAAAACCAGTACTCCGAAAAACAGAATTACAAGAAAATCTCCAAGCGACATTGATGCCCCCGATCTTTCAAGGTGGTTGATAGCACCTTCTGGTGCCGGGTCGCATCAACACTTCGCATAGGAATGTGAAGCTCCTGTCTATACGCCACGACTGGTAGCGAGCCAGTCGTATGGTATGGCTATTGTATTCGACAGGACGCCCGGCAGATCGGGTAGTCACATACGAAAGTGTTGATGCTTGTCTTATACTTTCCGAGTTAGTTACAGCAACAATTTCCCCCGCTAAACCAAACAGCCGCTACGATCTTTCTGTAGCGGCTTCAAGTTGCAATTAGTTTTTGAGAGTCTTAGAGTGCGGCAGAACTATTTCATTCGAGTATCCTTGCGCTTAGACTTATCGACACCATATCCCTTCACTACAAGTTGAGTAAGTTTCTCTGGGGTCGTGGGGATAGAAATGTCCTTATCATAGTTATTTACTACGTATTGGCGAAGATGGAACTAGGTACTCATTTCCTAAATACTTTGGTGTATCAATCAGGGTCAGGTCGATTCCTAGCACACGAAAGACGAAGAATTGAATTTCTTCTAAAAATCGGTTCGTTAATCGATTCAGAAATTGAACCGAACACACCATTCATTAGACGTGCCAATATGTCTTTTCATAGATTCAATGTGGATCTAACCGGATTAGACGGTGAAACTCGGAGAAAGTATTGGGAGCTTTTTCGCGAGTTTGAATGGGAAGTTAAAGGCTTACGTGATAAGGGGGTTTCCTGATTATCCTATCTGGCAGGCACGGGTATAATCACCTCAGATAATCGGGAACTGTAAAAGACCGTCAGCTGTAATCACGCACGGGCTTGGCCATGCGCTTGCGCCATATTGCTAGGCGAGCCTTTTCAGCTTTCCAGGCAGTGGCTGCCCTTGCCTTCTTCCGGGCCTTCATATCCGTACGGGCGTTGTATCCTTCATGTACTTGTGCGCCTTACCGTACCTGTTGTACTGCGATCGGGCAGCTACATGATGCGCCTTGTTCGCCGAGTCCTGGTTCGATTCGGCCATCTTCTCACGGCTGCCTGGTTCCAGTACCAGTCGTTTTTCCTTTTACGTTGTCGACACCACTCTTTTGAGTTGGTACAGTCCAGGCAATATTGGACGTTGTGATGTCTCCTGGTCAGGTCAGACGGGCAGTCTTTACACTCCCGTACTTTCCATAAGGCCAGCCAGAGCGGCGGCCTTTTCGACGTCCACCCCACCCCGACCATCGACTGAATCGCCCGGACCCTGCCGGACAGGGCGGATGCGAACAGACTGTCAAATTGAGCGATATACGGACATTCAGCTTGTCCGACAATTCGACCACGACACTCCACGCCACGGGTACGACAGATCCATGGAGGTACCGCTGCTGCTAGTTGAGCAGCTGAGACCGCTTCCCTACATGGTGTCCTAGGTGATGGTCAGGCCCTCAAAGTGTCGTACCAACTTCTCGTACACGCTGACCTCGAAGTGTGTGTGGATTGTTCAAACGCACCTGCGTATTGTAGCCCCACGACGTCTCGCATGCGAACAGGGAATCCCAGGTTGTTGAATCCCGTCCGACCTGTTCGGTCACCGCGATCTGGGGTTGAGAACTTCAAGGCTTTCTGTGTCGATTTGCCCAGTTTTCCAAGGGTTCACTGTCTGCTTTAGTTTGCAGGTCCTTGGCGTATTTCCTCAGATCTTCAGCCGTCTCGTCCACCTTATCTTCCTCGCGTCCCTTTTCGAAAATGATCTGGACGTTGATTTCCGAAACACCGGTTGTAAGGTTCCGACTGACTGTTATTTCGTGTTGCACCGACTTCCTCCTCGTGTTGATATTGCATTATTCGGACTCTACTTCGTCCATTGATTCCTTCTTCTGCCGGAACCTGATCTCCTCGATATCGTCAACCGAGTACCGGATTAAGGGGCCGTTCGTGGTCTGCACGTCGATGCATCGACCGCGCTTGCTCAGCACAATTGCCTTTACCTTTTCCGTGTTCTGGCGCAATAGAAACTGATCCCCTTTACTGAGAGCTCCACCTCCATTAAGCTGAATATACGTGATTTCCTTGGTCATGTTTCCTCCAGTTACAGAGTTAATATCATCACCCATTATCTTCATTATCTCATGTTCCCTCCTTGGCAAACCGAAATCGAGTTTTAATTCTGGTGTTGAAATTATTGAAGTTACAGTGTTTTTCGTCATGCTGAAGGTCGTTTCGCATCATGGGTTCAAAGGAATTAGCCACGTCCCGGGGCCGTTCGACGAACCTCTGAAAAAACAAACACACTGGGTGAATAAAAGCGGGTCAGGTACATTTCGCACGGTCACAAGGCCACCGGTCTTAGATGAGATCCGCTCTAGCTTCCGGTCAGGGCTTGGAGTTGCTTCCGATTGAATAGATGATCTTGGTGAGTCATTTCGATTCCTGCTTCAGGGCGGCCACCGCTTGATCATAGTTTTCCTGCATCAGCCGACCAAAGACGCCGGCGGCTCGTTGCGACACCTGAGTCAAGTGGTGCAAGAACTTTATGCCAGAGTCTTCAGCATAGTCCAGCCGTGCGAGGAGTACAGCGTAACCAAGTGCCTGAGACCCCAGTATTGCAGCCGTTTTGACGGCCTGTCCATAATTCAAGCCGAGGTGCTGGCGAAAAAACTCCAAAGTTTCGACCTCCTCGGCGTTCATTCGCAAGACGACTTGGCGCGAGTGGCGTTTCTTGCCTTTACGCCTGTCCCCCTGATCGCGAAGCGTGAAAGCGTCTGGACGAACTTCGTGTGATGCCGCCGGAAGTGAGATTTTCGGACCCATTATAGCGCTCCTTTCGATGGGAAATGATCCGTTACGATGATAATATGATAACATGGTAATAACTTGTCAAGTGCTATCCTCAAAAAACTACGAGGGTCGAGCAGATAGGTCTTGCGGAATTAACCAACAAACGGACTATAGGCGGAATTTAATAGGTATAAATCACTATAAAACAAAAACTAACGGTTTTAATACAAGTCCAGATTGTGGTTTACGATAGAGGCTAGGATGTTATCTGGTAGGTTCCGCTTGTTGATCTTGTTTATAAGTACACCCTTAAATAGCTACTCCCACGTTGTTACACCTCTTAACACATCCGCAGTGGAAGGACGTGTAACAAAAGGGGAACCGATCAAGCCGAAGCCGTTTCGTTTCCCCTCTGATATTCATCATCGCGCTCATCGAGACGTCCTGCGATGTCTACCGATTGAAGCCGGTTTGTCGACGCACGTGAATCACATTACCTAATCATTCTTGGAAATAGGTGCGTCAATCAAATTCAATGAATTCCAACAGGTCTTTTGCACTTTACACCATCCCGTCATAGGCCCTTTGGACTTCATCCGGGTCATGGTCAGGTGGTTCTGCGAAGTATACATCGAGCAAATACCTATTGGCTTTACGTTTTTGGCATGGTTTAAAGTTAAACGAGGAAAGCGTTCAGTAGTGTCTCAGTTTGAAATTCCGAGGCAGTTTACAGTTCTGTCGGGGGTGGGGGTGTTTCTGGACAGATAAACTGAATAACCGCCAAAACCAATGTTAACGCAGTAATGACCAAAATAATGACGGTAACGTAAAACAACATCAGTGTCGCCCTGTGGATTTTTAACGAGTATTGTGCCTGACCGCTAAAGTCTTGTGGATGAAAAGGTCCCCGGTGGTCCTGCCATTGAAGCCATCCGACATATTTGTGCCATCGATGATAGTTCCGGCGCAATAGCCAACTAATCACTGTTCTACTCCTTACTAAATCTTCTGGATAACTCCAATTCTCATCCAGTTTATGAACGGCACGGAAAGCGGCCAAACCGTCAGGCGAACCACTGTAGTCTTCAGTTACAGCGGGGTGATCTTTTAACGGAGTAACAAGTTTGGGCAGGTCAACCCATAACTGTTACTCCGTTTTGTTTTAGCTGTAAAATCCAGTTGTATTCGTCCGCTTATAAAGAACCTCAAGCTGCCATCGCCGTTGCTCGCACGGTCTCAAGCACCTGCATCAACTCATCCATTTCCGCGGCGTTGAACAAGCCATCCGGCCCATGAGGCGTGATGTCGGTAAACGGAGATTCATAGAGCCGATCTGGGGCGACAACACCGTGCTCGGTAAGGTGATCGACTACTAGGCTCACGAACTCTATCTGGTTCGCCGATAGGGACTTCCCTGCAAGGAAAGTCTGCATGGCATCCTTTGCGGCTATGCGATCCATGCCCACCAGCGACCTCACGAATAGTCCAAGTCCCTGGGACTTCTCCGCAGCACGCCTAAGCTCGTCGGACGTGCCGAGGCCGTTCTCAACGAGCATCCGCTCCAATTCGGCGATGTCAGTCGCGGTGAGCGGTTTGTTCATTCGCAGTTTCCCAATTGCGAGGTGGTCCATATGCTTGCGAAGAAATGCACGTGCCTTTGCCTGGAACTTTGTGTAGTCCGTACCGGGGGTGAAACCGGGCAGATCTACATCAATCTCGCTTCCCATGAGATCCTTGAAATCGGTGTAGATCGGTTTGCGTTGCCGCTTGTCAATGAGCTGGACTAGGCTCCGGAGTCGGCGACGCATGACTTCAAGCATCGGGACGGTGACGTCTTGCCACCACTCGTCGGTCTGTACATCCTGAATGAGCACCATCTGGTTTTGCACCATGGGGATATTGGCAATTTCTTCGAGTAATCCGGCGATTTGTTTGATCCGATCGCGCAGACGAGTGAAGCCGGGCTCTTGCCGAAGGAGAGTGAGTTGAAGACTCAATGAGAGCAGGTCGAACCGCTTGGCTTCCTCGATCTCCAGATCCAACTCTGATGGCAGCCCAGCCACCCCGCGCGAGAGATCTGCAAGAGCCTCCGCCGACAGGGATACCCAGGATTCCGGCTTCGCATATTTTTCGACAAGCCGGCGCCGTGGGCGCACCACGAAGTTGTCGAGATTCATCGCCCCGACTTCGCGCTGCAGTAGATCAGCGACGGACCAGCGAACTGCGTCGTCCGTTTTCGGATCGCCGTAGGTGGACCCGGACTCCTTGACCTTTCCCAATTCGGTCTTCCCGCTCTGATGGTCCAACGTGGCGATCAGTTCCAGCCGCGCGTTGAATAGGCGTTTACCGAGCGAATCGGCGACCGAGCCCTCGGTGGCAGGGATGTCTTGGCTGAAGTATTCAAGGTTTTGACAATAATCGAAAAGATAGAACGACTCCTTGTCCTGCCCCGGTCCGAACAGATCGGGGCAGAGCCGAGTACCTCGACCCACCATCTGCCAAAACTTGGTCTTCGAGCGCACCAGCTTGAAAAAAACCAGGTTCGCGACCTCGGGGATGTCGATGCCGGTGTCGAGCATGTCTACCGAAATCGCGAGGTGTGGGTTCGTTTCCTTTTTCGAGAGACTGTCGATCAGGCTCTGCGCGTACTCCGTCATAAAGGTGATGACGCGGGCGAACTCGCCCCTGAAGTGTGGATAGTTTGCGTTGAAACGCTCGGCGATGAACTCCGCGTGGGCCTGATTCTTGGCGAAGAGGATGGTCTTGCCAAGCCGGTCGCCGGCAGCGACCTTGAGGCCACGGGTCATAAGGTGCGCCAGCACCTTGTCCACGGTGTCCTTGTTAAACAGCCACTTGTTGACCGCCTCGGCCTCGACCCGATCGGGCACCGTGCCGTCATCGTCCCATTCCAATGCGTCCCACTGGTCCTTTTCGTCTTCCGACAGCCAGTCGTACATGATGCCGTCGCGCTGAAACTTGAGCGGCACCGAGACTGCCTTGGGCGGCACGAGGAAGCCGTCGCGCACCGCCTCCTCTAAGGGGTAGGCATCGGTGGGTACACCGTCCTCTAAGTCAAACAGGCTGTAGGTGTTGCGGTCCACTTCGTCCTTGGGCGTCGCCGTGAGCCCAACTAGCAGCGAGTCGAAGTAGTCGAAGATGGCGCGGTACTTCTGGAACACAGAGCGGTGCGCCTCATCGATGATTACCAGGTCGAAATGACCTACCCCAAAGCGCCGTTGGCCGTCACTCGTCTCGTCGATCAGTCCCATCATGGTCGGATAGGTCGAGACGTAGACACGTCCCTCGGCGTTCTTCTCGGTGACCAGGTTGACGGGTGAGGCGTCAGGCAAGTGTTGCTTGAAGGCATTGACCGTCTGATTAACCAACGCCACCCGATCGGCGAGGAAGAGCACGCGCTTGGTCCAGTTGCAGTGCATGAGCAGGTCCGAGAGCGCGATCACCGTGCGCGTCTTGCCAGCACCGGTCGCCATCACGAGCAGCGCCTTGCGGTCGTGGTCGCGCTCGAAGGCCTCGGCGATGCGGCGGATGGCACGGGTCTGGTAGTGGCGCTCGACGATCTCCGAACAGATCGGGGCCTCCGACAGCGTATGCCGCGTCTCACGCCGCTGGATCAACAGCTCCAGCTCTACCTTCTTGTAGAAACCCTGCACCTGGCGCGGCGGGTAGCGGGTATCGTCCCAGGTCCAGTGCTCATAGCCGTTCGAGTAGAAGATGATCGGTCGTCGCCCAAACTGGTGCTCCAAGCAATTGGCATAGAGTTTTGCCTGTTGCTGGCCGACGCGGGCGTCGCGTCGCGTGCGCTTGGCCTCTACGAGACCGAGCGGTTTGCCGTCGTCGCCCCAAAGGACGTAGTCTACGAAGCCCTTGCTTTCGGCATTGGGCATCCCGCTGACCTCGAACTCGCGGTCGCGGTCCTGATCAAGCGGCCAGCCGGCTTCCTTAAGCAGGAGGTCGATGAAGTAGTCGCGGGTCTCGGCCTCCGAGTAGTCGTGGGTGTCTGGTCGTGTGGTGGCTGCCTGCTTGGCCTTGGCAACCTCAGCCCGCAGACGCTTGAGTTCTTCGTTAATCTCGCCTTTTTTCGCGAGCAGCGTGGTGAGTTTCTCGTCGCGCTCCCAGAGTCCTTCCTCGAGTGTGCGCAGTTGTTCCACAGTCTGCTGTTCGGTCGCCTCGGACCGGGGCAGCACTACCGGATCGAAGGTAAGTCCGGGCTCTGGGCACCCGTCGCGGGCGTAGGTCCGGGCGAACCAGTAGGCCACGTGGAAGAGCTCGCGTAGGGCCATCAGAGCGTCCGCCTCCGGCACGGTGCGGTGGCTGTGCACTGCCCGATTGCCAAGCTTTTTGATTACCCGGGCCTTGCTGAATACCGCATTGCCTGCAGTTTGCTTGAAGCTGGGATCGTGGATCAGCGCGGAGAGGTTGTCCTGATAGGGCAGTCGGAGTGCCTCATCGTGCTTGTAGGCCCAGTGCACAACCAACTCCAGTGTGCGACGAGCGTAGAAGCAAGCCGTTCGCGGGTCGGCGTGGACGGCCGCCTCAGCTTTCGAAGCGGAGTCAAACACCGTTGGCCATTCGCGCTGGAGGAATGCGAACTGGCTCATCTCATGTCCCCCTATATACGACGTCGGGATTAAGTCCGTGGGTGAGATATGGAGTGAAGCCGGCAAGCAGAATGGACACTGCCACCATGTCGCGCATGCCAATATCGCGTTCCATACCGGTAGAAGGAGTGCCGTGACGGACACCAGGAAAGTCGGATGCGAATCCGTACAGGTTCAGAAGCGACGTCCTTACAGCAGGATGAGGCCAATGCTCAAGCGTCCTACAGAGTGCAGCGAGATCGCCTCCTGCAGCGTCCCCCGAAGCTGCGGCAACTGCTTCCAAAAACATCACCTGTTTTATTACGCAGTTCGAGATGCGCCCTTCCGTCGGTCCCATGCGCAAGTCCTGTATAGATTCCTTGAAGTCCCTCAAGCGCCTATCGATATTCTGATCCGTAGTGCTCAGTGTATCCAACTCGCGCAACAGGGCAGTGAACATGCCGGGTAGTGTAGGACAAAGGGTGCACGGACACCGCAAGTCGTATCTGAGACTGAACTTGTCAATGAACGCGGAGAGCAGGTTGAAGTAGCGGTTTGAGAGAGGATCGCCACCCACATCCTCGAGAATCTCGAAGGCCGATTCGAGAAACCTGACAAGGGCGACCTCTCCAACGATTTCGGAAGATCGAATATGTTCGAAAGTCTGTTTGCTCTTGTAGGCGTTGTTGACGATGGCGTCTCTTGCTCGCGCGGTCGCCTCCGCACGTCGCTCGGGATTATCCGCAAGATCCGACAAGGCTTGCGCCAGAAGCCTCTTGGCTGAGGCCGCATCGTCAATTAGCCCCGCCAGACACTCCTCGCTCGCAGACCTGCGCTGTTGTAGGTCGTCGTAATTGGTAGCGCCCGACGCCCCAAACGCGACTTCAGCAGCAGTGAGCGTGATCTCGGCACCAGACATCGAAAGTGCTTGATCAAAGGCTTCACGGAATTGAATCGCGTCGCTGAGTGGGATGACCTGGGCATCCTCGCCGAGTGGCTCCTTGAGAGCAAGAGAAAGCTCGTAATACAACTGGGAGAAGAGGGCAATCGGAACGCCCTCCTCCTCGAGGAGAGGGGTCCAAATCTCGCGATAGGTGTCTTCCCACACGTTCAGGAGTTCGCCGCGCATTGTTATAGGCCCCCTCGGAACGCCATCACCTGCAATGCACTGAAAAGCTCGTTCGACGTCGAGAGCGCAACGGAGTGGGTCGCTCGGACTCGTTCCACCCTTTCGATCCGCAGCGCAAACTCTTGTTGATCGGTCAAGGGAGGGACAGGTATCTCGACTCGCTCGAAGGAAGACTTCTTAAGGATTGGCAGTGTTGTCGAAGACCCCCATGCAATGATAGTCGGTTTGAAGAAGCGCATAACCGCACAACCGTACTCGGTGTGCATTCTCGCGCCCCATTCGACTGCATTGATTTGCTGATTAAACGCACTGCGCACCGTCGACTTGCCGATCTTTCCGATCGTGGCTCCGATACAGCACACGAGCGTTGCTCCAGCGTCAACAGTTCTGCATGCCGCAGCACCTGCATCGGTCACAGTCCGCTTGATCGGCTGGTCACTCTCAAGATCCCCGGGCGTAATGAACGGTATTGCGCCATCGAACATTCCTTCCTTCGCGCTTGGCGGTGTACCTCCGGTCGTTACTCGACCGAGACTCCGCAGCACCTCCACAGGCCATCCTTTCGGATTAGTAACCGGGTCCCCGAACATGTCGAAGAAGATTGATTGGGTGAGGGTGTCAAGTTGGGTGAGGGCGGCCTGGCGCTTGGCCAATAGCACGTCCGCCTTGTCCAGGATCTCCGCAATCCGCCGCTGTTCGGGGAGGGGCGGAACAGTGATGTGCAGCGCACCGATGTCTTGGCGGTTGACCTGTTTGAACGTTGCCCCCTTGGCCTTTATCGCCAAGGATGGTGCTGCGTGTGTCAGCCAGTGCCAGAGGTATCGTCCATCGAGGCCTGGACGTGCGCGAAGCCCGGCGACACCACGACCTAGGCAATACTGTCGACCCGCAAGTACCTTGTTGCCGATGGTGGCTCGAATTCCGAGAATAATGTCACCCGCTTGACAGGTCTTTCCAGGGGCAGTTGTGTACTTCTTCGGTGCCGGATGTAATTCGCCAAAGTCTCCCGCACCAGCGATGAGCGGCATTCCGTTACCATCAACGTTGTAGGATTCGCCTGCCGGCGCTTGGCCCATCGTGATTTCCGCAACGGAATCGAGGCGCTGAACTTGGCTCACTGCACCATCTCCTCTAGTTCCTTCAACCCACGCTGGATTTCATCTTCCAGCGTTGCGATCTCAGCGAGAATCACCTTAGGTGGGCGGTGCTCGACCTTCTCGTACATCACTTCCTTGTATCGATTGAGCGAGAGGTCGTAGCCATCGGCGGCGATATCGGCCTTGGGTACGCAGAAGCTCTCCGCCGAGCGCGGGCGCTCACGCTCGCTACCGGCGCGCTCAGCCCAGCGCGCGAGTACGTCGGGCAGGTTGTTATTCTCGTACTCGTTCGCGCCGAGCGCGGTGCGCGGCACGGCACCGAGCTTGTCCTCGGACATCAGCGGCGTGCGTTTGTCGTCGAGACTCCAGCCGTCGGCTGTGATGTCATAGAACCAGACGTAGTCGGTACCGCCGGAGTTGGTCTTGGTGAAGAGCAGGATTGCGGTGGAGACTCCCGCGTAGGGCTTGAACGCGCCGCCGGGCAGCGACACCACGGCGTCGAGTTTCTGGTCCTCCACCAGTATGCGGCGGAGCTCCTTGTGCGCCTTACTGGAGCCAAACAGCACCCCATCAGGCACAATCACCGCTGCGCGCCCACCTGGCTTTAGAAGGCGCAGGAATAGCGCGAGGAAGAGCAACTCTGTCTTCTTAGTCTTGACGATCTGCAACAGGTCCTTGGCGGTGTTTTCGTAGTCGAGGCTTCCGGCGAACGGAGGATTGGCCAGCACCAGCGTGTACTTCTCCTCCTCGCCACCATGCTCCTGCGCCAGTGAGTCGCGATACCGGATGTCCGGGTTCTCTACGCCGTGTAGGAGCATGTTCATGCTGCCAATACGCAGCATGGTATTGTCGAAGTCGAAGCCGTGGAACAGGCTATAGTGGAAGTGTTCGCGTAACTTCGCGTCATGCAACAACTCCGGGTGACGTTCACGAAGGTATTCGCCCGCCGCGACCAGGAAGCCCGCCGTGCCGCAGGCCGGGTCACAGACGACGTCGGCGGGCTGAGGCGCGGCGAGCTCCACCATCAGCTGGATGATGTGACGCGGCGTGCGGAACTGTCCATTCTGTCCCGCGGTGGCGATCTTGCCGAGCATGTACTCGTAGACATCGCCTTTGGTATCGCGTTCCTCCATCGGCACCTTGTCGAGGAGGTCCACTACCTTAGCTAGCAGTGCCGAGGTCGGGATGGTGAATCGCGCGTCTTTCATGTGAAGCACGTAGGTGGAGTCGGCATCGCCGAGTTGCCCGACTAACTCAGTGCGCAGAAAGGGGAAGACGTGCTCTCCCACCACCGTGAACATCTCGCCCGGGGCGAAGTGCTTAAAACGCGACCAACGGAAGTCCTCGTAGGACCGACCTCTGGGATCCTTACCTTCCGGGAAGATACGCCGCCCCACCGGCTTCTTGAGCTGATTGGCCTTGTTCTTCTCCAGCGTATACATGTCGTCAAGCCGACGTAGGAATAGCAGGTAGGTGATCTGCTCAATCACCACCAACGGATTCGAGATGCCGCCGGACCAGAAGGCGTCCCAGATGCTGTCGATTTGGTTCTTGATGTCGCCTGTGATCATTAGTAATGATTCTCCGGATTCTATTTGGTAGCGCAAAGGCCGGTTGATTTTGAGCGATATGGTGGTGTATAGCGACTCGCTGAGAGTGAGCCTCTAGATTGCGACAAGCTTGTTGGCGGCCTCCCGTTAACTGGGCTAGAACTGCTCGATGTTCTAACTGCCGTACAAGCTAGGTTTGTTGGTACATTACCCGTGTGCTTATTGATTCTAGACAGACTTATTATGGTTGATCAAAGTTGATTTTTCCAGCGTTTTCCGTACGAATCTTCAATTCTGATACAAGGAGATTTCTTTTTAGCAATGGTCGAGCAGTTCAACCCGTATTTAAAGGTACAGTCTTCTGCATCTTTAGCTATCTGTGGGTTGGCTACGAATGATCTGAATTTCTGTTACATAATTACCCCTTCGGTTAGTAGATTGCTTAAGTTCCTAATGAGATATGTACTGGATTCGACCATGCAGAAAAACAGTTGTAACACATGTTATATCAATAACTTGTGTCATAAAAACACATTGCACTTTATTACGTTTGTAAACAGGATTACAAGGTAGCTAACGCCGGGTTGGTCAATATAATAAATGCACTTCTTGACAACATTTAAATACCCGCTAAACTACCTATATTTTTGTAGTTGTTAATCTTAGCAGAAGACAGTTGGATTTACTTATTTGTCCTAAATCGGGAGGAATGTATGACAAAGACTCGAAGAATACAACGGTGTAGATTCTTAAGGAAAGTCGAAGGTGCTACGGAAAGGATGACCGGCATCAAAGGTACACGTCGAGCTGATATCGCCTTTGCCATGTATGATTCAAAAGATACCAGACCCCAACTTGCAGAACAGTGGGTTTACATTGATGCTGAATACGAGGCGTTCGGTTACCTGTATTGGTGGAGTGGAATATTGGTTATACCGAAATCAGAAGGGGTGGATCATGTCGGAACAACGAGAGACTCTGAACGACAGGTATATCGTTAGAATCCGTTCCTCAGAATCCGGGGAAGGGTTATTATTCCTGGGTTTCCAGGTTGGTATATCCTTGATTTTGCGTTAACAAACGATGGGTTCAAATCGACAGATTTTGGGTACTGGGACGTAGATGGTATACCAGTCCTGCACTGGAAGGACAACGATTCAATCTACGTAGACCGCAAACTATAATGTTTACTTTGATTTAAGTTCCATCTCACAACAGTATGAATCAAAAGGAAACACAGCGGTCTCTATCAGTAGTGAACAAAATGAAAGGTCACAATGGAAACGATATTCAATGACCTGTTTGATAAGTGGAAGGAAATTGTCCCCAATTCCACGCTGATATTGTTCATACTTTCCGTAGTTCCGGGAGTAATAGTGGTTTTTGTAAGATCTCAGTTTGTAAAAGGGAACATCCTACCTTATCCTGCGGGATTCCTTTCCTATCTGACAGTTTCGACGATTTATTGGATTGTTTTATTAATGTTGATTTTCCCTCTGGGAATGTTGATATTGGAATACACGCGAGCACACTACCTGTTAACTCCAGTTTACGACTTCAAAGAAGTTATCTGTGTAATTCTTATCCCGATTTCAGTTGGATTGTTTTCTGGTTGGGTATCAAGAAAAGAATATATGTACAGAATTCTGAAAAAACTGAAACTAAATCCGATTCATCCTACTCCAACAGCATGGGAAGATTGTTTTTCTGATACCGTTGTGCAGTTTGTTTTGGTTAAATTGAAGAATGGAAACCAATTTGGTGGGAAACTCAGTACTGATTGTTTCATTTCTTCAGATGTAGAAAATCAAGATATCTACATATCTGAAATTTACGAGATAGACGACCAAAACAAATGGAATGAACAAAACCGTGGTGTTTTTGTTTCGAGTGGGGAAATTTCTTCTATAGAATTTATCCCTATAGATAATGAGGAGGAGTCAGATGGCCAAGACGCCCCTACCACCGCCTAAGGGGTATGGTCCGAACCCTAGAAACATAGAAACACGGGGATTCAGACCGAAACCTAACCCCAACGCCCCCCAAAACCCTAAACCCCCCAATGTGGGCAGTGCCTTAAAACCACCGTCCAAACCCAAATAGTTTCTGCTGCCGTCTTAAACCAACAATGATAGGTAAGTAAAACCCCGCTTCTCGGAGCGGGGTTTTACTTATATGGGATCATTCTAGATTCCCAAACTGAGACATAACTATTTTCGTGTGTGAACAAAGTTCAGCCGGTCAGACAAGTCCGATTAAAACCGCTGTGAACGGATTTTGTACCTAGTCATCAAATCACCCTGAATGCCCAGTGTTTACGGGGGTCAGCAGGGTTGGCTCGTGGCTTTCCCAATGCACGTCTGGTTCCCACAAAGATAATCCCGAACCATTCACTATCCCGGTAGATAAGGTGTTCAAGCCCTTCGAACGCCCCGGCCCGCCGTTACATGC
>JGIcombinedJ30088_10003078_pt1 | contig 15572 bp, 19 predicted proteins | sample PinacodermPK_FD_30088 | JGI IMG/M metagenome (IMG submission 30088)
CCTCATCAAACTGGACTGCGGTCGGGGACGAGCCGATATTTTCAACGAGGATTTGCACGCTACACCTACCCGAGGGCAATGTATAGTATGAAACCGGCCGCAATGCAACGCAATCACAGGTCGTGGTTCAGTTTCAAATCGCTCCCCCCGCTGAGGCGGAGCGCCCCCCCTCCCTCAGCGGGGGGAGGGAAAATCTGCTCCCTCTCCCCTGGAGGGAGAGCCTGTCCTGAGCCCAGTCGAAGGGGGCTGGGGTGAGGGGGAACAAGCAAAGTGAACCACGACCCAATCACACCCAGGTCCGAGCGCGCGGTGTGCCCTTCTGACGACGCGCGCCGGTGCTTTTCCGGCTTCGGGTTCGTTGCCGTCACGTTGGCCGTCGGTATATGCTGCCAACTCCATGCCTGTTGTGTCTCACGTCATCGGCCTGGTGCTATGCATCGTGTGGATATTCAGCCTGTGGTTGCTCTTCGCCGGCCGTCGCTGGCTTCCTTCGCGCAAGCCGCTCCGGCCTCTGGCGCTCCTGGGCGGCATGGTGCTCTTTTTCGTTTTAAGCCTGACCGGGATGGTCTTTCTGCAATTACTGTTAGAAAGTTGACACCGCGAGGCGCGGCCATGATTGAAGTGGGTATTTTTGAAGCAAAAACTCAGCTGTCGGCCCTGCTCGAAAAAGTCAGCTGGCAGGCGTACAAACAGGAGAGACGACATGCCCGTCAAAGCTCATCAGGCGAGTGATTACCTCACCACACCGGAAGACATCGCAGCCTATCTGAACGCGGCGATTGAGGAGATGGGAGAGGACCCACGTTTACTCATGAAAGCCTTGCGCAACGTCGCCGCGGCGCAAGGCGGCGTGTCCGCGCTGGCGCGGCACGCCAAGCTGGACCGGGTCGCGTTGTCTCGCGCCCTGTCTGGCCGACGTCATCCGCGGCTGGACACCCTCGCCAAAGTGGCTGCCGCGTGTGGTGTCAAGCTTCAGTTCTCGGCTTAGCATAGGTGGGCCGCTCCATTGACACCTTACCGCCAACCAATATGCTAGTTGATTAAACTAGATTGATTGAGGGCAGCCATGATTGAAGTTGGTACCTTTGAAGCAAAAACCCATTTGTCCGCCCTGCTCGAAAAAGTCAGCCAAGGGCAAGAAGTGCTCATCACTAAGCGGGGCGAGCCGATTGCGCGGCTGGTGCCGGCTCAACGGTCCGACCGGACACAGGTCGCCGCTACCATTGACACCTTGTTTGAGTTTCGCAAAGGCATGAAGCTGGACGGCCTGGACTGGCAAGCTCTGCGTGATACGGGACGCCGATGAGCACGTTTGTACTGAACTGCTCCGTCACACTGGCGTGGCTGTTTCAAGATGAAGCCGGCCCCGACACAGATCAATTACTCAAGGAGCTACGGGATGATGACCGTAACGCAATCGTCCCTAATCTCTGGCGTCTGGAACTCGGCAACACCCTGACACAGGCGGAGCGACGCGGAAGGATAACAGCAGCACAGCTAGCGACCGCCCTGGAGCTTGTTCGCGGCCTTCCCATCACCACCGATGCCGAGACCGACAACCGGGCGTTCAGAGAGATATTGAACCTCGCCCGTACCACATCTCTCACAACCTACGATGCCTCTTATCTGGAACTGGCCATGCGGCATGGAGTGCCCTTGGCAACGCTGGACAAGGCCCTGATTCGGGCAGCCCGCGGAGTTGCCGTGAAGACCTTACCGGCCTAGCTGGCACTGTCCGGAGGGAGAAGCTATGCACACTGAGATCGACGAGGTGACGGCTGGCATATACCGCCTATCGACTTATGTCGAAGAGGTCGATTTTACGTTTAACCAGTATCTCATTGACGCCGACCAGCCCTTGCTGTTTCATTGCGGCATGCGAGCGCTCTTTCCGGTGATCTCCGCAGCGGTGCCTCAAGTGATGCCGCTGACGCGCCTGCGGTGGATCTCGTTCGGGCATTGGGAAGCCGACGAGTCGGGGGCGATGAACGACTGGCTGGAGGCCGCCTCTGAGGCCCAAGTCGCCGTTGGGACCATGGGCTGCATGCTTTCCGTCAATGATCTGGCTGTTCGCCCGCCCAAACCGCTTGAAGATGAGGAGAGTCTCGATCTGGGCGGCAAGCGGGTGCGTTACCTGGCTACACCCCATGTCCCACACGGTTGGGATGCGGGCGTACTGTTTGAAGAGACGAGCAAAACCCTCTTCTGCGGCGATCTTTTTACCCGGACCGGGCGCTGCGAGGCGATCTCGGAAGACGATCCTATCGCGCCCGCTCTGGCGGTAGAGGACACCTTTGGAGCCACTGCTCTGACCCCGAACACCGCCCCGACCATTCGCCGTCTGGCTGCCCTCAAGCCGGAGATGCTGGCGTTGATGCACGGGTCCGCTTTTCGCGGAGACTGTGAACGTGCCCTGCTAATGTTGGCCGACAGTTATGAGGAACGGTTTAGGCGGGTAAGGTAGGAGTAAGCAGATTGCTGTTGTGACACACGCTAAGAGATGGAAATTTACGTCTCATAACGCATTATCTGTCGAACTTGGCAGAAAATGCGAGCTCTCGTTGTAATGGAACACTTTACTAAACATCTGTTAATCAGGGCAGGGGAGTTGGTCACGCTTCCTGATCCGATGAGCCAGCTCCTTTCCGATCTTCCTACACTACACTTTCTACTGGCTGACCTCGTTGTTTAGCGTGCCGGCAAATGCTCCTGAAACCACGCGCTGGTATGCTGCATCGTCTGCTCAAAGCCTTCGCCTCGGTACACGTCGTCATGGATCATGTTTTCCAGCACAACGAGTTTCTTCGGGTCCCGGGCTTTGGCGTACATGCTCTGCGCCTCAAATAAAGGAACGAGTTCATCGTTGTCCGTATGAATCCACTGAATGGCCCGAGGACTGATCCGGTCCACAACACTCTCGGGTTTATATTCCATGATATCCAGCAGTGATTCAAACGAGACTTCTGTCCGAAACTGGGGGTAACGCTTCTGAAGGTCTTCCAGAATGGCGACCGTTTCGGGATCGCGGACCATCAGCCGCTTGGTTTCCATATAGGCAGGCTTGCCAGTCAGGACAAACTCGGCCTTCTCCCTGCGGACTTTGTCCATGAACCGGTCAAAATTTGGTCCCAAGCGAAACTGCCGCTCAAGGTCACCCGGCCCGACCACGCCGACTGTACACTTCGCCCGTTCGTCTATGGCTGCCGTATAGGAGACATTGGCACAGCCAAAGCTCGTGCCGTACAGCCCAATGCTGTCTGGATTCACCTCGGGCTGGTGTTGCATAAACGTCATAGCGTTCCGAATATCCGTCACCTGGGCCATAGGGATGAGACGCGAGCGCGGTTCACCACCGCTCTCGCCAAAATAACGGTAGTCGAAGTTCAGCGTGATATAGCCGTCGGCTTGCAGCCGCTTGGCATTATCCAGGAGAAAGATTTCCTTCACCGCGGTGAAGCCGTGACAAAAAATGACCGCTGCGCGTTGCTCACCGGTTTGATAGTCATCCGGCAAACCAAGGATGCCAGCCATTGGCGTGCCTTCACTATAAAACTGCACCTTTTTGTCCATCGTGTCCTCCTTTTGCAGTGTCCTATCCGATGGTGAAGCCTCGGCTACTCCCGAGAAAATGGTGTCCCCCAGGCATCTGCAAACGCCAACTCTTCGACCGACCGCCGCGAGATCGGTCCGTGTCCTCGCAGGACGGGATAACCAATCGGCACAACCGCCGCTGTCCCCCACGGATCAGGAATCCCTAGCAGTTCACGAACCGCTGGCTCTTCCATACACAGCAAGGTCGTAATCACACACCCCAATCCCTCGGCTCGGCAGGCGAGGAGGAGGTTTTGGACTGCGGGGTAAATTGATCCGCCGCCAACAACAGACAAACGGTCCAGCTTTGCGTCAGTCACCGCCAGCCCTTCCGGATTAAAACACACGACCAACAGTGCTGGGGTCTCACCAAAGTGTTCTGTCAGATAGTTACTAGCGCGAATCATCCGCTCGGCCTTTTTCCGTTCTTCTTCAGGGGCATCGGCCAGTCGCTCCACATACGCTTTGGTATAAGGAAGCGTGACCTGTTGATATAATTCGCCAAGACGTTGTTTGCGGGCCGAGTCTTTGACGACAATGATGCGCCAGGCTTGGCGGTTGCCGCCAGACGGTGCCCAGGTCGCAGCTTCTAAGACCCGATATAAGACGTCATCTGGAATGGGGTCTGGTCGCAACCGTCGCACCGCCCGTAAAGTCCGCATCGCTTCATACAGATCAATCATTGTCGTTCTATCCTTATAACGCGGCCAGCGTTTTCTCTGGCTGGGCAGCGGCTTTTTGGTTGGCGTCCGTTCAGCTTGTCATTCATTCCAGTACGGGTGGCTTGTCCGATACGGCCGCCTGGACCTCCGGAGTGACTTTGATCGGCCGTTCACAATCCACATTGATCAGTTGCCAGTCGAAGTATTCATCCTTGCGCCAGTTTGCCTTTTCCCACTGGCGGAACTCTTCGCCCAGTCCGTGATGAATCCCCTGTGGATTGACCAGCATCGTCCCCGGTGGTACTTCGGCCCCGAGCAGCGTGCCGGCATGCACCAAGACGACTTCATCATAGTCAATATTGCGGTGATACCACGGCACCCGCTCAACATCTCGCTCGCTTTCGGCGGGGCGGGGCATGAAATTGCACACGACAAAGCCTTTGGCCTGAAAAATGCAGTGAACGCTGGGCGGCAGATGCAGCCGATCGCTCATAATTGGCCGATAGTCACGAATGTTCATTTTGAAAGGGAAGAGATCGCCTTTCCACCCGACAACGTCTAACGGATGGAACGGGTAGTACACTGAGGTATACTCGCTTTCGCGCTTGATGCGCAGCTCCCATTCTTGCTGACCGTTGGCCTGCAGAACCTGCGGCTCCGGAACCTGAATCACCGCCGGATCAAACGGAGCGTGGCGCCCCAGGCCACCGTAGTCAGGAAACTCGACCTCTGCGATGGATTCAATAAGCATGAAGAAATTGTCCGCTCCGTCAGGCACGACGCGATAGGTCACCCCTTTGGGCAGGGCGATATAGTCGCCCGGTTCGTACGCCAATGGGCCAAATTCGGTCTCAAACGTGCCCGTCCCGCGATGAATAAAATAGATCTCATCCCCATCGGCATTGCGCACATAATAGGGCATGGGGGCACTGCGCCGACTGATCGCAATCGACACGTCGGCATTATAGACTGCAGTCAGTGGTACCCCCCGAGGATCGTCTTGGTCACTTGGGCTGAGTTCGTTGCTGTTGATGTCCCACGGTCTGAGGGGGCCCTCAATCCGTGTCCAGCCGGTCGGCTCATTTACATGGTACAGCTCGGCCACCCGGCCCGAAAAGCCCTGACGGCCCAGTTCGTCTTCTTTGAGCTCTCCCACGCCAACATGCGCCTGATGCGGCACCTGCCCCTTCGAGAAATGAATCCAAGATTTCATTGCGTCTCCTCCTTTACAAAATGAATCCGTGAGCCGTGGACCTCGACAAAATTGGGCTCATAGGGAAAATCTGCGGAAATGGGTTGGGTTGCCATGAGATCTCTCGCCTCGTGGGTGACGCCCGCTCTATGCGGAGTTGTGCGTTACATCTCGAGTCCGGTGCTACCGAATATGCGGCATCACCTCTTCGGCGAATCGTTGGACGGATTCGTCGAGGAGAGCCTGCGGCATCCCGCCTTGGTCGAACATCGCGAGCTGAACGTCGAGGTCGAGTGCTTCGCAGACCCGATTCGTTTTGTCGATGACCTCATCGGCGCTCCCGCACATCGAAAAGGAACAGATGTCTTCGAAGGTCGGCATTTTCGTGGGGAGCAAGTTGGGCCCGAAGTTGACCTCACCCCAAGGGACAAACACTTGCATCGCCCAGCCGAGGTAGCCCATCTGATGCGGCATCCAGCGACGGCGCGCTTCGTCCGAACTCGCAGCAATGTGCGCGTACGAGACGGCTCCCACCCGAGGCTGCGACCCGTGCACGGTCGGCTTGAATTTCTCCCGGTAGCGATCGACCATAGGCTGAAAATCCTGGAGAGGCCTGACGACCGTGGGAAGCATCAGCGGCAGGCCGAGGGACGCAGCCCGGTCGACCGAGATTTCGCTCGCGCTTCCGATCCAGACGGGTGGATGGGGTTTCTGCTCCGGGCGCGGCTGGGCCGTTACAGCCTGGAGCCCGCGACTGGGCCAATCGGATTTGTCCTTCGCCCAGAATTCGAGGAGGGCCTCGACATGCTCCGTAAACAGCGCCTGGGACTGCTCGGGGTCGTACCCGAGATCCCGATACGTGCGGCGGACGATGCCTCGCCCGACCACGACCTCGACGCGTCCATTGGAAATCGCATCGAGAGTGGCGTAATCCTCGGCGACTCGTAGCGGGTCGAGGCTTCCGATCAGCGTCACCCCCGTCGAGAGGCGAATTCTCTCGGTACGGGCAGCAACCGCAGCAAGCACGACTGGCGGTGCCGACAACACGTAGTCGCAGAGATGGTGCTCGCCGACCGAGAAGAGGTCGAAACCCATCTCTTCGGCGCGCACACCCAGATCGACAATCTGACGGTGCCGCGCGGCGGGCGTGAGCTTCTTGCCAGTCGCCGGGTCAGGTAGAAGATCTCCAAGAGTGAGCAATCCAATGTCCATGGAATGTTCCTCCGCAATAGAATATGTCTGTAACGATCGTTACACCAGACCATGAATAGAAAGGGAAGTCAATGCTCTGGAGACCACGGGCGCCCGGGCAACTCTTCCACAATTCTTCCACAATCTGGACCAGCGGGCGCATTTGGACAGAAACCTACGGTTTCGGCTAAGTGCTTGCAAAGGTGCTTGCAGAGCACTATTTCCTGGGGCTTTTGGGGGTGTTGAAATCAGAGGCGGAAAAGGCAAATGATTTCAAGGCGCAAATTTGACAAATAACACCTTATCACCTTTAGAAGTTGTCAAGCATCGTCTGCCTCTCGGCGGTAGCGATTCTTCATGAGCTGGTTCCTCCTCAACTCGGTTGGAACCTAACCCACCCCTGGCCCGACTTATAGGGATAACGTCACATCGGCCCTCGCTCAACTGCTGGATAGCTATCGTTGTGAGGGCGTTTGCGCGCTTCGACATCTTTGAGCTCAAGCGGTTCTCCGCATTCGGAACACGCGATATAAGTCTGAAAATCGTGGCCACATTTCTTGTGGCGTCGGAGAATGGGTGGGCCTGCCTGATCCGAATAATATTTATCACCCCACGTAAGAAGTGTCGAAATTACGGGGAAAAGCTCCTTCCCCTTTTGCGTTAAGCGGTACTCGAACCTAGGGGGCTTTTGCTCATACTGAGACTGCACCAATATTCCGTGCTCTTCCAGTAGCTTCAAACGTGATGTCAGCGTCGTTCGTGAGACCTTTAGTCGCTCCTGAAACTCTTCGAAGCGGCGTACGCCTAAAAAGCAATCGCTCAACAATGTGAGCGTCCAAGGGTCCCCTAAAACAGCCGAGGATCGTGCCACCGAGCACTGTTGGTTACCGAGTTGATCTCGTTTCATCTACTACCTCTGTATGTCCAATTTACCGTGGCGCTGCCACCTACTATGACAAGTTAGCACAAGCCTCTTTACTTAGTCCATAAGATGTACTAAGTAAGTCCAAATTACGGACTTGCAATTGTAGACCAAACAGTGAGGTTCCCGCATGCCAGCACCAAGCACATTTGATCCGCAAGAAGTCGTAGATGCGCAGTACCAAGAACGGAAACCAAGGCCGGGTGTCACCACCAAACGGGCGATCTGCACAACATGTGATGTCATGTGTTCTGTCGTTACCGAATCCAAGAATGGGCGTGTTGTACGCGTTCGCTCGTCTGATAATCCGATTTTTCGGGACAACATTTGTATGAAAGGCATTGTTGCTCCCAAAGGTTTCGCTAATCCCAATCGGATCCTTCATCCACTCAAGCGTGTTGGCGAGCGCGGATCTGGCGAGTGGGAACAGGTCACCTGGGAAGATGCTTTTGCTGATATTGGCTCACGACTACAGGCAATCATCGCAGAGCATGGCCCTGAAGCTTGGGCGGTTTCAACGAGCCAATGGAATACAGGGACCGATCACGGACTCGGTCGCCGGATCATGAACCATATCGGCTCCCCCAATTGGACGAGCGGCGTTGCATTGTGTGCTGGTAACACCGCTGCAATCAATCGCTATACATATGGCTGGTTCCCGGCCAGCGACTACGCCAAAACCAAGTGTATCGTCCTGCTGGGTCACAATCCGAGCCGGCACAGCTGGACCCCTGTGTATAACGCCATCAGGCAAGCGCAGGCTCGGGGAGCCAAACTGATCGTGGCTGACCCGCGCCGCAGTTCTGGCGCCGAACGTGCAGACATCTGGTTGCCGCTCAAAGTGGGTAGTGACGCTGCACTGCTGTTTGGTTGGCTCAAAGTCATCATCGATGAAGAGCTGTATGACAAAGACTTCGTTGAAAACTGGACGATCGGCTTTGAGGAGCTGAGACAGCGAGTCGATGAGTATCCGCTCGAACGCGTTGCCAAGCTGACGGGGTGCGATCCAGAGATGATTGCCAAGGCAGCGCGCATGTACGCGACAGAAGGGCCATCCATTATTCCGTGGACGCCGATCACGGATATGCAGCGCAATTCGACGTCCGCCATTCGGCTGCAGTGTATCTTGAGATCCATTTGCGGATACCTGGATGTGCCTGGTGGTGAGACTCTACAGGGCTTTCCACCCGATTTGATTAACGAGTCGTTAATTGAGATGCACCATGTTTTGTCTGACGAGCAAAAAGCGAAACAGCTCGGGTCAGATAAACACCCGGCCTTTACCTATCGCGGGCAGGAACGCTTTCGCGCACCAACAAAAAAAGTCTATGGTCAAGAGTACGCAAATATCGTGATGGGCTGTTATCTGACACCGCCGTCGGCGTTGTTTCGCGCGATGGCTGGTGAGGGTGCATATCCGGTGAAAGCTTTTTTCTTCCTCGGAAACAATCCGATGATGAGCTATCCGAATATGAAGCTCATCATCAAAGCGATGATGAACCAGGACCTTATCGTCGCACATGAGCAGTTCATGACCCCGTCCGCGCAACTTGCGGATTATGTATTACCCGCTGACAGCTGGCTGGAACGGCCGTTCCTCCTGGATCATTTCGGCGCGGCTTCATTGATTCGAATCTCCGAGAAGTCCATGGAACCACCAGGCGAATGCCGCTCAACCTTTGAATTCTGGAAAGGGCTTGCGGGCGCGCTTGATCGCCAGGAAATTGTTCCCTGGGACACGTTGGAAGACTTCTATGATTATCGCCTGGAGAAGCTGGGGGTATCCTGGGAGGAATTTGCGGCGACCGCCGACGTTTATTTCGCCCCACCGGAGTTTCTCAAGTATCGCAAAACAGGTTTTGCGACGCCCACCGGAAAGGTTGAACTAAGGTCGTCATCACTCGAGGAGCTTGGATTTGATCCACTGCCGTACTTCCGCGAAGACCCTCCGGTCGATCCAGACTACCCGTTAAAGCTATTCACAGGCGTGCGTGAAGACGGTTTCTTTCAGACGGGTCATCGTCACATCGAAGAAATGCGCAAGCGTCATCCCGAGCCTCTAGCGTTTGTAAGCCCGGGAACGGCTCGACAGCTCATGATTAAAGAAGGTGAATGGATCGAAGTTGAGAATGAGCTTGCAAAAATTTCGATGAAAGTGGCAATCAAAGACGCCATGCCGGATGGGTTAGTGAGAATTCCACACGGTTGGTGGAAACCAGAAATGAAACAAGGCGCGGGACATCTTTCGGGAGCACTGGAATATGCCGACGCGCAACTCTGTAGAGACGATGAAGACTTTTTAGATCAGGAACAGGGTATACCGCACCTCAAAGGTGTGCCCTGCCGGATCAATAAGGTTACACAAGACGGAGCGAGCGCTGAGACTGTTGCTGAAGTCGAGTACGCGTGATGAGTGCACGTGAACGTGAAATAAGAAAGCAGGCGCGGTCTGCCAAACTTATAGCCATCATGGCTGGCAAGTCTTCTCGAAATAGGAGCTTATCCGACAAGATTTGTCGCTTCTTGGTAAACCGAGCGACGGCGGTGAAGCCGGAAGATGATTTCATGCGCGACCCGCTTATCGACAATGATGTGGGATTCGACCCTGACGAACTCGATCGCTTTCAGCGCGGGGAAAAATGATGTGGGATTCGACCCTGACGAACTCGATCGCTTTCAGCGCGGGAAAACGAGCTGAGACTTTTCAAGTCTCAGCCGACCTTTTGGCGTGTCGACATAGAAGAATGGACCGAAACCAGATCGCGCCGCAGGTCTCCTCATTGTCTCAAACTGGGGCGCCTGAGCACTTGGTGTAGTATTCCGGAGGCTCTTATGTATGAGTCAGGCAGCCATCGCTTGACGATTCTGTTGCTCGTAGTAGGCGGCCTCGAACTCGGCCACGGGACGCCATCGGCGGTCAGCAGTCCGCAGCGTGGTAAGGTCAGGCACATTCATTGCGGATTCATCAGGAGTTGACGGTGTCGGAGTCACTATTGGCTGTGCGCGGGTCGCCGGGTTCACCCTATACTCGCAAGATGTTGGCGCTGCTGCGGTTTCGCCGGATACCCTATCGTTATATCCAGTGTGGAATGGGCGACGCCGGGTTGCCGCAACCCAAGGTCCAGCTGGTACCGGTGTTCTACTTCGAGAACGATGCCGGTGAGCTGGATGCGGAGGTCGACAGCACGCCGATCATACGGCGGCTCGAAGACGAGTACGGCGACCGTTCGGTGATTCCAACGGATCCGGCCTCGGCGTTCCTCAACTATCTCGTCGAAGACTACGGCGATGAGTGGTTGACCAAGGCCATGTTTCATTACCGTTGGTACTACGAAGCGGATATCGACATGGCGGGGTCCGTGCTGCCGCATTACGACGATGTGACTCAGGACGACGAGACCATCGCCCAACTGAAAAAAATCTTCTCGGAGCGGCAGATCTCGCGCTTGTACGTGGTTGGATCCAACGACACCACCGCATCGGTCATCGAGGACAGTTACAAACGGTTCCTCGACTGTCTCAACGAGCACTTGAAAACCTATCCGTTCATCATGGGGCATCGCCCCGGATCGGCGGACTTCGCCTGCTTCGGGCAGCTCACCCAGCTCGTGCAGTTCGATCCGACACCAGCCGGCATCGCCGCAGCGGGCTTTCCCAGGGTGCACGCCTGGGTCAGTAAGATGGAGGACTTATCGGGTCTCGAGGTCACGGACGACGCCTTCATCGACCCGGACGATATGCCATCTACACTCAAGGTATTGTTCAGTGAAATCGGGCGCACCTACGTGCCGGTGATGCTGGCCAACAGTGCGGCGATTGATCAAGGAACGGACAAGGTAGAAGCGACGGTGGAGGGTAAACCCTGGGTGCAGGAGCCGTTCCCTTATCAAGGTAAATGCCTCCAGTGGTTGCGGATCGAGTACACACAGCTTGCCGAGAAAGATAGAGGCCGCGTGGACGCGGTATTGGCTGGCACCGGTTGTGAGGCGCTGCTCGCATAGAACGGTAGGGGCGAATTGATCCCGCTCGCATGATCGACACAGGAGAACCACATGATTGCCGCGAACGAAACCTTCAACGGGACCTTTCCGTTTGCACCACATTTTACAACCAAGCCTGGCTTTCGGATGCATTATGTAGATGAAGGACCGGGCGACCCGATTGTTTGTCTGCATGGCGAACCAACCTGGGGATATTTATACCGCAAATTCATTCCGCCCCTCTCCGCCACTCATCGCGTCATTGTCCCTGATCACATGGGCTTTGGAAAAAGTGAAACACCGCAAGATCGGGAATATACCTACCTCACCCATGTGGCGAATCTTGAAGCCCTGCTCAATGACGAGTTAGACGTTCAGAATCTGACCTTGGTCCTTCAGGACTGGGGCGGCTTGATTGGCGGGGCGTACGCGCTGCGTAATCCTGAGCGGGTGAAACGTCTCTTTGTCATGAACACAATCCTGCCCATTTATGCTCCGGGCACCGAAGAGCGCATGGCCAATATGTTTGAGAATTCACGCTGGTTTAATTGGATCGGAGCCGCCATGGCCGATGGCTCCTTGGAACATGTCCTCGGTAGTCTACGGGTGACGATGCTGAGCATGATGAAGCTGATTGGGTTCGAGAACTTGGCGCAGGTGGATGACACCTGGGTAGCGGCCTACAGTGCCCCCTTTGCAACCCGCGAAGAGTGCAAGGGTGCGATCGAGTTTCCGCTTGATGTGATTACTGGGCGGGCCAAACTGTTTGAAGTCGGCACGCCGGAGACTATAGCCGCCGTCAAACAGAAGCCCATCATGCTGGCCGTTGGGATGCAGGACAAGGCGGGCGACCCACGCCTCGGCATCGCTCAGTTCAAGGCCCAGTTCCCGGATGCACCCGTCGTGGAGCTGGAACATGCTGGCCACTTTGTACAGGAAGACGCGCCCGAGACCGCGGTCGCGCTGATCCAGCAGTTTATTCATTCTACGAGTTAAGTCGAAGCTGGTGTCCGAAGAAAGACATCGTCCCGTTCAGGGGGGGGGAGCGGGCCGCACTTTTCCTTCTGACGCAGGTATCGGCATGGTATTTCCTCCCTCTTCTTGGACGTAGCGGTACGGTGCATAACAAAAATATCAGAGTAGGACCAGTGATGGCCGTTCCAGCCCGTGCAACGCTATACCTACAGCACGTACTTCCGCCGAGTTTGACAGATACGACCTTATCGGACACAAAAGCGGCGCTTGTAGTGAGCGCCTTGTCTACTCAAAACCGTAGGTTTCTGTTCAAATGCGCCCGCTGGTCCAATCTGACCTGGCACCGCCTGTGCTCGCGTTGGGACTAGCTGAGCTTCCGACACCAAGCGGCTCCGGGGAATCCCGAGGATCAATGCGCTTTAGGGTCCATCTGCGTAGCCAAGGCCCGGATCGCGAGGCCGATGAGTTCGAAGTGCCGTCGTAGTTTGACACCGTCTGGATTGATCTGGTGGGCGAGAAAACCCCCTTCGCCCGCCGCAGCGCCGAACCGTGTCAGCTCATCGACGGCGCTCGGTGCAAGGTTGATGTCGGCGTCCTCAAGCGTCAACTCGACGATCCGTCGCATGCTAAAGAAGGCTAAGTCGTGACCACGCCGGATAGGCTCAGCCGACGCCTCGTCGCTGGGGCCCCGCTCGAGAGCAATCAGCATAAAAAACCGCAGGAACTCAGGGTCTGCCTCAAGATGTGCTGCGGCGGTAGCGAGTGCCGTCTGAGCACGATCCGCTCCTGAGGCCTTCCCTTTCGGCGGTTGCTGGGGAAGCCCTCGCAGGAAGCGTTCTGCGCCGTCCTGAGCGACCGAGGCAAGAAGTCCCTCTTTGCTCCCAAAGTGCCAATAGATCGAGGACGCAGGCAGACCTGAACGCCGGCTCACCGCTGAGATGCTCGTCCCGGTGAAGCCGCGCTCCGCCATCAGCTTGTGGGCGGCTTCGAGGATTCGTGTGCGAGATTCTGCGCCTTGCTGCTGGCGAAGGTTAAGTCTGGTGGGAGACTTGGAAGTCACTTTCTCCTCATCACTCGGTTGCGCCTTGTTGCATGAGATCGCGGAACCCCGGATCCTCCTGAGCGAACTCGAGCTTCTCGACGCCGGCACGGACGACAAAGTCCACCTCGCGGTTGCGCTCACGCCAGTAATAGGCTTGGCACTCACCCCCGGCCGCGGCGTTGGCCAGATGTGCGCCAACCGCCGAAACCTGGATAAAACGCCGCGGCTCCAGCAGACGGCGGATCAATTCTTGGGTCTGGGGACGGACATAGCTCAACGATTTACTCAGGACAATGAGTAATTTTACTCAAGGGATTGAGTAGTTCAAGGCTATTTCGACAATAATGCACCCAGGCCGGATATTAGCCGCAGACCTCTCTACACCTCTAATCCAGCGTATGCCGGGCCACGAGTTCACGATTCCAGGTCGCGTCGCCAAAGGTCACCTCCGAGCCCTTGGCGCGCTTGAAATAGATATGCAGGTCGTGCTCCCAGGTAAAGCCGATACCGCCGTGAACCTGTATGCCTTCGCTCGTCACCTGACGGTAGGCATCGCTGCAATACGCCTTGGCCATGGCGGCGGCCAGTGCGGCGTCGGGTGCATCGTTTGCAACGGCCCAGGCGGCGTAATATGTGGCCGACTTGGCCCCCTCGACCTGCACCAGCATATCGGCGCATTTATGCTGGATGGCTTGAAACGACCCGATCGGGCGGCCAAACTGCTCGCGTACCTTGGCGTATTCCACACTCATGTCCAGCACCTGTTGCGCGCCTCCACACATTTCGGCGCTCAGGGCTACTTTGCTCTGATTGAGGACACGGGACAAACAGTCCCAGCCCTGGCCGGGCGCTCCCAGCAGCGTGTCGGCACCGACGTGTACGTTCTCCAGGGTCACTTCGCACAGCTTCCGCGTCTGATCCATGGTCTTGAGCAGACGGGTTCCAAGGCCGGCCTGTTGGCGGTCAAGCAGAAACAGCGTCACTCCTTCGGACGTGCGCGCGGCACAGATGATGTGATCGACAACATGGGCGTCGGACACAAATAATTTCACCCCGTTCAACACATACCCAGCGCCATTCTTCTCCGCACTGAGGTTGACACCGGCCTCATCCCAGCGGGCGTTTTCTTCGAGGACGGCCAGGGTCAGCGTGGTCTGTCCGGACGCCATACCGGGCAGCAGGGCTTTTTTCTGCTCTTCACTCCCGGCGGCCTGTACGCACAGACCGCCCGGCGCCACAGTCGAAAAGAAGGGACCGGGCAGCACGACCTTACCCATCTCTTCCAGCACGACGACCAGATAGACCAGGGACAGCCCGGCTCCACCGTATGCTTCGGGCACAATCAGCCCCATCCAGCCCAGTCCGGCCATCTTGTTCCAGACCTCGTCCGCATAGCCCCGCTCGTCCTCCATCATCTGGCGGACATAGGACATGGGACACTCGTTGCGTAAGAAGTCAGCGGCGGATTGGCGCAGAAGGTCCTGCTCTTCACTAAAACCGAAATCCATGACACCCCCACAAAAAAGAACGAGGACTGAGTGGTGCCCAGTCCTCGTTATCGCCCGTTATTATTTGATTTAGCTGTTGGCCAGAATGGTCACACAGCCAACCGAACCTGGGCCGCCCAGGTTATGGGCCAAACCCACTTCCGCGTCCTTGACCTGTCGGTCTCCGGCCTTGCCCCATAAGTGCTGCGACACCTCGTAGATCATGCGAATGCCGGTTGCGCCAATGGGATGACCAAACGATTTCAGACCACCCGAGGGGTTCACCGGAACCGCGCCGCCGTCAATGTTCGCCCGACCCTCGGCCACATAGCGCCAGCCCTCGCCCTTTTCACACAGACCGAGGTCTTCATAGTTCAGGATCTCGGTAATGGTGAAGCAGTCATGGCATTCGACCAGGTCAATGTCCTTGGCCGTCATACCGGCTTGTTCATAGGCCGATTGGGCCGCCTGAGCCGTGGCGGGGAAGCCGGTGTAGGCGAAGCTCGGTTTCATATACGGCTCGCCCGAGG
>JGIcombinedJ30088_10003084_pt1 | contig 15556 bp, 11 predicted proteins | sample PinacodermPK_FD_30088 | JGI IMG/M metagenome (IMG submission 30088)
GATNGCTCGGGCCTGCCGCCCGCCAGCCCAGGCATTTTGCCGGCGGTTGGCAGGCCGCTGGTGGATTGCTCAGCACCCTCCTAGTCCCAGGTCCGGCCCTGCCCGCTTCCGGGCCCTCCCCGATCATCAGGATCCTTCCGTGAAGCGATCGTTCCTGTCACGGTGGTGTTGCATAATGATGGGTAGCCATAAACACCGCCGGTCCGTTTACCGGTACCGACCGGACCGGAGCAGGGATCATGTTGCCGGAGGCGACCCTCTGGCAGGGATAGCGGGACGCGTCCGGAGACCGAGGAGGTGGTGGCGGGGGTGGGCCCAGCGGAGGCATCGGGCCGCCGGGTTTTCGCGCTCTCGGCCCTGTTGAACCTGCGGCGGCTTGTCCGGCAATCTCCTGGTTAGCGTTCCAGCCGGTTGCGGACCACGTCACTTACCTGGGGCGAGGTAGGCACGCATAACGGCGTGATGGCGATGCCTCCGGCCCGGTTGACGCCGACGTCGGTGCCGTCCAGCGGGACGGACCCGAACTGCTCCCGGTAGCTGAAGGCGAAGTTCCCGTCGGAACGGGGCTTTTGGATCTGTCCGTACGTGACCCGAGCCGGTGGAACCACCCTCCGCGGAGTCGATGCGTCCGCCTCCCATGGCAGGTTGACCGATACCACGTCGCCGGGCATGTCCACCTCCCGGATGTCGCCGAGGATCTCGGTACAGAGCTCCGCCAGCCTCTCCCACACGGGGACGGCCTCGTCGGTGTGCATGTGGCGGTACCACGTGATCCATGTCCCTCGTATTCCCGTCGAGAAGCCGACCGCCGGGATGCCTAGCTCCCAACCCTCGAAGCAGGCTCCCACCGTCCCCGAGGAGATGATGTAACCGGCGCCGTGGTTGTAGCCCAGGTTGATGCCCGCAACCACCAATCCGGGAGGCGTTTCGAAGTACGAAGCCGCTACCTGAACGGCGTCGGCCGGTGTCCCCGACACGGTCACGATCGTGTGCCCCGACCGTTCCACCGCGGCGACCTCGATCGGGTCGAACCGGGTGAGGGCCTTGCCGATCCAGCTGCGCTGTCCCTCCGGTACTACGGTGCGGACCTCTCCCAGCCGCTCAAGCGCCGAGATGAAGGGCAACAGGGCCGGGCTGTCTAGCCCGTCGTCGTTGGTCAGCAGGATCCAGGACACAGGTCGGAAGGCTAGCGACCGCGTAGGTGATTCCCGTCACCCGATGACTCCACGTACCATATGACCATGGATCGCATGCGCGCAGCCTCGATCACGGTCAGCGACGGGGTCACCCACGGGACGAGGGAGGACACCTCCGGAGACCTGCTCGTCGGCAGGCTGGCGGACCTCGGGTTCGATGTGGACCGCCACGTTGTGGCCGACGAACGCCGACTCATCGGGGAACTGCTGGCCGGACTCTCCTCGAAGCGCCGTCTGATCATCACGACCGGCGGCACCGGTTTCGGCCCCCGGGACGTAACGCCTGAGGCCACCGCCGCGTTGATCGACCGGCCGGCTCCCGGTCTTGCCGAGTTGATCAGGGCGGAGGGACTGCGCCACACCCCCATGGCGGCTCTTTCGCGGGGACTGGCCGGCGTGATCGGCTCCTGCCTGGTCGTCAACCTGCCGGGCAGTCCCAAGGCCGTGAAGGAGGGGATCGACGCGCTGGAACCCCTGCTTCCCCACATCCTGCAGTTGCTGGCCGGCGACACCGAGCACCGTTAGGAGGGTGCTGGGCAAATCCACCTGCGGTCTGCCAATCGGCGGCATGATTCCTGGGCTGGCGGGCGGCAGGCCCGAGCAATCGTCATTGGTCAGCACCCTCATAATGGGGGTCCACCACTTCTAGCCCCGATTTTTCATGCGGGAGTTCGTACTAGGCGAGCAGAGTGCGCGATATAAGCTTCTGACCAGGGACTACGGCCATTTCCACAACCCTGTCTCGGCCCGGCGGGACCTTCACCCGTCGGGTGAGGCCAGGCCCAGTCACGATCATGTGGTTGATGTGGCCTGTTGCCGTGGGTGTGTCTGGAAACATGAGGAATCTAGGCTAGGGTCTCCCGGGTCCGGGCCGGCTCAGCCGGACACGCGGTGGGGTGCGTGTAGAGGTTGAAGCCGCCGGGTCGAATGAACCCGGCCACGGTCATCCCGACCTCGTCTGCGAGATCCACCGCCAGCGACGACGCGGCCGACACGCCTGCAGGATGCTCAACCCTGCGACGGCCGCCTTCTGCACCAACTCGAAGGAGACCCGGCCCGATACCGTCACGATCATCTCGTCGAGGGGCCAGCCACGGCCAGCGTGGAACCCGACCAGCTTATCCATGGCGTTGTGGCGGCCCACGTCCTCCCGCAGGTCCGCCGGCGCGCCGGCCACGGTGAACGCTCCCGCCGACGTTATGGCTCGTATGCCTGGTCCAGAAACCTCTCGGCCGCGCCCGCAGGCACCAGGTGGCCCACCTCCTCTATGCCGGCGGTCGGCACTCCGATGAACACCCCCGCCTCGTCGAAGGCGGCCCCGCCGCTGCTTCCTTCACTGATGTCGGCGTCGGTCTTTATGTACGTAACGCCTCCGCGGTCGACCCTCCCCGAATACACCCCTCTGGTCAAGGTCATGGTGAGACCGCCCACCCCCGGATACCCGAGGATGCGGATGGCTTCTCCCGGTTCGAGCTGCTGCTCAGCCACCTCGATGCTCCTGCTTGGCGGAACCGGTTCGCGCAGCTTCAGGACCGCCAGGTCGAGCACCTCGTCCGCCGCCGCCAAGTCCGCCAACACCCAATGGAACGGTTCCGCTTCGAAAGAGTTGGTGAACCAGACCACCAGCTCACGGCAAGGTTGGCCATGGTCGTCAAGAACCACATGCGCGTTGGTGAGTATGTGGGTACCGCTTGACACGACCGTACCGGAACCTGAACTGTAGAGGTCAGGAGGGAATGAAGGACATTCACCGGCTTCGATGTAGACGATCGAGAGGGCAAGTTCGGCCCAGTCAGCGGTGGCTCCGGCTCTGGTCACCAGGGGTGTTTCGGGTTCGACTGGCGACGCGTTGGTGGTTGCCAGCCGGGTGGTGACCGGCGGCGTGGTGGTTGGCGGGTTGGAGGTCGGCGCCGGGTGGGTATCGGCCGCCTGGCTGCGGGCGGGTATATCCTCGACGGTCGTCCGATCCGACCCGCTGTCCCGGCTGGTGATGATTGTCGACAACGTCAGGACGAGGACGATCACGATCAGGGCTATCCCCCAACGGGGTAGTCGATCTAGGAGGTTGAGCGGCCGTCGCCGGCGTGGCGAACCGCCGTGACCGGCGGACCGACGCGAGTCGGATCTGTCGGGGGGTTCGTAGTCGAACTCGAAGCCCACTGACGGTACCTCCGGTCACAGATCCGTTTCTTCTAGTGGTTCTACGGGCTCTACGACTGCGGTGATGGTCATCTCCCTTCCCTGCTTGCCGAACACGTCGGCCGCCACGTAGGGCCCCGCCTTATCGTGACGTACGGACATGATCGCCAGATCTCCGTTGGCGAGCCGGCTCACGTTGGACACCAAGGCGGACCGACCGTCGGGCGGGTCGATCAACTTCGACGGCCACCACAGTTGGGTCTCCAGCATGCGCTCGGCTTCCGGCCGCGCCTCATGGTCGAAGTAGATGTAGGAGACTTCCGACCCGCTGTGGGTAACTATGGTCCCCAGGTACCGATCGAGCGGGTCTCCCCCGATCTCCGACGCTTCGAGAGTTCCCTCCCTCCGGAAGGCCCACTCGGCGGCGTGGGCATAGTCGGACATGGCCAGGGCTCGGGAGAGATCCCTGTCGTAGGTTCCCACCAGGAGATCGTGCATGAACCGCCATCGCCCGCTCACCTGCCGGCGCATTTCCGGTGCAACGGTGTGCACCTCACGGGGATCGCGGTCCGGTCGGAGCACCGCGGCAGGATCCTCACCGGTCTCGATCGCCCGGCGACGCCGGTAGGCTTCGACCGCAGCTTCGTAGCGACGCCCGAGCCAGCCCCGTTTGGCCAGTTCCTTCATCATGCGTTCCCGCATCGCCATCGCCCCTAAGGGCGTTACGAGGAAGGGTCGGGCCTCAGCCTTCATCACGTCGAACTCGGTCCTGTCCCGCCCCGGCGCCTCGTCGGCTTCGAATTCGCCGAACGGCTTCCAGATGACAGCCGCCCAAGCCGTCGCCGACCCGATGAACTGCTCGAAGGCCTCCTCCGCGGCCCACTGGGTGTCCACCGCCGCCATTACCTCTCGTTCCAGATCGGATATCCTGATCCGCGCCTTCTTCTCACGCCGGAAGCTGTTCACCGCCATGGCCGCCAGCAGCAGGAGGATGATGAACATCAGCACGGCTTCCCCTATCCAGAGGTCTCCGAACCCTTGTTGACGACGGTCTCCGTACCACCCGTTCTCGCGAGCCAGCAGTCCGACCAGACCCAGGGCGCCGTAGATGACCGTGAAGAAGAACAGCATCCGGACCTGGCGGAAGGTTTCCAAGGAACGATAGGGTTTCCGGTCAAGCCGGAGGGCCAGCGCGATGGCATAGGCGGCCAGAGCCACCGACACCCCGAATGCCGTGGCGTCCAAGGCGCGCAACCCGGATGTCCCCGCGACGATCCCGCCGGAAAGACCGACCAGCACCATGAAGCTCGCCGCGGCGCCGAAACCGGGCAATGCGGCGAGCCCGGTCGAACCTGGCGCATCACGACCGGCCGCAGGTGATCCGTCGACCTTGGAGTCAACCGATCCCCGCTGCTCGCTTTCGTTCTCTTCGGGCGCCTCGACATCCCTCGATGTGGACGTTGACATGGGCGACGGCTCCGGGAACCGATCTCGGAGGCGGGCGGCCACCGATCGGGTAAGGACCGCCAGCACCAGCCCGTAGGTGACCGTTGCTCCTCCCCACAGCCAGCCGCGAACAGCGGGACTCATCTCCGTAACACCTATCAACTCGACAATGCCGGTGAGAACCAGGAGTCCGGTCACGGCCAGAGTGGCGAGTGCCCCGATCATGGCTCCAGCCGGAGTGACCGCCGGTAGGCGCTCCACCTCGAGCACGTGTTTGGAGCGCTCGACGAGACTATCGAACCTCCGGCGGCTCTGTTCCTCGATCCGGTGTAGGCATGCGGCCAGCCGTCCCAGCAGAGTGGTGGGCACGGCCCGGGCAGCGTCAGCCCGGAGTTCGTCGGCGAGAGTCGGCCCGTAGTCGGGGGCGATCATCCTCACCTCCTTGACGATCATGACCTGATCCTTGATCCTCAGCGGGTCCACGCCGTCGGGCATCTTCCCTCCGTCGGCCGAGGAGAAGACCGCCTTACCCACATCGGCCCACAGCTGCTGATCGATCAGGACGCCACCTTCTAGAGCCCGTTGGCGACGGACGCTCTCCATAAGGGCCTCGGCGTCGACATCCCCGGCGTCGTCCTCGCTGTCCGGCGGCATGCCCCGCCAGATGACCCGCAGGACCGAGTCGTGGCCGACCGTTTCCTGCATCATGCGCCCGGTCATGTCCCGCAGGGCGTCGATCACATCCTGGGAGAACGTGAACATGTACCGAAGTGCGTCGCGAGCCCCCCGGCCCATGACGCGCAGGAACTCGCGCATTCCCACCGGCTCGCGTTGATCGACCGCCGGCTCCTTGACGAGGCGGGCGTGGAAAAGGGATTCGATACGCCGTTGCGCGTCGATGATGGTCTCCCGCGGGTACGGAGCCTCCTGAGCACCACTCGGAACCCGGAGCACGCCCCCGTGATCCGCGGCGCCCGCCAGCGTCACCGCCGGGATCTCGGCGATCCGCACGAACGAGCGAACCAGATGGACCTTGGCCTCACCGAAGCCGATCACGCCGCCGGTCATCCCGTCCACCGGCGCCTCATACATTCCTGACCACATTCCCAGCCCGGTGGCCAACTCAGTGGCCACGTGCGACGCAAAGCGGTCGGAGTGGGGGTCGGTGAGTGGGATGGCCAGCTTCGCTTCCGTCTGGCGATCCTCCGGAATCACCACCAGATTGGCATCGGCGGCTGGGTCGAAGAAGTCCTCCGGTCCCTCCCAGCCACCGGCTTCTCTCCCTGCGTTCGGGCTTGGGGCGACCCACATACGCGCCTCCAGGACCCGTAACCCATCGGGTGCCAGTTCCCTGAGCCGGTCGACCATGTCCCGGACCCTCGCCACCGTCTCGGATTCCGGCCCGGCGTCGGGACAACTGGATTCCTCGACGTGGTTGCGGTCGCCGACCCGTGCCATGGGCTTGGTTGCATCATTGGCAGGGCCGCACAATGCCACCACCCGGACTACCTCGAGATCCTGCGGCGCGAGTATCTCGAACACGGAGGAGGGTTCCCCCCTCCCGCGGCTATCGACGTAGACAGCGGGTTGGTCGCCTACACATGAAACGAACGGATCGACCAGACCGTAACGGGCCCACTCCGCCAAGAGTTCGATGGCGGCATCGTCTCCCCCTTGAGTGACAAGAATAACGCGACGCTCCCTCACAACCAGTCATCCTCTCCATCGTCTTGGTCCCCGTCCAGGCAAATAGCGATCTCTTCCAAGCCCTTGTAGATGAGATCCGCGACACCGAGCCAAGCATTCCTGGAGGTCGGATCCTTCGCCAGATCGTTCCCGGCCTTGTGCATATACAGTTTGATCTGCTTCCGCAGAATGCCGATCGCTGCTTTCCGTCGGTCGCCACGATCTGCGCCGTTCACCGCTGGGCTCCCAGTACCGGGGGCGGTTCCGTCCTCCAGCCAGCGCGACAGCACATTGCTGGGTCGAAGGAACGATTCGGGGTCTGATGCATGCGGTTCGCTTCCCCACTCGATCAACTGGGTGTAGGGCCTAAGGTACGTCCCCGGTTTCCTCCACTGAACCGCGACGGGAAGGGCCAGAGGCAGCGACTCCAAGAGCGTGGCCAGGAACGCTATCGGGTGCTGTCCCGGAACCGGAAGCATCGACTCGAACGTGAAAGGACCGTCCTCGGTCTCGAAGGTTGCTCGGTCGCCCTGGATTTTGATGAGGCGGAGAAGCTGACCGATGAACCATCCCCTGACCATGGCTTGTAACGCCGGCCGAGGTACGGGCGCCCCCATCCACAGCAGGCGCGACCGTCTCGCTTTCCAGAAGCCGGTCAGGGACGACTTGTCGCGCGCCCGAGCCCACGCCGCGGCGATGGGCTTGTTGAGGGACTCGAACACCATCGGATGCAGGGCGCCGCCCAAAGCGGAGTACACCGCCACCCTGGTCTCGCGTTCGGACTGGTCGACCGCCTGGTCCACCACCTCCTGGAAGTTGTCCTGCATATCTTTGAACCGGCCGGTCAGGAATTCCCTCACCGGCTGATCGACCGGCAGTCCGGCCACCGGAATGGGACTGGTGTAAAGCCGGATCCCCAGGTCCGATCCAGGATGCACCAGAGGGAGCATCTCCTGGTCGACCGACACCAGCGGCTCGGCAGCTTCGAAGGCCGACTCGAGGGCGCTGAGGAAGCGCTCCTCCCGCGGCGCCCGCTCGACAGGAGGCAGCCCGTCGGAGAGGTACCCGCGCAGGCCCTGGGACAGGAATACCTTCCAGGCCGACCCGTCGGCATTCAACCAGGCTCGGGTCCGCTCTAGGAGGTCGTCGCGAGAGGTGCGCGCCGTGAACGACGCCTTGCTGGGTGTCGCATCCACCGTCAGCCACTCGGGCGCCGTCCATCCGGCGTCGACGGCGATCCACCGCCCTATCGCCGTCTGGTCCTCATCGCCGGCAATCACGGTCCGTCGGACCTGGCGCCACGCGTCCTTTGTCCCGGTACGGCCGGATGACCGGGTGGTCAGGTCGTCGAACAGATCGGGGAAGTCGGCGGGGTCGATCACCAACTTGATGCTCTTTCCCGGCTTCAGGGAATCAGGAACGAGCTGGTCGGCAGGTGGATCATGGCGGGGCCAATCCTCGATCGGCGTCGCTCCCGGCCGACCCTTGTCAGCTTCGACAGCGATACGCAGTTCGTCGGCAGCGTCCCGCAAGGCTCGGGTCAACGGTTCGATCACCCCGTTGCGCAGGTCGTCGGCGAGCCGGGCCGCCAGCAGCCGGTGCTCGGCGTTGTAGCGGCGAACGATGTCTGTCTGGACGGCAGCCTGCAGCGCGCTCTTCACTTTCTCGTGGTCTGCCCCCAGAAAACCCTTCGAGTCGCCCATGGCGTCGGACACATCCGACCGGACATATTGGGCCAGGGTGAGCTCCTCCTGGCGCTCGCTCTCCAGCTCGACCTTCACATGGTCCAGCTCAGCGTCGGTCTTGGCCAGAAGCGCGAGCGCCACCCGGGCGCCTTGTTCGGCCAGGGTGTTGCCAACCACCTCCAAGAGGCGGTCCGGGGTGTCCTCGACCCAACTGAAGCAGGCGTTCCGGAGCCGGTCGTCCAGCGTCTTGAGCACGCTCGCGCTACGAGCCCGTACCTCGTCGACGATGAACTCCACCCATTCGCCGACCCTGGCCTTGGACCCGAAATAGTCTCTGCCCGCTTCGTGAACCTCCCTGGCGACCCGTGTGCACTCGGTATAGAGCTCGGCGTCGGTAACCGCGATGGCGTCGAGGATCTGATTCTGATCCCGACCGCGCTCGTTGAGGCCGCAGCCGTTCAGGAACCGGGTAAAGGACCGATCTGCCAGACCTTCGATCACCTCGTCCGGGGTTGCGTTCTCGTAGGCGAGCCACTCCTTGGCGGCGACCATGTGCCCGTCGAGTAGCCATTCGACCGCGTCGCGGGTGATCCTCCGTTCGGCGTAGGCCCTCAACCTCCCTACTCCTAGGTCCACCTCCGAGAACCCGAGAGCCTGAAGAGCGCCTTGATAACGAGGCGCCGGGAGCATCCACTCGGCAGTACCGCGGTCGGGGAAGGCGCCCGCCGAATTGTCCCAGTTGGCCATCCTGTAGTGGACGAAATCATCCTGGATTGAACGATCGGTCATCACCGCGCCGAGGCAGCGGGCCATGACCCGGTACACAGCAACCTGGTTACCGAAGGTCACGCCTTTGGTATTGGCGTGACCCACGAGATAGGGGAAGGCGGGGCCGGATCGCTGCTGGAGGGCGCCCCCGCCCGGAGGGACGAAGTCTCCGTCTCCGTAGTAGCCGTGGAGCAGCTCGGCGACCGCTGCCGCCGTGTTGGGCTGGATCCCGGCGCCTGCCGACGGCGACAGCTCGGCGAACACGTCGGCCGAATAGAGGATGCCGATCGACTTGTCGAGCCACGGAGCGCCGTCCGCCCGGAGGATGTCGCACACGTCGATCAGTACACCGGCGCCGGTTCCGCCCGCCAGCGACGAGATTACGACGGCCACCGGTGGCGGAGCGTCATCCTCCGGCCCGTCGCCGTCCAACCGAGCAGCCAGCTGATCGAGTTGGGCGGCCGCCCCGGCCGACATGAGTGCGCTTTGCTTGGTGGTGATACGCTTCTTTATGCGATCGGTGTAATACAAACCGATGATCCGGCCCACTGCCCGGTACTGACCGGCGCCCATGTCGATGGGAAGTCTCCTGAGGGTGTTGTCCACCAACCACCCGGCACAGACCTCCTCCTCGGCCTTCAGACTGTGGACGATTGAATCCAAGCCGATGCCCGGGCTGGTCAGAGGAAGGTATTCGTCGGACTCGAGCATGGCAGGCGACCCCGGCAACACCGGAGCGTCCTGTGTCACCGGCGTGTCGATGTGCAGGAATTGCCAGCCGTCCGGTATCCCTTCCTCCCATCCGACTTCTTCGAACCTTCTTTCCAGGTATTGCTTCAGATAGCGCAGGGTCTTGCCACCCGAACCGCCCAGTCCGATTATCAGGAACTTTCTCAGCATCGTTCTCCTATTCGTGGTCGGTTGATCGCCGGTCAGGCCTAGGTAGCCGCTCCAATGCCCTCCGCACGAGATCCGTGAGTTGCTCCTCGGTTGGCCGCGAGGGATCGATGGGTGCCATGACCACTCCTTCGAAGGGTGGACCGTTGGACATGTCCACCAATACGACCGGATGGCGCAGCCGGCTCTCGGGAAGATCCGTCGATCGCTCCGATATCTCGATTGTCTCGTATCCCTCGCCTACCACGCCCACGAACCGGCGGCTGCGCGCCATCGACAACTCGACAAACGGGACACGCCAAACACGCAGGGGCGTCTTCCGTCTCGCCCGCAGCCGTCCCGCTTCGAGCATCGAGTGGCTGTGCCTGGGCGGGCGGTGACCCTCGTTGCTCGGCTCCGAGGCCAGAGTCCAGCCCTCGTCGACCAGAAAACGGCTGTAACGCACTCCTCTCGGACGGCGGATCCGCCCGGCGATCCGGTTGATCCCGAAGAGCCAGGCCCAGATGATCACCAGCAGCAAGGCCATCAAGACCCCGACGATGATCGCTTCGAGCACCGGGTTGCGGAGAATGTCGATATCTACCTTGACCGACAGGGGAATCGTCCGGACGTCACCGCCCTGCTCCGAGGGATCGCTTTCGTAGTCGAGGTGCATAACGTGGTTCTCGGGGGTCTGAACAGAATCACCGAGAACCACAGTAAGGGTGGCGGGCACGGGATCACCCGAGTTCCATACGGAGCGTCCGTCGGGGGAGAAACCGACCTCCACTTCCACCATCTTCCCGTCGGTACCCACGAGGGGTTCGGTCTGCAGGATGCGGATCATGCCGGGCCGATCGTCGTCGTCGATGGTGATCGGGATGGTGAACTCGGTGCCCTCCACCGGGTCGAGATCGGCGGTCGCCAGCCGTAGAATGGGTCCGTCGGGNTTCGCCGAGACGGTAAAGGCACCAGATGCGGTGGCGGGGTCGGCGTAATCAGACTCGATCCTGACCTCGAACCTGTGATCTCCGGGCGTGGACGGAACCGGTAGACCGAATCGCCCGTCACCGGCCGGCTCCTCTGCAGTTGCCGAGACTGTCTCCCCGTCGATCAGCAGGGTCATGAACATCGTGTCGATACCGGATATGGGACTTCCATCGACGAGCACCTGAAGCTCGATCGACCTTGTATCGGGAAAGATCGGGCTGGTCAGCACACGAGCCTCGACAGGGGGCGGTTCCACGACTATCGCCAAGCAGGATTCGACCACACCCTCTCCGTGTACAGCCACCTCCTCAGGCGAGTACGATGACAGGCGCTCGCTGGCGAAGTCCAAGGTGAGCAAGCGGTAGTCACCGTCTTCCCCCGGGGTTTTGAAAGGGTGGTCGCTCGACAGTGTGGGCGGCCGGTCCCCGGTTGCCCGCACGACCACCGATCGCACGAACGCAGGGGCTATTCCCTCCGGAAGGGCGCCCGACCACACGATGTCCTTCCCGGCGGACCAATTGGGCTCGGGAAGTCCTTCGCAGATGGCCGGTTTGGGCGACACGGTAAAGGCACCGGACGCGATTGCCGCGTCCGCGTGGTCGGACACCAGCCTGACCTCGAAGGCATGATCGCCCACGTCCTGTTCCGGTAGCCGAATAGACCCTTGGTCGATCTTCACGATCCCCAGCCTCTCACCGTCCAGCAAGACTTCCAGGAACCTCTCATCCACCGCAGACAGCGGCCTTCCGTTCACGCTGACGACCAGAACGATCTGCGTGTCGGGAAAGATCGGATCGGTCGCTATGGACGCTTCGAGAAGGGGCGGTTCGAGAGCTACGGCCACACAGGCGTCCTCGACGTCTTCTCCCCGCACAGTCATCCGGTGAGGCGCGTACCCCGACCAAGGCTCCTCGGAGAAATCGAGAGTGAGCCGGCGGACAGAGCCATCACCTTCCAAGCTGTGGAGAGGATGGTCGGTCGTCAACTCAAGCGACTCTCCGGTCGCCTGTACGATCACCGAACGAACGAACGCCGGAGCCACCCCATCGGGAAGATCGCCGGACCACACGATGTCCCTCCCGGCAGGAATCTGAGGTTCGGGAAGCCCGCCGCATACAGGTGGTGGTATCCAATCCGGGAGTGGATGCAGATTCATGGGTCTGCCGCAGTCGTCCGACTCCATCCGGTCGATCAGCGTCTGGGTATCCCCGGGCACGAGTGTTCCGACGTAATACAGATGGTCTTCTATCTCGACACCGAGTTCCTCGACACGGCTACGGAGATCGCCGTATCCGGCAGCCACCCCATCCGCGGTTCCGTCCGCCACCCCGCACACCGCGGGAATCAATAGCTCCTCGATTGCACGGGCCACGCTTCGAGTGTTTATGCGCCGCTGCTGACCGTCGTAGGGACGAGGCGACTGGTCACCCTTGTAGGCATCGCTGAGATCATGCTGACCGTCGGTCAACCAGACCACCCGGTTGCATGCTGCGGACCAGTCGAGGTCGTCATCGAGTGCGCCGAACAACGCCAACACGTAGTCGGTATTCAGGTCGTCAGCGCCAAACCCGTCCACCACCCCGTACATCTCTTCGATAGCGCCCTCCTCCCGCAGGTCCCTGAACTCCATACGGAGATCGAACCCGCTTCCGAAGGCCGCGAGGGCCACCCGTATGCGGGTTCCGGGACCGAAGTCGGCAATCTGCTCCAGATCGGATATGTACCGTTTGGTGGCGTCGATGCGTTCCCGGTTGGGATCGTTGTCGCGCAAGGATTGCGACTCGTCCATCAGGAAGAGGACGTCCCAGGACTCTGCAGTAGCGGGACAGAGAGCTTCGGTGACTACCGGTTCTCGTGGGGATTCCTGCGCGCGGGCGGGGTGGCTCGGGGCCATAGGACCCGTGACGAGGACCGCGATCGTCGCGAGAACGACAAGAAACGTGGCGACTGCCCGGCATCGAACCGGGGGTGACAACGCGGTCATGCCGGCCATTCCCGTGCGACACGGATAGCGATCTGGTAACCGCACCAGAGTGCTGCCACGAGGGAGGTGATCAGTGAGAGAACGACCAGGGCGGTAGGCCGCCAGACGCGCTCATACCAGTTGGGGTGCGCACTGGAACGGGCGAGCCAGTACATCGAGAAGCCAGGAAGAGACAGGATGAGTACTGCTGATATGCCGAGAATCCCGGTCCAGAACCCTGTATCCCCTACTGCTCGTACTTCGCCGACTCTTAAGGCCATAATCACGGAGACCCCGGTCCCCAGCGCTGTGACCAACAACCACAGGATCCATGTCATCCCGTCGCTTCGCCGACCGGTTCCTTTCCTCGGTGCACCTGAAGGCCGTGGCCTGTGACTGCTGCTGGATTGCCCGTATTCGAACTCGAAGTTCAACGCTCATCCCTAACTAACTGATGTGAGAATCACCTCACAAACCTGCATGGTCCGAGTACTGATTCCGCGCGGCTGGTCAACTTACCAGGTGGTTGTGACACGGGACTGGATCACCCAAGGTGGTGCCTTCCAAGGGTGGTTAGTGTGATCTCCTATAGCAAGTTTGGAGTTCCCCGTGGGCTGGACACTTCGTTGATGTGGCCGTGTGGTACTAGTAGTTGTTCTCCTATTTCGTTTGGTGTCTGTTGCCTCAGCGTTGGAGTGAATCCAGGCGGGGGTGGTACCAGCCTTCGATCCCACCATCAGACTGATAGGCGAGCCTGGTACCGACCCGGGCAGCCGGTGCGCCTTGACGAGTTCTTTGAGGGGTGCCGAGGAACGACTCGGCGGCGGCGTTGTGTATCCCATCACAGCCTGCATAGCCGCCAAGGTGACCAACTCGGCGTCTAGCAGGGTCCTGAACAATGACGATTGCTCGGGCCAGCCGCCCGCCGACCCAGGAAGCATGTCGGCGATTGGCAGGCCGCTGGTGGATTGCTCAACACCCTCCTAGGGTCCCGGGCCGGCTCAGCCGGACACGCGGTGGGGGTGCGTGTAGAGGTTGAAGCCGCCGGGTCGAACGAACCCGGCCACGGTCATCCCTACCTCGTCTGCGAGATCCACCGCCAGCGACGACGCGGCCGACACGCCTGCCAGGATGCTCAGCCCTGCGACGGCCGCCTTCTGCACCAGCTCGAAGGAGACCCGGCCCGAGACCGTCACGATCATCTCGTCGAGGGGCCAGCCACGGGCAGCGAGGGATCCGACCAGCTTGTCCATGGCGTTGTGGCGGCCCACGTCCTCCCGCAGGCCCACCAGTTCGCCGGCCACCGTGAAAGCCCCGGCCGCGTGCAGGCCGCCGGTCTCGTGGAATCCGGTCTGGGCGGTGCGCATGGTCTCCATCATCTGTTCCAGAAGGCCGGCCCGCACAACCGGTCCTTCCGGAAGGGGTGGTGATGTGATCCTGATGGCATCGATCGACGCCTTGCCGCACACCCCGCACGAAGAACTCGCGTAGAGATTGCGGCGGAACTGCTCGGGGTCGATGTGGATGCCACGGGCCGGTACCAGTTCGTAGCGGCCTTCACCCTCCTTCCCGGGCAAGGCGCGGACACCCGCCAACTCGTCCGGGCGCAGGATGATCCCCTCGGTGAGGGCGAACCCCCGCGCCAACTCCTCGTCGTGGCCGGGTGTGCGCATCAGGACGGCGATCGGTACCCCGCCCATCCTGAACTCGACCGGTTCCTCGGTGGGGAGGAGGTCGTTGAGCGGCAGGCGACCGTCCCCGGTTACCCGGATAACCGGACGGGATGAACTGGCTGGCATGTGCGCTCCGATGTCGGCGGTCGGTGACCTTCCGCCGCTCGCTTCCGTTGATTATGGCGCGGTCTGCGACGAACGGGGCAGGGTTGGGGAGAGTAGCCCGGTAGGGCCTCTCACTTGGACGAACCTATGCCGCCCGGGCGCGGAGAACGAGAGTGATCTCTTCTCGCGAAGCTGGTCCTGACGGCATCCGGGATATCTAGCCCCGATCATTCATGGTCGGGGTTTGAAGGGGATTAGGCAATGGCGCTTCGGGTCGCCTGACCTGAGGTTATAGCCATTGGAGAGCCTCGCATCCTTCTTGAGGTGACTTCACAGCCAAGGTGAGGTGTGTCTGCTTGGTATTGACGAGGTTGAAGTGGCCTGATGCGAATCGGTGTGCTGGGGACATGAATAATCAGGGCTAGCAGACGGGGCAGGTGCCCGGCGCAGGTACCCTGGTCGGCGACTCGACCTCCCGAGACCGGATGCCGCTGGACAGACTGATCGATGTGCTTGACCTCCACGTCGCCTTGCTCGATGAGCAGGGGACGTCGAAGGGCAGTGAAGTAGTCATAAGGCAGGTCGTCCGTCCCCGGAAGGGACACGGCCCGCGATACCTTCTGGAAGGCGAAGGAGACCGCGCCTTCATCCGGATGAACTCGAACTCCTACCTCGGCTTGGCGCTGCATCCCGACCTGATCCGGGCCGAGGAGACCACCGCGCATGCGATGGGAACCGGGCCCGGCGCGGTGCGCTTCATCGTGGGTACGCACCGTCCGCATGTGGACCTGGAGCGGGCCCTGGCCGACCTTCACGGACGGGAAGACGGAATGATCTTCTCCTCGGCCTACGCATCCGTGGTCGGGGCCCTGGTCCCCCTCATCGATCCCGGTACCACGGTCATATCCGACGAGTTGAACCACAACTCCATAATCAACGCCATCCGCCTCGCCCGACCTTTGAGCAAGTCCGTGTACCCGCACCTTGATATGGCGGCACTCGACCGCCAACTCGCCGAGGCGGCCGGCC
>JGIcombinedJ30088_10003090_pt1 | contig 15535 bp, 17 predicted proteins | sample PinacodermPK_FD_30088 | JGI IMG/M metagenome (IMG submission 30088)
GTNCGGACAGTATGAACCCTGCCACGGTCCGCTCGACGTCGGAAACGAACCGCCGGTGTATACGGCTATCTACCATTGTGCAACGAGCATGTGACAGATACGACCCTCTGGTAACGGTGGCCGGTTCGGGTTCGGCTCGTCAAGCCCGGAACGCAAGCGAAACAGAGATACAGGACACTAGGACCCGAACCTTCATAGACCTGCAGTAGCCCCGATCCTTCGTGCGGTGGTCTTGGCTGGGCGTACGGGGTGTGGGACATGAGGTTCTGCCCAGGGATTGCGGGCGCTTCGATAGGCCCGTCCCGGCCCGGCGCGACCTTCACCCGTGGCGAGAAGCCGGGCCCGGCCGCGATGACGTAGTCCATGTGGCATGTCGCCGCGGGTATGTCTGGAACCATGAAGCGTCGGGCTAGGTGCATGGCCGATGCTGCCAGGGAATCGCGGGGGAGCCACTATTGTGCGGTGGACGGAATCGCAAGGGTGTGACTTGTACCTCAGATCTCTGAAGCTCGTCGGTTTCAAGTCGTTTGCCGACCGGACACGACTGCAGTTGGAACCGGGCGTCTCGGTGGTCGTGGGTCCCAACGGCACCGGCAAGTCGAACATAGTGGATGCCGTGGCCTGGGTCCTAGGAAGCCAGTTCACGAGAGCGCTGCGGACCGACCGCATGGACGATGTCATTTTCGCCGGCACCGCGACCCGCGCATCCCACTCGAGGGCCGAGGTCACTGTGGTGATGGACAATACCGATCGGCTCTTGCCTCTGGATCTCGACGAGGTTTCCCTGACGCGCCGCTTGTTCCGGGGGGGCCTCTCTGAGTACGAGATCAATGGTGTGCAGTGTCGGCTACTCGATGTACAGGAATTGCTTTCGGACAGCGGGGTAGGTCGTCACCAGCACCTGATAGTCGGCCAGGGAAGGTTGGACTCGCTACTGACCACGAACGGTGACCATAGACGGCGGATCATCGAGGAAGCGGCCGGCATCCTCAAGCATCAGGTTCGAAAGGTGAGGGCGATCCGTCGGCTTGAGGAGACTGACCGAGACGTGGTCCGCCTACACGACGTCGTGGGCGAGATAGAGCGGCGCCGGCGCCCGTTGCGCCGACAGGTGCTGGCCGCCGAACGATACGAGTTGGTCCAGAACGAACTGCGGTCCTTGAGGCTATGGATCGGTGGAGAGAATCTCCGTACTTCGAGATCCCGTCTGAAGGAGTTGGCGGAGGGGAGGGCAAGGTGGATCCGGGACGTCGAGGGAGGACGCTCGGACCTCCGCGAGCTGGAGCAGACCTTGGCGGCGCTCGAGTCGGAGCGGACCGCAACGCTGGTCGCTCTCGATCTCACAACCGCAGTTGAAGCGCGATTAGACACCGTCGGCGCTCGATTGCGAGGCATTTCCCACGTAGCACGCGAACGGGTCGGAGGACTGTCTATCCGGATCGAGGCCGCCGGCGAACGCCATCGCAAGCTGGAGGATGAGGCCCGGCGCCTGACCGAGCGGCTGATCGAGTCTACGCAAGAGGAGGAGCGGGCTCGACAAACCGTGCGATCGGCCCAGGGGGCTCTCGACGTGTTGGCCGATCGGTTGCGTTCCCTTCCGGATCGCGAGCCTCGGCCGGCGGAGGCCGACCTCCCGGCCATGCGCTTGGAGTTGCGTTCGCTTGAGGCGACCGCCCGCCAGGATGCTGGTGAACGATCAAACCTAGAGTTGCTCATCGAAGAGGGTCGGTCTCGTATGGTCGAGGACGCGGAGTCCCTGGAGGCTCTGGAGGACGAGCTTCGCGACACCGGCGAACGCCTCGAAGCGGCCCGACGGGTGGTCGATGCCCGTACCGCCGCGCGTTCGGAGTTGGAGGCCGCCTGGGGTCGGAGCGACCGGACTCTCAGGTCGGCGACGGCGGAGCGGCTTGGTGCCCAGGCCAGGGTGCAAGCTCTTGAGGAGATGCAAAGTGGCTTCGGTCGAGCAGACGGCAAGGGACTTGAGGATTGGGACGGTGTGCGAGGGGTCCTCGCGAAGATTCTGGAGGTACCGGACCGGTTCGTTCCCGCGGTCGAGGCCGCTCTAGGCACCTGGACGGAAGGGGTGGTGCTGGAACGAGTAGGGGCAATGCGCAGTGCTTTCGCCCGACTCAGGTCAGAGGGCCGGGGAGGACTACCCCTGTTGCACTGCGATGCTTCCGCCGGCAAGTCGCTCTCCGCAGAAGTGGTCAGAACCGCGGGGGTGGACGCGCTGGTCGATGTGCTTGGCCGGGATGCCGATCGCAACTTGGCTTCCTTCCTCCTAGGGGACGTGGTGCTCGTGGAGGCCTGGCAAACCGGTCTGCGGGTCGTCCGGAGCAACCCCGAGGTCAGGGCGGTGACCCGAGAAGGAGACCTGATCACTTCCTTCGGCATATGCCCGGCCAATCCAGAACAAGCTTCGCCCGGTCTCCTCGAGGCTGCCCGCCGTGAGCTAAAGGCTGCCGGGACAGTCGAGGCCGAGGCCGTCCGCGCCGAGTCCGAATCCTCCGTGTTGCTGGCAGAAGCTCGTAGCGCGGAGGAAGCGACGCGAGCGGAACTCGCTTCGCTCCGATCGGATCGTGCTCGCCTGAAGGCTGACATGGATAGGACTCACCGGGCCCGTGCCTCCGCCATGCAGGACTTGGCGGCGCTCACGAAACGGCTCGATACCGTGCGCGGGAGGGCCGCAGAGCGGGAACAGCGCCTCCGCGACCTGACGCAGAAAGTGAAATCTCTCGAGGACGGCCTAGAGGAGCACCGGGAGTCCCGCGAGCTGCTGCTGTCGCAACGTGCCTCGGTCGAACTCGAGCACAAGGCAGCCGGGTTGGCGAGGGACGATGCCATGCGGTCCTTCGGGGCGGCAACGGAGCGCCGCCGCTTTCTGGACACGAGGCTCCGGAGCGTGAGGGCTGACCTCGAGCAACTGGACGATGTGGTCGCGGAATCCCGGGAACTCTCCGACGCCCGCTCCGTGCGGCGCCTGACGCGGCGAGTCATCGACGTCGTCGAGTCCAAGGCGGCCGAGTTGGCCGTACTCCGAGAAGCATTGAAGGAGAAGGTTTCCGCTGCAGATCGGGGCATTTCTCAAACCCGCCGGGAGCTATCCGGGCTAGCGCGCGCTATCGAGGCCGGCCGGTCCCGACTGAACGAGATCGCAGTAGAGGAGACCGAAGTCCGTATCAGGGAAGAATCGCTGTTGGAGGCCTTGCGGAGGGATGCCGATGCCTCTGAGGAGGAGGCCATGGTGGCGGAGCGCCCCGCTGGGGCGGGCGGGGACACCGGAGCCAGGGTCGCCTCGCTCGCCGCGGAACTCGCCCGACTGGGTCCGGTCAACCTCCTCGCCAACGAGGAGTTCCGCGAACTCGACGAGCGGTACCAACTCATTAGTGGTCAGGTGACCGATCTCGAAAGATCGAGAGCCGAACTGGGCAAGGTAATTGCAGCCCTCGACGATGAGATGGAAACAAGGTTCTCCCGTACGTTCGAGCTTGCGGCGCGTCATTACCGCCGTTTCTTCTCCGCTTTGTTTCCCGGAGGGACCGGGTGCCTAACCCTCACCGATCCGGCGGCTCCGCTCGAGTCAGGAGTGGAGATCGAGGCGCAGCCGCTCGGCAAGAAGGTTGGCAAGCTTGCCCTGCTTTCCGGCGGAGAGCGATCCCTGGCCGCCCTTGCCTTCCTGTTCGCTGTGTTCAAAGCCCGCCCCGGTCCGTTCTACATCCTCGATGAGGTCGACGCGGCCCTCGACGACGCCAACCTGCAGCGCTTCCTTCGCCTGGTGGACGAGTTCCGGGACCATGCGCAACTGATAGTGGTTACCCACCAGCAGGCCACGGTTCGGGCCGCCGACGTGCTCTTCGGTGTGACCATGGAACCGGGCGGTTCCTCACAGGCACTGGTGCGGAAGATGGACGAGGTGCCTGCTCTCGTGTGATCGCGGTTCCATGCTTTGCCCGTTCCATCCGGGTAAAGTTCAGTGTCGTGATTTCCCCCTCGGCGCACCCGTTCGGCCCCTTTGACTCCTTACCAATGAGTCCAGTGATCTGGATTCTGGTTGCTGCCCTCGTGGTGGCGGGCGTGATTGTCCTGGTCGGGCGGTCAAGAGCCGGGCCACGTGTCACTAGCCGGGCAACGAGCGACCTGGGTCATCTTCTTGCCGACACGCGAAAGAGACTCGGTACCCGGCTCGAGTCCGTGTTCGCTCGCTCCGCGGTATCGGACTCCGTGTGGGAGGAACTTGAGGAGGAGTTGATCAGCTCCGACCTGGGGGTCGAGGCAGCTCGCCGCATCGTCGAAGCTGTGAAGCGAGCCGGTCCGGTCAACGTCCGACAAGCCCGGGAGGTGATCCGCACCGAGATGGTCCGGATCCTGACAGGCTTGGATCGCAGTCTCCATCTCGACAGCAAGCCGGCAATCGTGGTACTGGTTGGTGTCAACGGGGTCGGCAAGACCACCACTGTGGCAAAGCTAGCCGCGCTTCTCCAGGCCGAGGGTCGGCAGCCCATAATCGGGGCGGCCGACACCTTCCGGCCTGCGGCCGATACCCAGCTCCAGGTGTTGGCCGAGCGGATCGGCGTCCAGGTGGTGTCAGGGCAGGCCGGAGGTGACCCTGCCGCGGTGGCCTACGACACTCTCCAAGCTGCTCGGGCGCGAGGCGCCGACGTGGTGATCATCGACACCGCGGGCAGGTTCCAGACCCGCCATAACCTCATGGCGGAACTCGCCAAGATCCTCCGCGTGCTCGCGAAGGACGGCGATCAGGTGTCCGAGGTGCTTCTCGTTATGGATGCCACCACCGGGCAGAGCGGGCTGCCCCAGGCGAGGCGGTTCGCTGAACTGGGGACGACGGGCATGATCCTGACAAAGATGGATGGCACGGCCAAGGGAGGCGTGGTGATCGCCGTGGAGCGAGAACTGTCCCTTCCTGTGAAGTTCATCGGGGTGGGGGAGGGCCTGGAGGACCTGGTTCCTTTTGATGGGGCTGGTTTCGTCGACGCCTTGCTGGTCGCGGAATGATTCCCCAGGATTTGGCAGGACGGGCCCGCGAAGCTGCTCTCCGGTCGTACTCGCCGTACTCCCGGTTCCGGGTCGGCGCGGTGGTATTGGGCGCCGCAGGTGAGATCTACGAAGGCTGCAACGTCGAGAACGCCGCCTACGGCTCCTCGATCTGCGCGGAGGCCACCGCGATCGCGGGAGCGGTAGCCACAGGACTGCGGAAGATCGTAGGGATTGCGGTGGCTTGTGTGGACGCTGCAGACGTAGACGGCGCGTATCCGTGCGGCAACTGCCGCCAGTTGTTGAACGAGTTCGGGACAGAATGGGTCGTTGTCACTGCGGGCGAGGGTACCGAGGTGAGATTCCACGAGTTCGATGGGCTGCACCCCTACGGGTTTAGCTTGTAGATCGAGCCTGCCTCGCCGGTACCTATATCACGCTGATGTCCTATCCTGCGGCGGATGGATTGGCCTTTGACACCGCCGATAAAGCCCATGAAGGCGCGCGTGGTCGCCGGGCCACCACGCGGCGAGGGTTGGATGTTCGAGCCGAAATGGGATGGGTTCCGGATGATCGCCTACGGAGGCGAGCAATTGAGACTGGACTCCCGCAACGGGAAGACCTTACTGCGCTACTTCCCGGAGTTGCAGCCCTCCCTCGATTTGCTTCCTCCCGGTACCGTGGTGGACGGTGAAGTGCTGATAGTGGTGGATAACACCACCGACTTCGATCTGCTGCAGCTGCGTGTGCATCCAGCCCGTTCACGTATCGAACGACTGGCCGAGGAGATCCCTGCCCGTTTGGTCGCCTTCGACCTTCTGGCCGAGAGGGGAGAAAGTCTCGTTGAAGCTCCCTACGCCACCCGCCGGGCTCGCCTGGAGGATCTATCGGAGGAACTGGGGGATCGCTGGCATCTGACTCCCGTCACCTCTGACCTCGACACCGCCTCCCTCTGGTTCCGAGACTACGAGTCGGCCGGGTGCGACGGGATCATCTGCAAGCGGGCGGACGGTGTGTACGTGCAGGACAAGCGCCAATGGCTCAAATGGAAGCATCGGCGATCGGTCGACTGCGTGATCGGCGGATACCGGCTTCACAAGAACGGCGACCGGATAGGGTCGATCCTGCTCGGGCTGTACAACACCGAAGGCGACCTGCACTTCATCGGCCATTGCTCCGGCTTCTCCGACCGGGACCGGGTCACCCTCCTGAGTCTGCTCGAGGAGATTAGTGCAGATGAGAGCTTCGGCGGTGGTGAGAACACCCGCGCTCCGGGAGCACAGAGCAGATGGTCGACCAAGCGGTCCATGCAGTGGACTCCTGTCGAGCCCGGAGTTGTCGTCCAAGTGAGCTACGACCAGCTGCAGCGAGGAAGGTTCCGCCACGCCACCCGGTTCGAACGGTGGCGTCCGGACAAGGCTCCCGAGGAGTGCACCATGGACCAGTTGGTTAGACCCACGGGAGCCGGGTTCTCGGAGGTGGTTGGTTGAGCAACCAGGGGAGGGAGGTCCTTTCCCTGCAGATCTCATCGATCCGCTCCGAGACACCAGATGCCGTTACGGTTACGTTTCACGATCCCGAGGGGAGGATCGGAGGGCATGCCGGGCAATACGTAATTGCCAGGGTGGTGATCGGAGGGGAGGAGCAACGTCGGGTCTTCTCGCTCAGTTCGACTCCCGAGCTTGGAGCGGACCCGTCGATCACCGTCAAGCGGTTACCGGGCGGACTGGTCTCGACCTACTTCGTGGAGCGGGCCGAGCAGGGGGAAGTGGTCGGGTTGGAACCGGCGGCTGGAAGCTTCGGAGTCGGCCTTGCTGTCGACAACCGGCGGACCTACTACGCGTTTGCGGCCGGGAGCGGGATCGTACCGGTGATGAGCGTCCTACGAGGAGTTCTGGAAGTCGAGCCAGGCTCCGCTGTCTATCTCGCATACGGTAACCGGCGCCGGGCGGACGTGATCTTCGCCGACGAATTGGCACGACTCGCAGAGTCCTTCCCCGGTCGGCTGCACGTTTATCACGTGCTGAGCGAGCATGGCAACCGGATAGATCACCGTTTCGTAGATCGTATGGTTGTCAGCCATCCGCCGACCACTGCAGACGTGTGGTATCTGGTGTGTGGGCCACCCGGAATGAACCGGACCGTTGAAGCGCGTCTGCTGACTCTGGGCGTACTCGAGGACCGCCTGAAAGTGGAGCACTACGTGCCTCCGAGCCGGGAGAATGTCCCCGCACAGTATCGGGACGCCGAACTCCGGTTGGAGGGCTTGGACGCGTCCAGCCCTGTCGAGGCTGGGGAAGTACTGCTGTCCGCCCTTGACCGGATGGCCGCGCCGATCTTCTATGCCTGCAGATCGGGCGTATGCGGTACGTGCAAGGCGCGGCTTGTCTCGGGGCGGGTGGATCCCGGCGTTCCGTTTGCCCTCACCTGGAGCGAGCAGGAGTCGGGCATGATCCTCACCTGTGTGTCCAGGGCTCTCAGCCCGGAGGTGGTGCTACGACAGATTACGTGAGGCGTGCGGCTCTTCTCGCTCGAAGAGCCCTTGGTGCTGGTCGGCGGGGTCTGTCGCTGCCTATTCCCAGTTTGCCCTGACCATCTTCGAGGGTTGTACGCGGGGTGGCTCGCCGGGCATCTTCGGGTAGTTGGGCGGCCAGGGCGCGTCGCCCTCGCCGGCGGCTTCGTCTCGCTCCACCCACTCGAGCAACCGGTCTATCCGTCCGGGGTTCTCGTCGATGCGTGCCGTCAGGTCCCCCACCTCCGCGTATCGATCAGAGAAGCGATCCATCGGAAAGTCCTCAATCTCCACATCGGGTAGTTCCGCCCAGGTGATCGGCGCTGACACATACCCTGTGGGCCGGACACCGTATGCGGAGGAGACGGTCTTGTCCCGGGCGTTCTGGTTGTAGTCGACGAAGATGCCCCGGCGCTCCTCCTTCCACCAACTTGTCGTGACCAGTTCCGGATGGCGCCTGGCAAGCTCCCTTCCGAACGCAAGAACGGCACGCCGGGTTTGGAAGAAGTCCCACAGTGGCTCGATCCTCACGTATACATGGATGCCACGGCTTCCTGACGTCTTGGGCCAGCCGATCAACCCCAGTTCGTCGAGCAGATCCTTCGCATGCAGTGCCACACGCTTGACGTCCGCGAAGACAAACCCGGGTGTGGGATCGAAGTCGAATCGCAACTCGTCCGGATGATCCAGGTCCTGGCTTCGCACCGGCCATGGATGGAGGTCGAGGCAGCCCAGTTGCACGAATCTGAGAATGTCGGCGGGCACTCTCGGTACGTTCATCCGGCCCGCCCGCTGGGAGGGGAAGCGAATCATGGCTGTCTCGAACGGACTCTTCGACGATGCACGCTTGTGATAGATGGGTGGGTGGTCGACATCCTTCATGTACCGCTTCATCATGGTCGGACGTCCGTAAACCCCCTTCAGGCATCCTTCGGCCACTGTCCTGAAGTGGAGGGCAATGTCGAGCTTGGTCCAACCCTGCCGCGGGAATACGACCCGATCGGGCGAACTCAGACGGACGTCCTCTCCTCCGACTTCGATCGTTGTAGCTGAGGACACAATTAGTCAAGGTTACCGGACCCGATCGCAGTCCTGAGCAACCCTGGCAGGAGACCCCCACGAGCCGGCCTCGCTTCCGGCGTAGGGTCGGGACGAGGTAGAGGGGGGCCTCGGGGAGGTGTCCATTGTGAGAAATCGGCTCTGCGAGCAGGCTGCTATCGGCAGGGCTGCGGTGGTGGATCCTGAGCCGGGTTTCGTGGGTAGGTTCTCTGATGACGATGGGAGTGTGCATGAGGCGAACATCGAGCTTATCTCGAGCTTGGGGATTACGGTAGGTTGTAATCCTCCGGACAATGATCGGTCTTGTCCGAGGAGGGTGGTCACTCGGGCGCAGATTATGGCGTTCCTGTCACGGGCGCTAGGCGATTCGGATGGTGTGGCGTCGGGGACGATCCGGTTCTCGGATGTGGCGGATGACGCGTGGTACCGGGCGGATCTGGATCGGATGGCCGCGCTGGGTGTGGTGGCGCCGTATGAGGATGGGTCGTTCCGCCCTGATGCACCTCTGACGCGTTTGGATATGGCTGTGTTTCTGGTCCGGGCGTTTGAGGCGATCGGGTCCGTGGACGAGCCTCAAGGTGTGTTCTCCGATGTTGCTGCCGGTTCGCCAACCGACTCGTAGGCATCCTCCGCGGCTGCCTCAAACACCGAACCCCCTACAACGAACACACGGCCTGGGCACACCGAACCACCATCGACCAAGCCGCAGCTTGACATTTACGCGCCTGAGGATGCTCCTATGTCGTCAACAACACGGCAAGTGGGCGGCGGGGCGATGGGGTCCGGCCTTCTGCGCTTCGGTTGACCTGGTTGCCGACTGCGTCGCTCTGGGCGGTGGAGTCCGGTGGGTGAGCGACTCGGCTGCCCGTACAGGTCGGGCGTCGGCTACGCCTGCACTCTCGGTGTCACGGGCCGGAGACGGGAGTTCGGTGCCTTTGACTTGGTGGACATCCCGGCGGCCAGCGCGGCGTGTGCGAGGCCGCACGCATGGAGATCAAGGCGGCTTATGTCCTGTAGCGAACCCAAACGGTCAGAACCCAAAGGAGACGACAATGACGCACCCTGTTTCTCCCCGACGGCCCGATCCCGTCGGTGTCACGCCGGGATCGACTAGGGCGTGATCTATCTGGGGTGGCGTCACTATGTCCTGGCCGGGGTTGTGTTGCTCGACCCCGAACCCGCCCGCCTGGCCTTCCACCAACCTGCCGCCAACCGCCTGTACCCCGAGCCGATAACGTCTCTCTGGTAAGGCGAGTGTCCTAGAGCGGAGGCACTTTTCCAGGTCCGTCCATCCCCCAGTCATTGAACATCTGGCGTGGATCGAGGCTGAGAGTCCGCGGCTGTGGGCAGCCCGGATCGGGATTGTTGGGATCTGGTGTTGCTAGCTTCGGTTGATGACGCCGCAGGCCACGCGGTCGCCGGCGCCGGGTTCCGGGCCGTAGCTGTCGGGTTTGGCGTGGATGATGATCGCGGAGCCGTCGGCGTCGAAGAGGGAGCCGTCGGCATCAGCAGCGAGGGAAACTCGGTCGGCGAAGTAATCGGTGCGTGCAACCCCGTCGTCGCCGGCGTGGAGGTTCGGTAGGTCCCCTGGATGCCAGCTCTCTCCGTGCATGAAGCCGTGGCCCTCGTCTTCGGGATCGAAATGGCCTCCAGCAGCTGAGAAGTCCGGGGTGCAGGCCCCGACAGCATGGATATGGAATCCGTGCAGTCCGGGGGTCAGTCCGCTCACGTCGGCGGAGATCAGAACACCGTTGGGTCCTTGCGTGAAGACGACCTTGCCCATCCCGTCGCCCTCGGGTCCCGACAGCGACGCTACGGCCGTCTGGCCCACCGTGCTCGTGTCCTCCCCGCATGCTCCCATGCCGGCAATGGCCACCAGGCAAAACAAGGTGATGGCGATGCTCCGTTTCCCGATCATAAGTCCCTCCTTTGTGCGACCACCCGGCGGATCATACTGGGGCGAGTTCGCCCTGGTAGCCGGACATTACCCGCAGTGAGAGCGGGTTGGCACCGACAAAGGGGACTGCGCACTGGAAGGATGCCCGGTTCAAGGTACGGTGTGTTGCGTTCCACGATTATGGCCCAACCCAGGAGTCGCAGGTCAGCAGCGTCTTCATGCTGCATGGGACCCGCCGATTCAGACCTCGCTAGATGTCGGTCAGGTGCCAGTTCTGGGCTACCCGGGTTCTTTACGTCTGACCCTTGACGACCGTCCCTGATGGGAGGCCATCGCCGAAGCCAAGGGCCACATCCCAGTGGCTACTTCCTTCAAGATCCCACCACATGCCCGGTCATCCGCGTTTCGCCACACCCGGCTTCGGGCCGCTCCGAACCCGTGATCTTGGACTCCTGGTGTCAGGGCCGGTCTTGTTTTCTGCTGGGAGCCCAGGTGGTTGAAGGGTGTGAGGCTGCGCGATTTCGTGGGTTTCGGCGTTCTGGTGCCGGTGTGGGGTTGATGTTGCGAGGAGTCATCGGGCTGCGAATTGTTGGTGCTGGTGAACCCGTAAGCGACTGGTCGGAGGACATGGTGGACGTTGTTTGGTCTCTTCGATAGGTCTGTTGGATGCTCGTCTGCTGGTGGGGTAGGCCAGGGCTCATTCTCCCCAGGCGATGATGGTGTCCACGATGTCGTGGTATTCGGGGATCTGGCCGCTGTTGTAGAGGTCGGCGAACTGTCCCAGGGCTTGGTTGGCTCCGTCGAGGAGGTCGGTTTCGTAGGTCCGGTGGAGTTCCTGTAGAGCGTCCCCGGCGGTGCGGAGACGTGGATGAGCGTCGAACAGCCGATCCAGGTGGGCCTGGTGGCGTCGCTGAGATGATCCGCCCGCCGCAGGAGGGTGAAGCGGGCTCGGAACAGGTCCGGTTGGTATGTTGGGGGCCGCTGATCGGGGGGGCGGCGTTGTATCTCCCGGCGGTGGAGGGTGAGTCCTTCGGTGAACCAGTAGGGTCGGACCGGGGCGCCGTGCCGATGTTCCTATCGGTCGGTTTCCCCGGTCCGCGCCTCGTGATGCGGACGTACGGCTTTCACACCGCATCCGGCTCTCCACGGGTCGGATGGTTGTGTCTGGTTGGTGGGTCCAGGGAGTAGGGATGCGTGTTGGTCGGTAGCGGTGTCGGGTGACCCGAACCGCGGCCGGGTTGAACAGCAGTGTGTTACCGTCGGATGGTCGCCATCGGGCATCGAGATAGCGGCGTTTCATGGGTGCCCGTGTTTTGAGTCAGGCCGGGTAAGGGACCGCATGGAGCGAAGCTTGAGTTCGAGTCGGCCCGATCTCGGGGAGTTGCTGTGGTCTTGGTGGGTTACCTGTCATCCGTCGCGGTTGCGGGGTCGTACGTAGGCTGGAAGGGCTTGCTATCGGAGAGAGTCGTGTCAGCAAGAGAATTGGTGGACTCCGGACGCCTCGTCGAGTCCTGTGTTGTCTTTTGGCCCGCGCCGAGGGATGGGCGCTAGGCACCGGGCGGGGGTCGAGAACCTGCCGGGGGAGTGTTTCCGAAACTCCCAGCGTCGTTGACGACTTGGGGTCGGCTGGGTGAAGCACCGGGGCGGGCTGTTTCTCGCGGTGATGATGGTGCTGGTTTCGGCGTGTGTGTCGGCGGTTGGGTCGGGCTGTTCCGGTTTGGGGCCGGTTCTGAATGTGGGGTTCTACGCTTTCTTCGAGCCGGTGAGCTACAGCGCGGCGGCGGATCCGCTCGATCCCATGTTCGACAGCCATCGGGGCTATGAAGCCGACCTGTTGACCGCCGTCGAGAACATGGACGGAGCGGGCCTGCGGTTCCAACGGCGCGCTATCGGAGCCTGGGACGGTATCTGGTTTCTTCCGGCCGGCGACGACTTCGACATCGTGGGCGGCGGTATCACGATTCTCGACTCCAGGACCACGGACGCGTCGGGTGACCGAGTGGTGGCGTTCACATCCGGGCATATCACGTTTCACCAGTCGCTGCTGGTACGAGCCGCCGACGCCGACCGTCTCGCGACCCATGCCGACCTCAACAGCGAGGTAGTGATCGGCGCGCTGGCGGGCACGACCGGCGAAGCGCGGTTTCTGGTGCTGGCAGGTATAACGAACGACGACGGGGTGCTCGTGGCCGGTGTACGGGTGGAAACCCCCGGGGGGACAAAGACCGCCGATGGCACCGACGCTTTCTACATCAACGCGGCGGGTGCCACACCCGGCTTGGAGGACCGGTCTCACGTCCACCCAGGGTCGCAAGACATGCCCCAGGTGATTTACCTGGGCGCCGAGGGGGGCGAGGCCGAACTCATCGACGCTCTCACCGAAGGCCGCATCGACGGCGTAGCACGTGGCATCGTCGGTAACACGGTCGCTGCCGATGCCTCCGCCGGAGCACTAGCAGTCACCGCCCTCGACACCGGAACCGACGAACGGGGCGGTTTCGCGGTCGCCGCCGGCAACGCAGACCTCCTCCAATGCCTCAACACCCGAATCGGCTGGCTCACCGACAACAACCGGATCGGATACCCCGAATGGCACACCGACCCGACAATCTTCATGACCAGAGCCCAACTCTGGAACGAGCAGAACTAGGTCGTGTTAACGCTGTGAGTGTGTCATGGATGAGGGTGAGGGTGATAAAAGCTAGGAAGATGAAGATCACGTCGAGTTTGTCGTAGCGGACAAAGACGCGCCGGTAGCCTTTGAGCCGACGGAAGAGCGGTTCGACCTCGTTCCGCCGCTTGCATATCTGCTGGTCGAAGTCTCATTGGTCGCGGCGGTTGCTCTTCGTTGGGATGACCGGTGTGTAACGTAGATCTACGGTGAGTTGCCGTGTTTCGTCCCCTTCGTAAGCCCGGTCTGCCACCAGGAACAGTTACAGTTGTTCCCCTCCCGCCTTCCTCTTTGCAGGTCCGAGAGTCTTGAGAAGTCCCCGTCCGTGGGGACCATCATGGTCTTGACCTGAGGAAAGAGCACAGATGATTGCAGTACGAGCGTCCGCTGCGATCATGTTCCTTTATGCTACGAAACACGGCGTTGTTGCGGCTATCCCAAACTAGATGCTGGCTCCACCCGATGAGTTGTGAAGGGACGTCAGGATGAGGCTCCCGACCAAGAAGGCGTTTGTTCGTGTTATCTGGCTACCGGTTGTGGTCGTCGTCTTGATAGCAATGTGGCTGGGTGATCGTTGTGATGTTGGTCGTTTGCCCGTCTATGGATCCATGAGCGGGCCGGTGTACGAGTCGGTGGAGGAACTGACAGAGAACGCAGATCTCATCGTCGTGGGCACAGTTACTGGATGGGCCAGAGGCGAGAGATGCGCGACGGTGGACTTCTGGGAGTCGATCAAGTACAAGCTCGGCGGGATACACGCTGATCCGATCGTCTTCACCAGAGTGAGAGTTTCCGAGACACTCAAGGGCAGAGCCGGGACAACTGTCACGCTGGGTGGCTACGACGCACAGAGGTTCGTCGCCGACAACCTGACGTTCTTGGACACACCTGGGGAGGTCTTGCTGTTCCTTTCTGGACCCGTGCCCACGGACAAACCGCGTTACCGGATCCACGGAGAATCGGTTCCCGACATGTATTACAGCTCGCTGGGCAACGACAATGGCGTGTTCGACATTTATGCGGGAGGAAGGTTGGTCATACCCAGGCTGCACGAACGCTTCGACTTCGACAGACTGCCCGAGGACCTCCCCGGGATGCGACTACGCGTCCAGCACGTGCTGTCTTCGTCGACCTGACGACACCTCTTCGTCCATACGACAGATAGGCATCCCTGGAGTGTCCGACTCACAGGATCCGCGTCCCACCGCGAGTCGCGTACGGTCCGACGACCCGCTCACGTTCCATCCGTCCACCGAGCCGCTCCCACGGCCCGGATCCGGTGGTTACATGCCTGTGGTTTCGGCTCATGCTTGTGTGCGGGTCCGGGCTTCGCACGCCTCGATGACTGGCCCGCCGGGGGCGGGGTGACACGGAGATTCCTCCTTCCCGGGGCGGGTGTGCGGGCTGGTATCGCCGAGTTCTAACTCGTCGTGGTGTGGGTCTCCGCCGCGTTGGGTGGTGGTGTTGGTGATCCACGTGGCATGGTCGGGGTGCGAATGCGGTGTGGGGTTCCTGTACGGGGGCGGGTCCGCCAGCGGCGCCTTCGACTTCGGCGTGGCGCCCTATTCCGGGTGACTGGGATTCGTGTTGAGGTGGTCCGCGTCGTCTTGCCTACCGCGGTTGTAGCCTTGCTGGGCGCTGCGGGAGTGCGGGCCCGGGTCCCCGATCCCGTTCGGGTCGGCCGTCTCGGGGGGTGGGAAACCCCAGGTCAGAGCGAAGCGTGCGCGGAGACGCGTGCCGGGATCGAATCGTGCGCGACCGTGCGCGGCTCCCGGCTGCGCCGGCGTGTCGTATCTCTTTGGAGTGGTTGGCGGCTGCGGGAACGGGGGGTTAGGACCGGACGGTATGGGCAAACGTGGTAGAAACCGGTCACGAAACCACGTCGGACCAGGGCGGGGAAGCTGGTTCCCATGTGTTGCCTCATAGAGCGGGTGGAGCACATCGCGGACCGGTGCCGCAGGACGCCGGCAGCAGTCGAAGGGCTCGGCGCCGACCTGCGCGAAGCGTGCGACCTGGTCCGAGTCCACGGAGCGACCTGGGCGGTTGGGGGACCGAATGGCAGTATCTCCCCAAGCTGTCCACCGCTAGTGGACATCCACTAGCCCCCTTCGGGGATCGCACCGCCGCGGACACGACCCGAATCCCCGTTCCGGGTGCTCAAGCTGGCGTTGGGAGTCGATCGATCTCACTGTTGGTAGGGATCCATCTGCGGGGACGGGTCGATACCTTCGTCGTTTGGCAGCGTCGACACGGTTCCGGGAGTGGCTGTTATGGAAGGTTGCGGATCGGTGTCGCAAAGGCTCGGCGTAGGAGGGTGCTGACCAATGACGATTGCTGGGGCCTGCCGTCCGCCGACCAGGGATTATGTCGGCGGTTGGCATGCCGCTGGTGGATTGCTCAGTAC
>JGIcombinedJ30088_10003093_pt1 | contig 15530 bp, 11 predicted proteins | sample PinacodermPK_FD_30088 | JGI IMG/M metagenome (IMG submission 30088)
CGGCTTCCACTGGCGCGGCGAAGCCTACGAGGAGCTGCTGTCGTGGTCCGGCTACGTGCCGAACCAGTTCCGGCGGACCTGCACCAGCCGGCTGAAGCTCGAGCCGACGCGCAGGTTCATCCGCGACTGGCTCGCCGGCCGCCCCGGCATCGAACGGCTGGGGCACCACCAGCCGGTCCCGCAGATCGACCCGCAGGCGAGGTTCCGCATACACAGGAAGCACAACGGCAAGATGCCCGAAGCCGTCTTCCTCCGCCGCCACGCCTACTGCTGGAGCCGCCCGCACGTGCGTCCCCAACAGCACTACAGGGACCTGTGTCCGGAGTGGAGACCGTTCAGCAACCGCAGGGCGGACAACGGCGAGTACGTCACGCTCATCGGCCTGCGCGGCGACGAGCGGCGCCGCGTCGACCGGGTCCGCGCGCGCGGAGGCCACGACACCGAGCACGACGGCGAGCACGTCTACATGCCCCTCGACAGGATGGGCATCGGCCGCGACGACGTCAACGCCTTCTGGAGCCACCGGGACTGGGACCTGAACCTGCCCGCCGACGCGGGGCTGTCCAACTGCGTGTACTGCTTCCTGAAGGGAGGAGAGAACCTGCAGGCGGTCCACCGCCGCATGAAGCACGATGCCGGCGCCGAGTGGCCGGGATTCGGACCGCTCGCCGGCACGCCGTGCGACCTCGGCTGGTGGATCCGGATGGAGACCGAGTACGTGCGGGACCTGGCCGCCGAGAACTGCCACGTCCGGAGCGACGTCGAGCGCATCGGCTTCTTCGGCGCGCGCAAGGCCAGCTACGCCGACCTGGAGCAGAACCGCCTCACCGGCGCGCCGCTCCGGATGCCGCCGCGATGCGACTGCACCGAATAGACGATCCAGCGAAGCCGCACGCGACGCGGAGCCCGAAAGCGCGATGGCACCGACAAGGAGACGAAGGACATGGAGATCGGACGCGTAGAGGAGCTCACCGTACTGACGCCCAACGAGATCAGCTGGATCAAGGGGGCGCTTGGACCACGCGACAAGATGGCCCGCCAGATGCTCGCCCAGGGCAAGGGCCGGACGACCGCCTGCAGCCACCCGGCGGAAAACGCCAAGTGCGGCAAGCCGGCCACTCACTACACCGTCGAACATGGCACGGGAGACCTCACCGGGTACTGCCTGGAGCACTGGCGTGCTGACGGCGATCCGCAAAACATGCTGAAGCTCGACAACGCCGAAGAGCGCAGCCCGCGCCAGAGAGCGGGCGTTCAGCAGTAAAGGTCGGCAACCAGACGCGCGGCACCCTTGTAGCCGTGCGGCGGAGACTCGGACGGTACGGCGTGCGCCGACTCGGGCGCAGAAACAGGCTGGAACGCGTCGGTGGCGTCGCGGGCCACACGCAGCCCCGCCGCAGCAGCCGGCTCGATCACCCAGCCGTCCCAGGGCGGACCCTCTCCGGTCCAGTCGCCGAAGTACAGCGTCTCGGTCTGCTGCGGCTGCACGCCATCAGCCACAGGTCCCTTCGGAACGGGCTTGCCATCGTACGGCACCAGGCCGTCACCGACGCCAACAACCTCATAGTCAGCCAGGGCTGAGCCGGCCGGGAACCGGCCCTCCAACGCGTTGGAGGGAGCCGGGGGACCATCCTTCGCTGCTCAACGACGACCGGCCGAAACGGCAACCACGCACGCGAGCGCCGGCACCGCAAAGACCGGCAAGGAGATGCCCTATGAACGGATCGACGCGGCAGAACCAAGCCAGTAGGGTTGAGCCCCCGCCACAGGCAGAGGGATTGGCAGCCGAACTGTTGTGGGCTGCAGAAACCAAAGCCTCGGTGGTCGCGATCGTCATGAACGCGGACTATGGCCCGGATCCGAGCGGCATAGCCGACGATTTCGGGGTCGCCGTCGAGATGGCACTGAAAGCGCGCTTGGTGTTCCAAGAGTACGGCCCCTGGGAGAACACCGCCGGGCGCCGGGCGATAGAAGAGGCGCTCAAAGGCAAGCTCCTCGGGCACAACGCTGGCAAGATCCTCAAAAAGTTCCCGCGCGAAGACATTGAAGCAGTCAAGAAGCTGTACAACGACAGCGTTGAGGAACACCGCCAGCTCCGCCTTGGAATCTCCGGACGGGACGTCAAGTGGGGCAACTTCCACAATTTCATCCAGTGGGTGGGCCGCGCCGTGCACGAGCGCTACAAGTCAGGAGCCCCAGCGATCATCCTGCCTCTTGGGGCCACGGGAACCCCGAGCTTCGCCGAGAGGCTGCTCAAATGGGTACGCGAGCCTATGGACCAGCTCTGGAGCAAGCGCACGATCGGCGAGCAGCTCAAGGTTGCCTGGAAGATCCAGGCCACGAGAGACCGCGATGGCGCGGCAGCGCCTGGACCAAGGAGCAGGGCCGTGAGAGTCACCGATATCCAAGGCGTCAAGGTCGTACACGAGTTCGAGGTGCTGTGGCACGAAAGGGAGTGCGACAGCCACGGATGGATGACCGAGGACGGGCGCGCCTGGCTCACGAACCACGGCAGTCGGTACGCGGCGGACGCCACCGAGCTACTCGGGCGCATGGACGCGGCGCTGTCCTCGGCGCAGGGGATCCGCAGGGCGCTGGCGCTGATGGCGGACGCGCAAAGAGACGCGGAATCGAAGGAACCGGAAGCGGCCGACAACGAGGCGCCGGGCTGACGCCCGACGCGGCCACGCCGCCGCCGACGCCCCAGTTAGCCACGGCCGTCAGGCAGCGCTCTGGCTCCGCGCTCGGTACGCTGACAGCGCGCGCATGGAACTACAGCTGCCGTGGGTCAGCTTGGGGACGACTCCGAACACAGTACGCGAGTACCTGAGCGATCACTTATGGAGCGATGGTCTATCGCCGAATGCAGGTGCACGGAAAGACCTCACGAGACGCCACAAAGGCTGCGATGACGCAACGACAACGCATGCGCGCTGGAAAGTTCGTGATCCCGCCGATCGGCGTGCGCGACGAACGGCAGAAGCTCACGGGCAAGTGCGTCTACTGCGGTAGCCCGTCACGTCGGTCGACCACCTGATCCCGCGTCTTGCCGGCGGACCGGACAGCGCTGACAACCTCGTCACCGCATGCAAGAGCTGCAACTCATCGAACATCGAAGGGCGGTCGCGACCTCTACGACTGGGCGAGTCGACAGGGGTTCTTCCCCCTCGGCGTGACTCGGCGGTGCCTGGGTGCTGGCCTGGCGCTGGTGCGAGCGGGCCGGAGTGCTCGATGCACCGCTCAAGGAGCTGCGGTCGCTCAACCCGCCGTTTCGCACCTACGGCCTGCCCTGGCGCTGGGCAAGAGTGGCTCAGCTCCGGTCGCAGAGCCCGCGCGAGTCGGTCGCACCTGCTCGACTGTTCTGAGAAGCGCAAGCGAGGCAGCCGGACGCCTCCTGCCTGCCACCGATGCGCACCGCCGCGCAGGCGGGCATGAACCCCAAGAGCACCGCGCGCCGCCGGTGCTTCAATGAGGCCGCGGGCATTCCCCGCAGAAGACCGCCGTACCCGCGGGGACAGGCCAGGAACGGAGGACCCCCATGATAAGCACAAATCCCGAAACGGCGCAGCCGGGCGGCTCGGACACGACGACATGCCGCACATGCTCCGAGCACCGGCCTCGTCGGGACGCCCGACGGCGGCACCGCGTACTGCCCGACGTGCCAGACATGGGCGTACCCGGGAGGCACACCGAAACCACGATGATCAAGCGGTCCCTCCTTGACCTGCCAGTGCCTGATCCTCATCATCGTGATCGCGTTCGTGCTGACGATGTAGTCGCAACGGCGCCGCCGGGCCCGCGCCCCCGTCGACGCCAGCGGCCGCCAAGAACTCGACGGCCGTGCCGGCGCGGACACGAAGCCGGACTGCTCCAGCGACCAACCGAGCCAACAATTCGCTTGACCCATGCGAAACACCCCCACAACCCGCGCGACTCCGCCCCCGCGCGGGATGGCGACCGACGAGGGCCAACCGACCCGCCGGCTGCATCGCCCCCGTCCGGAAGACCACCCAGAGAGAGGCAGGAACCGCGGCCCGAGCGGCCCGACCCGTAGGCCAACGAACAGGCGGCTGCTCGACCTCCCGGTCGAGTGGACCGAAACCGCACCGACGCGACCCGGCTTCGCCGCCGAGTACGTGTCCATCGGATCACTCCCCGGCGTCCTCCACCGCCACCTGGCGAAGGCGAACCGCTTGCGCAAGACGCTGTGCCAGACACTCGTCCTGTCACGCTCCACCCGCCCCCTCCAGGGCACGGACGACGCCCAGTTCACGAGTGGGCTGCTGATCAAGATCCTCCGCCGCGGGCGCACTCCCCTCGCGACGCTCGGGGTCGAGCGCGCCGCGCTTGAGACCGCCGGACTGACCGGCGAAGTCGCCGAACTCGGCGAGGACACGCACGAGGTGGGCTGGAGCAATAACGACCTGACAGAGGCTCGCGTCGCGAATGCAGACACGATCCTCGCCCAGGCGATCAGGAAGCGCCCGTTCACCCTCGACCCGTCTTTCGACGGCGCGCCCGGCGCCGCCGACGCGCTCGTCGACAGCGACGCCGAGGCCGTATTCCTCAAGAGCTGGGTCCCGACGGAGATCGGATCCGAAGCGGGCCACTGGTTCACACCACAGGCTCCACTGGACACGCTCCTCGAGGCCGCCGGCCTCGGACACGACTCCGGCGCACGCCGGTGCGATTTCCTGTTCTGCCATCCGGCCGCCCAGCCGTTCACAGTCGAACTCGACGGCCCCGAGCACGACCCCGCTGCCGACCGCGTCCGCGACAACGAGCTGCGCAACGTCGGGATCGACGTACTCCGCGTCACCAACGAGGAAGTGATGCGCGGCCGCACACCGGTGCTCGACCGCATCCGGGACAGGTGCCTGACGGCGCTCGAAGCCTTCCCGCCCAACGTCGATGGCGGGCCAGCCGCCACACTGGCAATCGAATGCGCCAAGGCGGCGAAGGTGCAGTTCGCACTCGCACGGGCCGTCGAGTACGGCTGGCTCACCGGCGGCACCGACTGGAGCGTCACCGTAACCGGCGCGGACGCGGCCGCCGTAGGCGGCGTCACCGACGCCCTCGACATGATCGCGGCACTCGACGCGATCTACGGCACGCAGACGGCGCCGCGAACCTGCACCGTCGAGGCCAACGACGGCCCGCCCGCGACATGGGCCGCCGATGCCGCCCGCGGGCGCCAAACAACCGACCCGGCCGCCTCGGCGGACAACTCCGAGGAACTCCACATCGCCGTCGAGTTCGACTCGAGCCCGTTCGATACCATCGACCGAACCGGAGAACCCGACTTCATCATCCGCCCCGCGTCGATCCCGCCGCCGATGGCGACGCGCCACTCCTACGAGAGAACCCGCCGCCCGGCGATCGCCGAGACGTACGCGGACGCGCGCCCAGCGCTGACGCTGTTCCTGCGCAATATCTTCCGGAAACGGAACTTCCGCCCGTTCCAGGGCGAGGCGATCCTGAACGCGCTGAAGCAAAACGACTCAGTCGTGCTGCTGCCGACAGGAGGCGGGAAGAGCATCATCTACCAGCTGTCAGGACTGCTCCAGCCCGGCGTGACGCTCGTCGTCGACCCCATCAACGCCCTGATCGACGACCAACTCCACGGTCTCCGCGAGTACGGCGTCGACCTTGCGATCGGCATCACCGGCGACCTGGACCGCCAGCGGCGGGAACACCTCCTCGACCGCCTCGACCGCGGTCAGTACCTCTTCGTGCTGCACTCGCCCGAACGGCTACAATCGCCGCAGTTCCGGGCGACCCTGACGTCGCTCGCCGAATCGTCCGTCGTGAACCTCGCCGTGATCGACGAAGCCCACTGCGTCTCGGAATGGGGTCACGACTTCCGACCCGCGTACCTCAACCTCGGAAACACGCTCCGGAACATCGGGAGCGCGTCCGGAGAAGGCGGACCGCGCCTCCTCGCCCTCACCGGCACCGCGTCCCGAGCCGTGCTCCGGGACATGCTCAACGACCTCGGCATCGACCAGCGGCGCTCCGAGGCGCTGATCCGGCCCGACTCGTTCGACCGGCCCGAACTCGAGTTCCAAATTCGGCGCACGTCTCCGAGAGAGGACGCAAGAAGCGTCCTGCGCGGCACGATCAACAGCCTGCCGCGAAAGCTGAAGGCCCGGGACGCCGACTTCTTCCGCCCGAACGGCACGAAGACAGCTGCCGGCATCATCTTCGTGCCGACCGTCAAGGGCCAGGTGTACGGAATCCGGGCGACCCAACGAATCGTCCGCAAGACCACCGCGGGAACGGTGACCATCTACAGCGGGGCCGATCCGGACGACGGAATACCCGACAGCCCGGGTAAATGGACCCGCACCAAGAAGGAGAACGCGGCCGCGTTCAAGAACAACGAGATCACCGTACTCGTGGCCACCAAAGCCTTCGGGATGGGAATCGACAAGCCGAATATCCGCTACACGGTCCACTTCGGCATGCCCATGTCGCTCGAAGCCCTGTACCAGGAGGCCGGCCGCGCCGGCCGCGACCGACGGCACGCGCTGTCGACCGTCATCTTCTCCGAATACGACCCGGCCCGCTCCGACCGGCTCCTCGATCCCGACATCGACATCGAGGAGATGCGCTCGCGTCTGCGCGACGAGGCCGGAGACCGTCGGACGGCCGACGACGTGACCCGGGCCGTCTGGTTCCACCTGAACAGCTACAACGGCATCGAGGAGGACGTCGCCTCCGTCGACACGGTCCTCGGCAAGTTCAAGAACCTATCGACCGACGTCCTCGCCGAAATCCCGTTCACGGAAGCACACTCGAAGAGCACCACCGAGAAGGCGATATACCAGCTCGTCAAGCTGGGCGTCGTCCGCGACTACGAGGTCGACTTCGGAGCCAAGAAATTCGTGGTCCACACCACCGGCTACGACCGGACCGGATGCCGCACGCGCATCGTCGAGTACGTCCGGGCAACAAGCCCCGGCAAGGTCAAGTCCTTCCAGAGGAAGATCCTCGAGACCGAAGCGACCGACATGCGCGAGGAAATCGTGGCACTGACGCGCCTGCTGGTGGAGTTCAGCTACGACGAGATCGAACGCTCGAGACGCCGGTCGATGATGGAGGCCGTCCAGCTCGGCCGCCACGCGAGGGAGGACGCCGAGATCCGCCGCCGCGTGCTCGACTACCTACAGGAAGGGCTCGGATCAGAGCACATCGGGGAACTCCTCGCGGCCGAAACCGTCGAGTTCTCACCATGGTGGAATCTCGTCCGAACGGTCAAGAACGAGATGGAGGCCGGCGAACTACGCGGCCTGTGTATCCGCGCCCTCGAGTCGCAGCCCGACCACCCGGGGCTGCTGTTCGCCCGCGCCGTCGCCGAGGCGATGTGCTCCGACCACGACGACGCGATCACCCGCCAGAGCATCGGCGCCGCCGTCGGGCTGGCGAAGCACAAGTACGCGATAGCCGAACGGGATATCGACGGCGCCGTCGAGACACTCTTCGACCTGAGCACCGAGCACGCCCGCGAACTCGGACCGCCGCTCACCGCCGAACTTCTTGAACTCAGCGACAACCGGCCCGAGTTCGGCTCGTTAACGAAGAGAGCCCTCGACCGGGCACACGAGCACCCGGACGATCGTGTCCGCGCAATACCCGCGGCCCGGAGACTCGGACAGATAGTCGGGAACATCAGGCGCGCCCACACGCGCCGCGCGGACGAGTACAGAACGCTGGGACCGGAGAACGCGTTCTGAGGAGCACCAGATGAGCACGATGGATGGAGTGATCGAGCGCCTTGACGAGACCGAGAAGCAAGCGGGCGAGGTCCTCCGCCAGCTTGAGGAGGCGGAGTCCCTCCACAAGTCGCTCGCCGAGACGCGGAACGGGCTCGAGGCCGTCGCCCGCGACGTCCAGGGGCTCATCACGGCCACCCGGAAGGGACTCGACACCCTTGCCCAAGCCGTCACGACGTTCAAGACGGCAACCGAGACGATTCAACGGTCAGACCCCGGCGCGATCACGGCCGCACTCAAGACCATGGAAAACCAGATCGCGGCGATTGCCGGCGAAATGCCCGAGATCGGCCAGATGAGAGCGGAAATCACCGAACTCAAGGGAACGGTAGCCCGGGCCGCCTCGGAAAACGAGGACCGAACCCGGGCAATGATCGAGAACGCCATCGAGGAACTGTCAGGACAGTCGTTGATGGACCGCGTACGGGGTCAACGGCGGAGCATCAGCGGCCGTCGAAAACTCGCCGACGGCACCGGCGCGGGCTCGAAGCCGTGAATCCCGCCGCCGCGTCCAGACCGCCCAGATGCCGGCCGAACGCCGGGCACGCACGTCAGGATCGCACCACGGAGCTTCGCGAGCTTCCGCGCATCGTGCCACGCCCGCATACAAGACGCCTGTCGTCGGCGATCTCGGCGCTGTCTGGCCACTCGTAACCCCTCCGCGCATCCTACTCGAACAGCTCGGGACCGATCCCCATCTGACGCAGACGGCCACGCAGCTCGGTGATCTGGTCGCGGAGCCTGAGCTCACGGCGCAGCGCCGACACGACCTCATCGTGCGCCGGCCACGGGGCGACGGCCAGTTCCCCGGCGCTCAGACTGTTCTTGTCACGAAGGACCAACTGCGGCGCCCTGCTGCCAATCTCAACCAGAGCCTCGCGGCGGCGTTGAATGTCATGAGCGACCGCCGCGGTCTCCTGCAACGCCCGGCGCAGTTCGGCGAGGATCTCGGCAACCTTCCCGTTTAGTTGCTCGTCCGTCATCACGATGCCCACGGTATCCCCCAGGAGGTGAACCCAGCAAGGAGCGCTGGGACGGGCGGCGTCACGGGACGTGTGAAGCCCCGGCCGCCTGGCCGGCTACGTCCGGGACCCGCCATCGTCATCCCCGTGTGCACGAGGAGATTTCGTATTCGCTCTGTCCGCTCTTCGCAGGTCCTTTGCGCGCCCGCCGGCTGCATCAGCGAAGCCGACAGTTCAGGGCGTCGAGCGCCTGGGCCGCTCCCGCGAGGCCGAAGTGCTCGGTCACCGGTCCGGCCCCGCGAGGCGTGACACGGACCCAGAAGTGCGTGTGCCGACGCAGGTTGTTGAAGAAGGCGGCTGCTCGCCGGTCGTACCCGGCCCCGGCGCCGCGTCCCCCGGCCCACGTCGTGAGGTAGAGCACTTCGTAGTCGCCGTCGGGCTCCCAGTAGTGCTGCTCGGCACCGGGACCGTCGCCCCATACCAGGCTCACCGTTCCGTTCGCGAAGACGGTGTCGCCGGTGAAACCGATCGCGAGGACGTGGAAACCCTCCCGGCAGTCGACCAGCACCCGCAGGCGGCCGTAGCTGCCCTCCGCCTGAGCCAGCACCATCGGCTGGCCCGTCGCGTCGTCAGTCATGCGAATCGACCGCCACTGCGCCTCGGCGGCCCCGCCGGTTGCCAGCAACAGCGCCGATGCGATGATGGTCCGGATCATCTCGTCCTCCTGGTCTCGCGCATTGCGCGCAGCCGCTCCCGCGAACGGCGCGCCGACATCGCCGCCCGCCTCCACGCACGCCGAACAGGCGGATGAGCCCCGCCTCGTACAGCCGGCGGCAATCGGTGGCGTCGCGGCCCCGGTCTTCCTCAAGCAGCGTGCCGACCATGCCCCTGCCGCTGAATCGGATGTCGTCGCACTCGCGGTCGTGCGCGTACTCGCTGCTGTCGTCCCCGAAGTCGACCCGGCCCGAGACCGGGTCGACGCCGAACAGGCGGATAAGCCCCGCCTCGTGCAGCTGGCGGCAGTCCGTCGCGTCGCGCCCCCGGTCTTCCTCGAGCAGCGTCCTGCTCATGTAGGTCCCTGGAACCGGGTCGTCGCACTCGCGGTCCCGGGCCCAGGTGCTGCCGTCGTCGCCGAAATCGACGGTCCACTGCGCGTTGCCGATAGCGCCGGCGCCTGCCGGCATCGCAAGGTGCAGCGCCGCTGCCGCCAGGAAACAGAGACCGTATCTGCTCTTCGTCTCGATCATCCCTTCCTCCCCTGTGTCCCGGTCCTCACGACGCCGCGACGCGTGGCGTTGTCGGCTGAAGGGTACGGGCCTGCGGTCGTCGTCCCGGATGCGGCGCGGCGCAAACCGCTGGTCTTCCGTCGCCGCGGTGATGTGTCCCGCTCCCCCTACACTTCGTCTCGGAGAAACCGCTTGGCGGCGGTCCCCTGCCGCGCCTGTCCTGAGCCAGGACCGCCGGAGAGGCTGAACAGCATGAGACGGTTTACCGGCTTCAGCCGGGCGAGGCATAAGATCCAGGTGGTCAAGCAGGGGTGGAGCTGGCCCGCCTTCTTCTTCAACGTCCTGTGGGCCCTGCGGCACCGCATGTGGCTCCTGGCCTTCGGTGCGTGGCTGGGCGAGATCCTCACCGCTGAGTTGCTGACCTTGGCTTTCGAGTCCCTGAGCCGCGCCGGTATCGACGCGTTCCTCCTGGTCTTTCCGGCAGGCCTGGCCTTCGCGCTTGGCGTCCCTCTCACCTTCGGCGGCTGGGGCAATGCGTGGCGGCGCGAGCACCTCCGGTCGCGTGGCTTCGCGGAGTGCGGCGCCGTGGCTGCTCCGTCGGTGGCGGTTGCCGAGCGGCTGCTCCTCACGCCTGCCCGCGCGTCGGGATCGGGGTCCGCCAACCGGCAATCCGAACGGTGTTGCAGTCTTCTGCCATGACGCATCGCGCCGTAACGGGCTTTCGTCCCAAGAGTCAGGTGCTGCAGGCTGCCGCGTTCGGGGCGTGCGTCGTCGCCGCCCTTGCGGGCGGCCTTCCGCTCGCCCTGCTGTCCGGCGTGGCGGCCGTGCTCTACCTGACCGGCGGCAAGCGTGTCGACGTCGACTGCGCCGCAGGCCGGGTCACGACCCGGTGGCGCTTCGCCGCCCTTGCGCTGGCGGTCGTCGATACGCCCATGCGGATCGGCCGCCTCGAGCTGCGGCCGGAGTGGATGTCCAGTTCCTCGGGCGGCGGTCACGTCGACCGCAAGGGCTCGATGGTCTGCGACCTGGTGCTCGTCGGCGCCCCGTTGGACGACGACGGCGAAGACGAGGTGGTCGTCGATCTGAAGGAAGACCAGATCTTCTTCGGCGCGTCGGAACGCAGGGCCCGGGAAGCGGCCCGCGCCCTCGCCCTGCCCCTGGCGGTCCGTTGGGACCGGCTCTTCCCCGACCTCGCCCCGACCGAGCGGCAGTGCGGCGAGTGGGCCGATCCGCTCGTCTATCCGTCGGCCCTCGGTGACTGGCGCCGGTGGCTCTGAGAGCGCGTTACCCCGGCTCGCCCCGGCGGCGCGCGCCATGCGCACGCACTGCCCTCGATCCGACACCGCGAACCTCCGCCGAACACGCGCCCGAGGACCCGGGACCATTCCCGCCGCTTCGGCCGAAGCGGCCAAGACACACTCCCGGCGCCCCGACCTGCAACGCGGCCGACAACCCGGACTGCGAGACCGGACGCGCCCTCGTACGCGTTCTCGACTCGCCGAGCAACGAGCAAGGACACCGGAACCACACGATGCTGCTGACCATCTCGACCACGCACCGCCCGGCGACCGACCTGGGCTACCTGCTGCACAAGAACCCGGCCAGGGCGCAGACCTTCGAGCTCGCCTTCGGAAGCGCGCACGTCTTCTATCCGGAGGCCACGCCTGAGCGTTGCACGGCCGCGCTGCTGCTCGACATCGACCCGCTGAAGCTGGTCCGCGGCCCCGGCGCCGTGCTCACCGACTACGTCAACGACCGCCCCTACGTCTCCTCCTCGTTCCTCTCCGTCGCGATGGCGCGCATCTTCGGCACCGCGATGAGCGGCCGCGCCAAGGAACGGCCAGAGCTGGCCGGCACCCGGATACCGCTCGAGGCGGGGCTGGCCGCCGTCCCCTGCCGGGGCGCCGAGACGCTCGTCGAGGACCTGTTCGAGCCGCTCGGCTACGAGGTCGAGAGCGCGACGGACCCGGACGCCGAGCGCCCCCGCTACCGGAACCTGCGGCTGCGGGCGACGAAGACGCTCGCCGAGGTCCTGAACCACGTCTACGTCCTGCTCCCCGTGGCCGACAACCGCAAGCACTACTGGATCGGCGAGGCCGAGGTCGACAAGCTCCTCGCCCGCGGCGCCGGCTGGCTGGAACAGCATCCGCGCAAGGACTTCATTGTCCGCCGCTACCTCGGACACCGGCGCACGCTGGCCGCCGACGCCGCCGCGCGCCTGACCGTCGAGCACGGGACCGGCGACGCCGAAACCGACGCCGCCGGAGAAACGCCCCCGGCCGAACACGCCGGCCTGCACCAGGCCCGCCTCGAGTGGGTCGTCGACACCTTCCGCGACGCCGGCGCCAAGCGCATCCTGGACATCGGCTGCGGCGAAGGCCGCTTGCTGAAGCTGCTGGCCGACACGCCCGGGTTCACCGCGCTCACCGGCGCCGACGCGTCGGTGCGCGCCCTCGAGATCGCCGACCGCCGCCTGAAGCTGAAGCGCCGCGGCAAGAGCGCCGACGGCCGCATCCAAGTGCTGCATTCCGCGCTCACCTACCGCGACGCGCGGCTGACCGGCTACGACGCTGCCGCGCTCGTCGAGGTCGTCGAGCACATCGACCCGGAACGGCTCGACGCCTTCGAGCGCGCGCTGTTCGGCCACGCCAGGCCCGGGCTGGTCGCCCTGACCACCCCCAACCGCGAGCACAACGTGCGGTTCGACGGACTCGAGGCCGGCAAGCTGCGTCACCGGGACCACCGCTTCGAATGGACGCGGGCGGAATTCCAAAGCTGGGCCAGGACCACCGCGGCACGCTACGGGTACCGCGTCGAGACCGGCGGGATCGGCCCCGAAGATGCCGAGGTCGGCGCCCCGACCCAACGGGCACTGTTCTACCGCAGCGACCATCCCGCGGCGGGCACGGACGCGCAGCAGCGAGGAGACCGATGACGACACGCAAACCGAAGCCCGGGATTCGCCGGCGACGGCACGAGGCAGCATGCGAAGCGCTCGAGAAGCACGGCTGGACGCAGGTTGGCCACCGCCACGGCGAAACGAAGTTCTACCGACACGTGAAGGAGACCGCGCGGCGGTTGATGGTCGGCGCCGGCGGCGCGATCTACTGGACCCGGGGCCGGGATGCGACGATAGAGCGCCACGCGCACCGGCGCGACGGAACCGACGTGACCGCTGCACTCGACGCAGCGCACCGGACAGTCTGACGACAGCAAGGCTCGACTGGGACGCACCGGTGTTCGAGAACATCGAGCAGTTCCTCGAGGCCAACTCCGAACCGGACTGAACATGCAACTGAAGATCCACGACTACGGCCTCGTCGTACTGATCGGCCCCAGCGGGTCGGGCAAGACGACGTTCGCCAAGCGCCACTTCCGCCCCTCCGAGGTCCTCTCCTCGGACTACTACCGGAGCGTCGTCGGCGACGGCGAGCGCAACGCCACGACGACGAGGGACGCCTTCGACGTGATCGAGACGATCGCGGCCAAGCGCCTGCGCTCCCGGCGGCTCGCCGTCATCGACGCGACCAACGTCGCCCCCGACGACCGCAAGCGCTACGTCCAGCTCGCCCGCGACGAGCACGCGCCGCTGAGCGCCATCGCCTTCGACCTGGCCGAGCGCGACTGCATCGCACAGAACGCCGCCCGCGGCGACGAGGCCAGACCGCAGCATGTCGTGGGGCGCCAGTGGCGCTCGATGCAGCGCTGGATGAAGAAGCTGTCCACCGAGGGCTTCCGCCGGCGCTACCGCCTCCGCTCCCCCGAAGACGCACGCGGCGCCGAGATCGTGCGCGAGCCGCTGCCCTGCGACCGCCGAAACCTGACAGGCCCGTTCGACATCATCGGCGACGTGCACGCCTGCCGTGAAGAGCTCGAAGCGCTCCTGTCGAAGCTCGGCTACCGCGTGGAACCGAGAGTCGCGGCCGATCGACCCGGCTACGACGTGGCGCCCCCGCCGAACCGCACCGCCGTCTTCGTCGGCGACATCGTTGACCGCGGCCCCGACAGCGCCGGCGCGCTCGCGCTGGTGATGGACATGGTCGAAGCCGGCCACGCGCTGGCGGTCCCCGGCAACCACGACGGCAAGCTCGCCCGTGCGCTTGCCGGCCGCGACGTCGAGCGCAAGCACGGACTGGCCCGCACGCTGGAGCAGCTCGACGCGGCGCCCGAGAGCTTCCGCCGGCGCGCGGCCGAGTTCCTCGCGGGACTGCCCAGCCACTACGTGCTCGACGGCGGGACTCTCGTCGTCGCCCATGCGGGCATGAAGGAGCACCTGCAGAACCGCACCTCGCGCCAGGTGCGCGACTTCGGCCTCTACGGCGAGACCACGGGCGAGACCGACGACGACGGCCTGCCGGTACGGCTGGACTGGGCCGCCGACTACCGCGGCCGCGCCGCCGTCGTCTACGGCCACACTCCCGTCCGGCGCGCCGAGTGGGTCAACGAGACGATCTGCATCGACACCGGCTGCGCCTTCGGCGGGCGCCTGACCGCCCTGCGGTGGCCCGAACGCGAGCTCGTCTCGGTACCCGCACAACAGACCTACGCCGAACCGTCGAAAGCATTCGCCACCGCACTCCAGGAAACCGCGGACCGCACCCGCCAGCAGGAGAGCGACGCGCTGCTCGACATCGAAGACCTCGCGGGGCCGTTGCGCCTGCACACCCGCATCGCCGGCGCCATCGCCGTCCGCCCCGAGAACTGCGCCGCCGCGCTCGACACGATGGCCCGCTTCGCCGTCGACCCGCGCTGGCTGGTCTACCTGCCGCCCACCATGGCCCCGTGCGCAGCGGCGGCCGCCAACGGCCTGCTGGAGCATCCCGCAGAGGCGTTCGGGTACTTCCGCGCCCGAAGCATCCGCCGCGTCATGTGCCAGGAGAAGCACATGGGATCCAGAGCCATGATCGTGCTCGGCCGGACCGCGGCGGCAGCCGAGGCCCGCTTCGGGGTCGGCAGCGCCGCCGGCGGCATCGTCTACACCCGCACGGGACGCCGCTTCTTCGACGACGCCACGATCGAGCAGCAGGTGCTCGACCAGGTCCGCGCCGGGCTCGACGCCGCCGATGCATGGACCCGGCTTGCCACCGAGTGGGCGGTCATCGACGCCGAGATCATGCCGTGGTCGGCCAAGGGCGGCGGACTCATCCGCGACCACTACGAACCGGCCGGCGCCGCGGCGCGGACCGGACTGCGCGAAGCAACCGCCGCGCTGCGCCAGGCCGCGGCGAGAGACGCCGGACTCGCCGCCCTGCTCGACCGCTTCGAGCAACGCACCGAGATGGCCGCACGCTACGAGAACGCCTACCGGCGCTACAACTGGCCCGTCGACGGCCTCGAGGGGCTGAAGATCGCGCCCTTCCACGTGCTGGCGACCGAAGGCGCCGTGCACGCCGACAAGCCGCACCGCTGGCACATGGAGATCACCCAGCGCATGTGCTCCGAAGNCGGCATCCTCACCGCCACCGGCCACCGGGAGGTCGACACCGAGAACGAGACCGAAGTGGCCGAGGCCACCCGCTGGTGGACCGAGCGCACCGAGGCCGGCTCGGAAGGGATGGTCGTCAAGC
>JGIcombinedJ30088_10003096_pt1 | contig 15521 bp, 10 predicted proteins | sample PinacodermPK_FD_30088 | JGI IMG/M metagenome (IMG submission 30088)
TGCGCTCACCGAGCTCAGCGTCGCTCTTGTCCTTCGCCTAAGGCAGTAATTCGCGTAACCTTTAGCTTTTACGCCATAGAATACAATGCCGTAGCAAGAACACAACTAACGGCGACCTGGGGGACATTCTAAGTCCTTTCCGTGCCGTCTCCCCTTCACGAACACTAAGAAAATGGCCGCCTGTATAAATGTTCCCCCACAATACTTCGCCTGTACTTGCCATATAAATTTCAGTGTAACAATACACCCGTAGCTTCACGTATTATATATATATACATACATAATTACATATATACATATATATATATATTTTACCGTATCATGAAGCCATACAACAAAATCGCAAACTGAAAACAATATAGGGGCTACCTGCGGCAGCCCTAAAAAGAACCACGACCTGACGCCCGAACTCGCGGCCTACACTCTAACGCGGAGTTGTGGCCACGATTCTTCACCTCCCATCACCGTATCTACGGTCAAGAGACTGTTGATTACTTCTGCCTGCATAGGTCCAGTCAGGTCCTGTGCTCGTATGCTTAGCCAAACATCTAGAAAAGCATAGAACAGCCAATATTGGAAGCAGCAAACAATGATTGCAGAGAAGCGGCAAACAGAGAGGACACAGAAGGTATCTGAAGCAGACCATGGGCATGATTTGATCAAGATTGAGTATGTATGCTTTGTATAAACGTAGTTTTTTGGAGTGTCGATGTTTTGGGTAATGCGCTAACGGGTTTGAGTGAAAATGATAACCAGTAAACTATCTAACCGTTTGTTAACATTATTGTTTCACGGTTCACCGTTACCTTTTTATGATGTGTACTGTATTCTTCGTGTTCATCCTCTATCATTATTAATAATATCATTTTCGCCCAACTTCACCTCCTAGCATTACTTCCCACTTTTCATGTGTATAAAATCACCTGCTCTTTTCCATTTTTGTACTCCTTTTTATTGATGAGGACCCACACCTGAAACACCTGATATATTTGGCAACGACATTGTCTGATGAAGTTACCCAAATTCTCACATAATCCAGTAACTTAGTCACACAGAAACCTTTTTTATCAAGGTTAATTGGTTAGTGAATTCTGCAAGATGTACCAGCAAGTGCGCTGTATAGAGAAATAATGTTTAATTGCAGTTTCACTACATACTGTTCCATTGTGCAGTTGGGACGCAGAATGGCAGAGTTTCCTGTTGATCCAATGATGTCTAAAATGTTGCTTGCATCAGAAAAGTAAGTGTATCATTACACTATGTATACCCTAAAAGACACAATATTGTCAGTGAGTGTTATGCAAGCTGGTGTGTACATTGTACAAGTTCGCTAACTACACACTCACTGACAACGTACAGAGAGATAGGTACAATGCGCCATCATCCACCTCATGCTTGTGGGCTAATGCACATGCTAGCTGCCCACTGAGCATACCATTGCACAGATATAGCCTCAGGGTGCAGGTCCTAAGTGGTCGCACCATGCACATGCTAGCTGCCCACTGAGCGTACCATCGCACAGATATAGCCTCAGGGTGCAGGTCCTAAGTGGTCGCAGCATGCACATGCTAGCTGCCCACTGAGCATACCATTGCACAGATATAGCCTCAGGGTGCAGGTCCTAAGTGGTCGCAGCATGCACATGCTAGCTACCCACTGAGCGTACCATTGCACAGATATAGCCTCAGGGTGCAGGTCCTAAGTGGTCGCAGCATTGCAGCCCACCCTTGACCATATCAACGGTGATTGGAGACAAAGAATTGTGGCCAGATTGGTGGCTCACATGGCTGAAACTCAGCGTTAGAGCATAGGCCACGAGTTTGGGTGCTGGGTTGTAGTTCTTTTTCTTCAGTCGCCACTTTCCTCAAGCTGTGTAATTAGCGAACTTATACAAGACATTGATTGTTACCGGGTAACGACTGACTGTAGAATGGGATTTACATATTGTCATCCTGTTTTGTACAGGTACAAGTGTAGTGAGGAAATTCTCACCATTACGGCAATGCTGTCAGTCAACAGTGCCATATTCTATCGCCCTAAAGTGAGTACAATCCTGTGCAATTGCGAAAAGGCACTGTTTGATACATATATCTAACGGTGGTGAACTGCAACAATTAAAGGCCATGGATAGGCTTATTTCAAGGTGCTAAGTGAAAAAACGTTCCCAAAGAAAACCTGGAGTTTGCATGAGGGAAAAGCATCATAGTTGCTGTTACTCGGTTTCACCTTTTCATATTCTTATTCTTATTCTTCCCACCAAATTTTTGCACACTTCTAGCGCTTGACAGAGGACACCTACAGAACCCAGTCATACACGAGGACGAGCAGAGGTATCTGAACCTCTAAGAAACAAGCGCCGGTGGCATTCTGACCTGTACAGCATTGGAGGGGAACGCGAAGTTGGTTTCCCCAATGTATAAACCTACCCCAATACCGCCATTTTGCTACAGGAGCGTGTATATACGCATCTCATCTCGCGAGGCCAGCTGCATTCTTCACATGGTTGGAACATTTTTCTGCGTCGTACATATGCTGAACCTCGTAGCTAAACCCAGCATAGCTGGCTAAATAGTAGAAATGTTTCTCAAAAATTAGCTAGCTACAGCTAATGACTAACCATGAGTACAATTAGGTAAAAACAAATATGGTCCCTACGGAATCTGTCCATCATTATAGGTATCTAAAAATGAACAAACTAGAATATTTCAAAATTTCCATTAAAAATTTCAAGGGATTTAAGAATGTCCAAAAAAGCATAGAAACAAATGGTGACCTCTCAGTACTTTGACCCATAACATTTCAAGGTCCTGAAATCCCTTACAGAATGGGCCTGAGTGCACTTAAAGGGGATTTTGAACTACTGATCCTCGAAGAAATGTGATATTGTATTTTAGTATTGTTTGTACTACAAATTTGTGCTAGGCTTGAGCTGATTCGTTTGGTGGTCAAGAAGATTGAGCGGTCGCTACTATGGAGCACCGTTTAGGACAACAATCACAGGGACTACACAAGGTTCACGGAAAAGAAATGGCTCAACTCTTCTAGCCTTCCCTTGCAATGTCATTTTCAGTCTTAATGTACGTTGATGTATATCTGCAGATACTTTCCGCACGTAGGTTGATTATCCATGCGTATTACTCTCCGCGGGTGCCAGCACGGATCAATCACAAAATTCCAAAGAAAAGTTAATTATTCGTGTCACATTCCAGTGGAGTCCAAAGCACTAGTCTCAAATCCACCCCCTATCCTCTGCAAGCATCACTTTGCACAATCAATTGCACAATAGTGACATATCGTATACGCTTTAAATTTTAGGGCGGGTAAAATTTCGCGGTTTTCACAGATCAGCAGCCATCCACGAAAGTTTCATCCTGCAAAAATTTAGACTCGTCTGTAATGAGTCTGCGTTTGTACGACGATTGCATCACAAAAATGCAAAAAGGCGTCGATTTGGTAGGGCAATTTGTATGCAGCTAAGAACCTCCACCGAAGCAATTGATTGCATCGATACGACAAGGATTCAGAGGAAACAACGAATCGATGAATCAAAGACTAAGATCCTGCATCTGCAAAAATAAAAACACGAACATTTAACCACAAATGTTTAACCCCGCGAAAGTTGAATTGTATACGGTACACAGAACGCAAAAGTTAGGGGCTGGTTTTGAGACTACCAAAGCACTAAATGTGTAAATGGGTACATGTTGCGTGAAGATCATATCTGTCAATTGTCTTCAGCAGCTGAACATTATGCCACCGAAGGTGAAAAAACAAAAGATACAGGCAGGTCAGCTAACCTTGTTTTTGTACATCTGATTGATCAAGGTGCCACATTGCTGGTGTCCCATCCCTCACCCTCCTTCACTCACCCTAAGGAGGAACCGCCATGCGACTCCGATACGGAGCAGGCTAGTGCTACTCCAAATGGCCCACAGGAAGGAGAGGAGACGTCACATCATGGCAGAGCTTTGCCAAGAGTAAATGGCCCTCGAAGCATCCATGGTTAGTTATGGTATTTACTGTCGATACTACTCTCACGCAGGAAGCTCCGTTGGAAGCGTTTCTGTTGTTTTTGTAGCTGGGCCATTCATCAGTTGTTGACCCGACAAGCTCACTAAGCATGAGCAGGGTAAGACTCACCAGCAAAATGAGGAAGCCTATCGAGAGTGTCAAACTAGGGAAGCTTCCAGGCACACCTTGCCTACCATTTGTTATGAGGCTAGCGTGCAAATGGTCGATCAGAAGGCTTTCATGGACAGATTGCAGTGCATATACTATCTTAAGGTGGTGGGGTCAAATTCCATTATACCTTCCGTTAATACTATGCAACAGTGTAATGAATACAATTATGCGCATTATGAATTTCACTAATGCTATGCCTTGTATATGTGCCAGATCGCCTTCATTCGGTACTTCACATTTTGAACCCTTGTTTCTCTCAAATTTGGCATGCACACTCGTGACAAGCATACACATCATCCTAGTATTATCTTACCGTTTTGCCTTTCCAAGATGGCAGTCCGTCAGCGAGACATGGCTGAAGTTACTTCTTTGAGAATTTTTTTCAATCATTCTTGGCTATTTGATAAGCTGAAGACTAAAGCATACTTAGAATGATGCAGAGCATACAGGACTAAGGACTGAATGTGAGAAGAAGCAAGGTACGCATATTCTCTGCGTAGTAAATGACAAAATAGCTTCTATATTTGTGCAAACGGTAGTGTGCCCTACTGCATCGTTTTGTTTTCAGAATTAAGGATGAGTTGGACTACTCTAAGCTTCTAAAACGAATAGCCCATTAGTTACAATATACTCCTCACTTCTGTTTAAGAGCTGTAAAAGCTTCAGTATTATTTATGCAAATTAGGTGACCCCACCACCTTAATAACAGAGTATTTGCACATACAACCAACCTTGCCAGATTGAAAGAACTGTGCATGCTGCAAGGCAATGACTCTCTCCCCCTCTTGCAAAAAAGAGCTAATGTGAATTATAATTCTGAACAGGCAGTGGCAGAGATGGTAGAAGCTATTGGTGTTAGAGCAGCAATGTCTCCTGGAAGTTCAGGCTTCACCATACTATTCCATTATCATTGATCAAGCAACAGACCTTTCAGTCACTAAGCAGTTTGGGTTATGTATTCAATACCTCAGAGAGGGTGGTGAGACTTGTGTGAACCAACTGAAGCTNATGGAGCTATCCAAGGGCATGCCAGATGTCATTACTGATGCTATTGTGGATTATCTAACCTCCAAGGCTCCGGTTATGTTAGATATTCAAACAATAGCTGAAGGTGCTTGTGATGGAGAATCTGTAATGCTTGGAGTACGTAATGGTGTGTGGTCAGTAGACTAAAGGCTAAGGTCCTCCAATTCATACATACCCACTGCAGCACACCGGTTGTTCCTCGCAGCTTCACATGCTAGTTCAGTTTCCAAATGGGTTTAACGCTTTGAGAGAATGTTGCGCCTAATTAATGCATTTTTTTCGCAAAGTTCAACATGAACAGCTGAGCTTCTTGAGGTACAGAAGGTTTTAAAGGAATCTCAGTTGAAACTGTTGGCTATCACATCAGTCTGCAGTGGATGCTCTAGGAGCTATCAAGCAGTTAAAACCACACTAGGAGGCCATTGAAGGAGATGCCACTGCTACAGGTCTTTCCTTGGAGTTATCTAAGCCTACCTTTGTACCTGCCCTGCTTTTATCAGATGTACTTGCCATTTAGGAAACCATTCTCAAAGCTTTCAGAAAGAAGGGCTCACCTCATGTCCATGGAGTAGCTAATCACCTCTATTCTTACATCATTATCAGATCTGAAGGCAGACCCATTTAAGGGTTAACACTTTCAGAAATGCTCTCTACTCACCACTAGACCAGGAGTCATTTGAAAAGCTAGCCCAGAGCTACATTGCAAGAGTGAGTATTAAGTCTCTTTTTCCACAAGTACATCTGCTAACATGCCTAGATTACTTTGACTCACACAATGTTGTAAAGGATACCCAAGCTGCAATGCTTGAGGTGAGAGAAATGCTTCTTTTGATGGGCACACTTGACATTATTCAATCACCCTCCCTGAGTGTATTCAAACTACGTATCAAATCAGTGTACTCATCCACTAATTATTCTTAAGTCTACTACATCTTTTATCAATTGTAATTCCATGCTCTGCATTATGTGTGTGTATGTTGCTGTGCTCTACAGGGGAGCACGTACTTAGGCAGATTGCCTTTTGCCGTTTCCACAGATGGAGGGGGGCTTTTACAGGTGTCTTTTGTTGTAGTTGGCATATGTAGTGTGAGTTTATCTTGTGCTCAATCTCTGAATGAATTTTAACTACCTTGCCAACCCTCTTGCAATAGTCTTCAAGCATGAAACCACGGGATGGCTCTTATTAAGTTCCTGAAGTGCTTGCTGACACAGCACTCATAGCTAGGCACTCGGCTCCACCAGACTAAATAAGCATAATGGATTAACATTACAGTGTTTTCCTTTAAAGGGAAAATGAGATGGAAGTATCGTACCCAAATGCACCATTTGTGCTACCCTTGACAGCTTGGATTCCTATCTGTGGCAGTCCTGACCTGTGACACTGTGATTGGAGATACAGCGAGATTCTCCAATAGCAGTATGTTTTCTCCTGACAATGGAACTTCAATTGGGATATTTGATAGAGAAAGAATTATGATCCATCCTGCCCAATGTCTTGAAGCACCTCTGCACAATCCTCAAACGCTCCTAGGTGAACATGCTATTGTGGGGAGAGCAGTGATGAGGCTTGGTATTGGTGAAACCCAGACACAAATGAAAGGTCTTTTGCAAGAGATACAGCCGATTTCCGGCCGAAGTAATATTACTTCGTCAACTTCACTCTTTACTTCCTAGCGCAACAACGAAGACAGCAGTAAGTGTCATTTTGTAATCTCTAATCTACACAGGCCTGCTCTCCTTGCATTCTAAGTTTAGAGTCCCAGTTGTGCTTGGCTGTCGAGAACAAGTGGCTGAAATATGCTTCGTTGCGAAATGTGATTCCTCGCTCTACTTTGGAATTACCTGTTTATCGAGGAACATTCATAGACACCATTAGAAGTAACAAAAATGGTACTTACTGCCTACCTATCATCTTGTTTGATTACCATTTACAGAAGGCGGTTTCAGCAGCACAGGGACGACAGCATCCAGCGGTCACCAAGCAACCACTTGTTCATGATTGGTCAGCGACTCCCAAACTGCTGTGGTCACTTAGCTAAAACCAGAGGGAAGATGCTTGTGCAGGTGTGCAAAATAGTGACAGGTTTAATGAAAAACTTAGGCTAGACCGACCCCTGCAGAGTCACTGCAGCTACATTTGTGGCATGAATGGTGATGCCACTGCTTCTGTTGCGCCCTTTGTTGCACACTTTGTGGGACCAGATGGCCTTTTCATGCCACTATGGTGCTGTTGACTGCACATATGTAGCCGCACCGTATGGGTTGCTGTAGCGTAAGTCTTTCATTTCATTTGTCGCTATCCCCTATTAGATAGTTTTGAATTAATGTTTATGGTGCCAATCTAATACTCTTTTTATCATCCAAACAACAAATTGTTGCATGAGACATGTCTGTATTTGCATTTTGAAGTGTTAATCCCTGAGTTCTGTGTCACACAAAATCTGTCATGTGAAATGCGCATGATCTGGCAATAAGTGTCCCATGTACCTATGAGGGCAGACCCACTGCAATTGTAAATAGTATTTAGTGTGAACGATTAGCAGCAGCTGCTTTGGTTTCTAGCTATTTAAAATGTCCCAAATGGCTTAATACTTAGCATAGATGAGAGCTTGTGCATTAACCATTGGACTGCAAGTGGATTTCGAGTTTGGGGGTCCAGGCGTCCCACGAGATTTTGAACTCGAAATGCTTGTTTGGGTTAAACAATACTGGTACCCCACAGGCTCTTCAGCCTCGATATACTTGTTCTTTCTATGCTTCAAGTCATCTCTGTTGGAATTTTACTACTAAACTAAGTACTAGAATGATGGTCAAAAGCATTTGGTTGCATGGGATAGACTTGGTAACTATCCTACTGTATTACCCTAGTATCACGGTCTCATGCTACAGTAAATGCTTAGTTCAGGTTGAAGGATCATCTGCACGTGATCATGGTGCATTACTAACTGTACTTTATGGTTGCTGGTGTTTGTATGCATTGTACATGTACTCTTGTTGTATACCTATGTTTGTGTCCATTCAGGACAAGGCAATCCTAGCAGACACTGCCAGAAGGAATTTCTTTAGACCAGGTGGTGACCATTTGACATTGCTAAATGTTTACAATGAGGTTAGTATGTATGTCATATTTAATGTCATCAGACAGCACTACTGTGCTGTCTATGTAGGGATGGTTGTGATTGTTTGTATACCGTAATACAATGGAAAACCAGCACTAGTCTTCTACAGAGCGAAGGTTGGGCGAATAGAAGCGCTGAGGAGAAAGTGTGCACTATACTGAAGACAAGGATAGCCGCTCTTCCATGCAAAAACGCACCAGCATGTAGAAAACGTCGATGACATTTCCCACATTTCATCTTATTCTACTAATTCTTCTTCTGTCGACGCAGTAGCTCACAAACGCTGAGGAATATGGACATGATATAATTACAGAAAGGTGTGCCTTTCGGCCCACTGTTTTCTTTGTACATTTGAGATCAGTGCAATGGACTCATGTATATGAAGATTTTCCAACTTCTCTGTATGTCGCTTATTGGTTACGAGGCACAATGCTTCAGGATATAAGTGCATTAAAGGGTCTCCGGGATATAGCTGCAATAGGACCCCAGGCTCCAATTGCAGTTATATCCTAGCCTCTTCCATATACAGTTGTTAAGTGAAGCTGGAAGCTTATGTAAACACAACACTCAGATTTTACGATAACAATGCACAAAGGTCAGCTATAATTCTCAGAAAGAAAGTTCCGAACTCTGCAGGTAGTAGTCCGGACAAGCTTTCATTTTGGCTTCTTCACATGCCTTTTCGTTGCATATGCTACACATTGTAATTTTCTTTGTATATTTGGGACCTTGTAGCCCGCCTCAACGTTTCCACCTCTCTGTCTGTTAAGAATTGAAAGTTAAGATCGCTTTGTTTGTCAGCTACACACAACTCCTTCTCTTTGAGTTACTCCAGACTTAGGTACTTTGGCTTGGATGGACCGGTACAACTTCTTGACATTCCGCACAGTTATCCACATCATGGCAACAGCAGTTGACGAAGTCACGAACGCACATGCAAAAGCACTTTGGGGCAGTCATCTTTCTATACGTCTTGCCGTAACTTTCAATTTGTCTTTTCAATAGTGGCCGCCGCTTGTCCCAACTTGGATAAGCCATAGATAATTGCAGAAATATACTTCAAACGGTAACTCCACCTCTCGAAGGGCAAACACCTCATCAGTGAGAGGCTGTCCACATGAACGTGGCCGGGAATGCAGTTGATTGAGGAGCTGTCTGAGGGCACAGTTCAAAGAACAATATAAGGACTACTACGAAGAGTTTAACTGTGATTGCACTCACACATATACACACAACAGAGTACTCACTGTCAATTTGGGTTCTTCCCTCTCACACGCGTCATCAATGAGAGTTCACATAAGGAGGGGCTGTCCATGTGAATGGGGGTGGGAATGCGATTGACTAGAGAACTGTCTAAAGCCACACCTCAAGAACAAACCGTACATTGCTTTAGCCAGTACGTGCACACACGCACAATACACACTGTTATTGTGATATAATATATCATAATATTATACTAAATGCTTTGCTCCTCTGTGTTTGATCAGTCTGAATTCTGTCAACCAGNTTTCATGCAGCTTGAAGCATGAATGTGTGCAACAATTGCAAAAGAAGGCACTTCTTCAGGCTCGCCTCACAATGCTTTGCGTTCACTAGACTATTTACTCCTCAAGCTGTCTTAGTNTATTGCTGCAATTTTATTCATTTGTCAAATCTTGAGAGTATTGTGGTTATTTTGCACCTGAGATATAAGTGTGATGGTGCTAATTGATGGTATGATGGTGCTGATGCATGGTATCATGACAGTTGGTTCAAAGAATGTGTGTATACCATGGCAAAGATAGGGTATAATCTACTGGGGGAGGTGTACAATATGTCAGAAGCATGCTGTAATATTAATGTGGTCAGACAGCAGCTGGTCTCAATTCGCGAATCAGGGGGTTGTACTCTGTACTCATTCCTTACATCACCTTATCTTCTGTCATCAATTCCGCCATTCATGGGTATAAAAACGCCTGCCAGTTTTTGTAACATTATCTTTTCTCACTGATGAGGACCCAGGATTGTGTCGAAACGTCTGAATCAAGTGACCCAGACATCGTCCTGTGAATTTTTGGCTTAGAGAGTTTGTGATCATTATAATGCAGTAACCACGCAGAAACCTTCCGAATTCCATGTCAGCCATGCTACTTTCATGTACTTGCACAGCCAGCTGCAAACTGCTTTGGTTAAGCTTGATATCTTCAACCAAGCAAGCGACAAATGTCGGCTTCAGCAATGCTCAGAACAGCTCTCTGTTAGTCCTGCAGCGAGAGTTCGACCCCCTAGCACTCCTAGGATGTGAGATGAAGCCAGGTAGCTATTATTGCTAATTAACATATTGCCTAACTCTTGTGCATGCATGCATGCATGCATGCGAGGCTTGTCTTATGCACTACACGTATGCCTAGTTAACAGTCAATGTCCTGTGCCTCACTAGTAGCAATGGTAATCATCCCTGCATCCAGTGGTAGAGGTGTAAACATCTGGTAGCTCTAATGGCACTAGTGACAGATCTGAGAATACTGAATGTGATTCTTTGTCTGATCCATGTCATCACTCTCTGATAAGTGTGTCCTCTTTTGGCAGAGATTATAGATGCCATATTTTGACCAAGGTGGATGCCGCAAACCCCTTGCCCCTGTGGCAGAAAAGACTAGAGGGGTGAAGGTTTTTCCTTCAATCGTTCTGATTCTTTGATCATACACTTATCTCTTCCCCTTCTCATGTTGCTGATGCACTGTCTTGATTGGCTTGTTCTGGTTGCTTGATGTTGCTTAAATGATTTCCTGAGAAAGCGAATAATTATCTTGTAGATGCAGTCAGATGGTACAAAGAGACCAACAAAGATTGTGCGACTCTTGGCCACTGCAGGAGTACGGGCAACTCAGCAAACATTGAAGACCATTATAAGTCAGTGGCAAGAGACGGGATCCGTCAGAAACCGTCTGTGAAGTGGACGCCCAAGCAAAGTTCCTGAGAGGCACTATAGTACCATTGATCAAGCCATGGCAGAAAATGATGAGGTGACAGTTTCTGATTTGAAAGAGAGACTAGCAAAGACATTTACAGCCAATGAAGTGCAATGTAGTACAGTGAAAGAACAATAGAAATTATTCACTGATGAGGGTGGCCGTAAGTTGCTGAAATATCAGAATTGTATCAAGTTGTATGAAAAGTACATATTACAATGTAGTGAGATAATCAGAAAAAACACCTCTAATGGCAGGGCTGGTCCCCTCTAGATATGTACACCAGCATCCACCAGCAAAACTCCCTCAGTGGAATCCCATAGCCACCGACCAAGAAGTCGCCAGGAGGCTTGGGATCGAGTCGAATGTCTTTAATGAGGTCAGCCATTTTCATTGTGTGGGTGGCTTCGCCTGTCCGTGTGGGAGGCTCACTCAAGTCCCCCAGCTCACCTGGGCAAAGTGACCTGTTGCAGTGTGGGGACGAGGGTAGTGATGTCTATTTAGGAATGTCCCCGGTTCAAAATGGTGGCTCCTACCTAATGTATTAGCGCACGTCGGCAAAACTGGCGAAACGGTGGCGAACCGGTACAATTCAAGGCCATAGGTAGGCTTACTTCAAGATGTTAAGTGCGACGGTGTTCCCAAATTCAACCTGGAGTTCACGTGAGGGAAAAGTGTCGTAGTCGCTGTTACCCCGTTTTCACCTTTTCATATTCTTATCTTACTTCTTCCCACTGAATTTTTGCACACTTTTAGCACTTGACACAGGACACCTACGGGTCCCAGTGATACGCAAGGAGGCGCAGAGGTGTCTGAACCTCTAGGAATGTAGAGCTGGTGGCAGTCCGACTCGTACAGTGCTCGGGAGAACGCAAAGTTTGTTTATCCAATGTATGAACATACCCCAATGCCGCCATTTTGTTACGGGACCGTATAGATGTGTCTAGTCAAGCGAAGCTAGCGCATTCTCCAGAACAGCAAAACATTTTCTATGTCGTACATAAGCAGCACCTCGTAACTAAACCCAGCATAGCTAGCTGAATAGTAGAAGTTTCTCAATAAATTAGCTAGCTGTAGAGAATGACTAAACATAGGTACAATTAGCCGAAAACAAAGACGCATTTTAGGTGAGGGAGACCTGGAGGCACTTTGATTACATCATAGGACACAGCCTTAGTCGCCTTAGGCTGTGCTCAATAATTAGATAACTTGGGTGCATGGTTCGCTTGAGTAAACACCGATAATATAGCATTCCTTCGATCATTCTTCATGTCAGATTTCAACCTACATACGTATATAATGTGCATCCATCAGACCAATGCATACATTTCATAATTTTGTTTCATTCACAATTTTCACCAATATGCTGAGGCTCAATTTTAACTTCTGCATTGCAGTATGTACTTCATGATACTAAGTAATCCACATCATGAACTGTCGCTCAGTAGCCACCTCCGTGGACGCACCATCAACAGAGTGCCTTCATTAGAACACCGTCGTTGGAGTCCCTTGTGCAGGGGCGCTGCCAAAGGAGTGCTGTTGACAGAGCGCAGTAGCCTAGAAGGCTTAATGTTAATGCAACAATTTTGTGCGATCGGTTTTGAATGCATGAATGTAGCTATTAATATGTATAAAAGTACAGGCACTATTTTACTCTCCATCTTTTTCTGGGCCTCCCTCTGTGTCTCTTTCCTGCAACTTGTCCATTCATTACTCTGTTTACTAGGCTACCTTCGTTCTCTATCATCTTTTCTCTCCACAACTCTCTTCTTCTTTTCACCTGTGCTACCACTGCTTCCTGCTTCAATCTCTCTCTTATAGCTTTGTTTCTCACACATTCCAATCTGGTTACACCAACCACACCCCTCAGAACTTTCATTTCTGCAGGATGCAATCTCGTCTTATCCCTGTCTTTCAACAGCCATGTCACGCAACCATACACCAGGGGTGGTACTACCACTGCATTGTACACTGTACAATGCACACTGTACACCATTCTAGTACTTCTGTAGAAATCAACTGTCCCTTTGTAGGTATTTGATAAAAATGCCTAGAGACGTTAGTGCACAATTGCTCAATGTACTCTTTCTTTGGCTGTAGTTTGGAAGCTTAGTATACTAACTTTTAGAACAGTTCTGATTAGCACGGTTACAACATAAAAGACATGCTTAAAAAGCCAAAGGAAGCTTATGAAACAAATACACTGCTGAGATGATAAAATTAACAAATAATCAAGTTCTACTCATCATCAGAGTGCATGGTTGGTAATTGGGTTGCAGTGTCACTGAGACCCACATAATATTGTCAGTGCTCAAGGGAAGGAAAGGTATCATTCGCTGCAAATTGTCCAGCTTTTTGGCCTTGATGGGGTGCCCAATCGGATACTTCTCAGGCAAAGAAAAGGCATGTGAAGGAGGCAAACTTTTCTGTCCTTTATGAAGTGAAACTTTAGACCACGGCTAATCCTCACTGTAGGAGTACCTTAGCCACACTTCAGCTGGATGTTTCGTGACCTCTTTTGTCATATCCCTGCCTTGTCCAAAGTTCGTCCAAACAGACTTGCTGTCAAATCAACATATTTAGACCTCAAGGATCTTCAGCAGTCACAAATAACTATTATAACTGTTATTTGTGACTGATGAAGACCCTCAAGGTCGAAACGTCTCACTGAAATCTGTCTTTGCTACGTGAATGCTCAAGAAAGTAACTGTACAGTTCAACACCGTAGCATGAGCCTCTACCACATCACCATTGGTTGTGTTGTGGATTCCAAAGTTGTAGACCCATAATTGCCCGGAATAGAACATTGTACCATGAGTGAGATTTGGCAGTGGTAAGTTTTGCATCAGGTCAAATGATAGCGGGGGATGGTTCAGTGATCTTCAAGGCTTTGTGTCATCTCGTAATAGACGGTAACCTTGGCTTGCTTTCTCCTGGTTGTCTGCAAGCTCTTTTTGCATTTCGTCTCGCACTGCCTCTGATGAAGTGGCTTGAATTGTGACTAGCAGCAAATCACACGTCTCACACTTGTCGCTTCTTGGGTACCCAAATTTAAGGTTAAACTCTTTGTCGAAGGTTTCCATGTAAAGCCACTCCTTGGCTTGTGGATCCGTTTCTGCTTTGGGTTCGTATTTATCCAAGTACAATTGATACATGCTAGAAATGCTGAGGCCTTCATCTAAATATTCCATTTTCCTGTTGCTAGAGCCCAAATAATGGCTTTCCCTACGAGGAAACAGCTTGATGTGTTCTCTAATTTTCTCATTCACTTGATCAGAGATAGAAAGAGATCAGCTTTTGTCCTTGCCCCTCTGATCTAATGCGATAACAGCACCATCTACTAGCTGCGCTACTACTTCTTCCACTTCCAATGAGATAGAATGAGGTCAGCTTTTGTGCTTGCCCCTCTGATCTAATGCGATAACAGCACCATCTAGTAGCTGCGCTGCTAGTCCTTCCACAAAAGGTGCTCTTGCAAACTTGTATAGATTTCCCTTGCACAAACAAATTCAATATATGAAGGTGTGCCTTCTACCAACATGGCCACCTGTTCCACGTCTCCTCTCCACATCCACTTTGTGAATTAGGCCAAACAGATACTTATTTTGCTGATCATGGCTTTCTAAGCCATAGACACCTGTTAAGATATTCTCTCACTCCTCATCACTGACATTCTCATGGCAGTTGTTACTGCACTGACAGGTAAAGCTCACCAATTCCATGGCTGCTTTTTGAACACCTGTGTTGCTCTTCGCATTGTCCTTGTATAGTTTCCTATTCTTCTTTTCCAATTCTCCTCTTTTCTTAAGCACTTTTGTCTGGCCCAGGAGTACACTCAAAAGGGAGTCATCCATTTTCTCATGCCAATTTGGAAGCACGGCAATGACTATATATGACACTTTATCACATGACCTAGTGAGTGAAAATGGCCAACTTTCACGAATGAGTTGCTTGAATCGTTTGAAACTGCTTGTGGAAATGCAGTGGTGTACCTATACAGCAAAGCTTCAAGCTCAATTATTACCAAAATGTTGCATATCCCTTTTTTTCTCTGAGCCCTTCAATTTATGGCTAAACATACGGTACCTGTCACAAGTTACGTACGTTTTTTAGGAATTGCTGAAGTAGTCTTTCCGCAGAATGCAGCGTGGCAGAATGTGGACTTCCTTCAGCTGACTGCGGACCGTTCGAAAGCTTCACGAGGACTTCCGCTCGGTAAATCGTATTATTCCATGCAGGCTGT
>JGIcombinedJ30088_10003109_pt1 | contig 15481 bp, 15 predicted proteins | sample PinacodermPK_FD_30088 | JGI IMG/M metagenome (IMG submission 30088)
GTGGCCGGAGGGCCGCGTGACGGGCCTGCGCGCGCGCGGCGGGGTGACCGTGGCAATGGCGTGGCGCGGCGGCGCGCTGACCGAGGCCACGCTCGAGGGCCGCTTCGCCGCGCCCTGCACCGTGCTGCACGCCCCCGACCACTGGCAGGTCACCGACGCCGCCGGCCGCGACGTGCCCGTCACCCGCACCGGCCACCGCATTACCTTCCCCCTCAGCCCCGGCGAACGCTATCGATTGCTGACCAAAGTTGGCGGTCGGGTGGCAATGCCAAAAGCGGTAACAGGGGTTGACACGATCAGGCAGCTTCGATCTATCAGTCGTCAGGAGGACTGAAGTAGCGCTTGAGATCGCCGTTGAGCAGAGCCAGACCGGTGCGCACGCAGCGGTTGTCGTGCGGTCGCCATCTCATCCCGTTGCCTTTGAAGGGTGATAATATATTCTCCTAACTAGGCGTCAAGCGTCATGCTGCTAAAGGTCGTCCTGCCACCCCAGATAGCCCTCACAAGCGCGCTCCCCTGAGAAAGGCTCGCCACGTGTTATCGTCAGCTGGTCGTTGAATTCCCGCGTTCGGAACAATTTGGCGATGTCACTCAAGTCGCCTACCTCCAAGATCAGCGGACCCTCAACCCTCTGCGGAAACTCGAACGGCCATGCCGTCCCGGTACGCCTCCGCGGGCGTGCGACCGTCCAGCGCCGAGTGCGGGCGCTCCTCGTTGTAGTAGTCGATCCATTCCGCGATCACGCGCTGTGCCTCGAACCCGTCGGCCAGATCGTGCAGGTACACCGCCTCATACTTCAGCGACCGCCACAGGCGCTCGATGAACACGTTGTCCAATTCCAGCAATATCCTCAACGGCATGTGGGCGGTCGAAGACTCGTTAGAATTTCTCCGGATCAATGTCATGATTCCCGGGAATCGTGATGTAAGGTGAATCCAGCTTATCGAGGATTGAGCGAAGTTGAAGCAAACTCCTCTCGGCGTCAGGGGAACTACCGTCATCTATCACATCGCCCAGGATCAGCGTGACATCAGGCCGAACTAGCCTGTTCAGCCGGTAGACCGCTCGCTTCAGCAGAATATCCGCTATCTCACAACGACGGCGTGGAATAGGCGACGTTGTTCCGTAGTGAACATCAGTATTCCTCATTCCGTCGAGCACTTACGACGTATGGGCTCTTCACGAAGCGGCTCTTTTACCATTTGGCGTCGCCCGTGCGCTTCTGCCACCGGGCAATCTCTTCCTTCAGTCTATCCACAATGGCCGCGCCCTCCGTTCGGTAGAACAAGTTCTCTGTCTCTCCGGGATCCGAGGACAGGTCATAGAGTTCGTGCTCTCCGCGTTGACTATGGTTCAATTTCCACCCGTCGGGTGTCACCACGGTCCGAACCGGGTCGGAAACGGCCGTCTCCACTTCCTCGCGTGAAACCACTCCTTCGAGCGCGGAAGGCATCGGGAAGCTGCCCCATTCTTCTCCCACGAAGCCGGTGTTGTGACCATTCCATTCAATGAAGACACTCCCAGTGCTGGTTGCTTTTTCGGTCTCAAGTAGTCCACGGAGACTCTTTCCCTGCAGGTGCGGTGGTATCGGTTGGTTCATTAAATCAAGTAGCGTGGGAACGACATCAATATGGCTGACTGGTCCGCTGACGTGCTTCCCCTGATCCTGGTTGGGAAGACGAATCATCAACGGAACACGGACAGCCTCTTCGAACATCACGCTTTTCGCTGTCAGACCATGACTTCCCATCATATCGCCATGATCGGAGGTGAATACCACGATGGTATTGTCACTCAGGCCCGATTCCTCCAGCGTATTGAGAATAGTGCCGATATGTGTGTCGATAAGACTGCAGAGGCCCCAGTAGTTAGCGATCAGGCGTCGCCAGTCTTCCGGGGTCCGCAACGGCATGCCGCTATGGCCCCATTCGCGATAGGCTTGCGCGAATGCGCGAGCCTTCAGGGGCTGCGAGTCATCTAATACTGCGTCGAAGTTCGGCGGCAAGGGGATTGTTCGAGGGTCATACTGATTGTCCCGTGGCCCAAAGTAGGGCATGTGCGGCTCAAGGAAGTTTACATACAGAGCGAAAGGGTCATTTCTATTTGCACGGATGAAACGAGATGCTTCGCGAGCGAGAAATGCCGGTTTGCCGTGTTCTTCCGGGAGTCGTGCGGCCTCCTCTCGACTGAATGTTTTACCATTCCGTGGAGCAAGGCCGCATTCTATCAGGTAATGATGGTAGCCGGAACGAATACTCCGGTCTTTACCTTTGCCGTTGTATTGGTTATAGCCGTCCTCGATTCCGATCCATTCACCAAAACCGTGTTGGGCGTAGAGTTCATCGCCCAGATGCCATTTGCCGAAGTGAGCGGTCACGTAGTCTCCGCCGGCGAGCATTTCCGGCAGGCACAGTGTCTCCGGTCGAAGCGGCACATTGTTCGCTGTGCAGCCATTTGTGTGCGGGTAGAGACCCGTCAGCAGTGTCGAGCGCGACGGTGTGCAAACCGGCTGCGTGACATAGGCCTGGTCGAATACCACTGACCGTTCGGCAAGCCGATTGAGATTCGGCATGGAGATCTCGGAGTTGCCATAGGCCTCAAGCGTGTTGAATGCCTGTTCGTCTGTGTAGATGAAAAGAAGATTCGGATTGTTCATTTCTTTCGGGCCCAACTACTGATTAAAATGCAATAACATAGCAATCAATATACGCTATACGGCAAATTTGCAAGCAATTTTCGCATCATTACAGCAAAAAAGCCGATTTATTGCCACAATTGACGCGAAATGCTGCTCCCCAGAAACGGAGAGCCACCCTTAAGACAGATGGTAGCATGAGGAGGAAGGGTGGAAGCCGTGACAGAGAAAGGGGAGAGAGGGGCGGAGTCAGTGCAGCGCTGGACGGCCAAGAGGCGCTCCGCGCTGGTGCTGAGCATCCTGCGGGGTGAGACTAGCGCTCAGGAGGCGGCGCGCAAGCACGGGCTGACTGTCGCCGAGATCGAGGGGTCGCAGGAGCGCTATCTGTTGGCAGCCGAGAACGCCCTACGGAGCCGGCCGCGAGATGAGGAGGCGCTCAAGGACGAGCAGATAAAGAAGCTGAAACAGGTTCTTCAGTCCAAGGTCCATCCGTTTCTCCTTCCGTTATGCCGTGGTCCCACGACGCCCATATCGCTCCTCTCCGTCGTTTTGCGGCAAGCTGCGGACTTTAGCGCCAAATGCGTAGCGTAATGCGTCATTGGGATGTGACCTTACCTGTACGGATCCGCAGCATCTCGGAGTCCGTCACCAAAAAAGTTAAACATCATTACGGTGACAATCACAAAGATGCACGGCATGAGCACCCACGATTGCTGTGAAATGGCTTGCAGACTTTGTGAATCCCGCAAGAGAGTTCCCCAACTGACCGCGGGGGCTTGCATACCTAATCCTAAGAAACTTAGGGCCGTCTCTCCGAGAATCATTCCCGGTATCTCCAAAGTAAGTGAAACCAGAATATAGCTGAGAAACGAAGGTATTAAGTGCCGGAATATTATTGCTAGTTGGGGTGATCCCGATACCTTTGCCGCCGTCACGAAATCTTCATTGCGAAGCGAGAGAAACTTGCCTCGCACGACGCGCGCAAGCCTGACCCAGCCAAGTAGCGATAGGATGATCGTTATTGCAAAATAAGTCGCTACAACTGACCAATCCGCGGGCACTGCGGCAGCCAATGCCATCCAAAGTGGTATAGCCGGCAAGGAGGCTAGTAGATCAACCGTGCGCATGACTATGGTATCCACCGTGCCGCCAAAATATCCTGCAATACCGCCCAATAGTATTCCAAAAAAAGTGCTGAGAAAGACCCCGATCAGTCCGACCGAAAGAGAAATGCGAGATGCGTATACAATCCGCGTAAAAAGATCTCTGCCCAAGCGGTCCGTGCCGAACAGAAACAACGGCGCGCCCTCTTCTGAAGCAAATAGATGCACATCGGTCTCAAATAATCCCCAAAATTTGTATGTGCTGCCTCTAGAAAATAGGGAAACCGGATACTTCCGATCCTCATTCGGAACATAGATATATCTCAGCGTCTTAGGATCTCTCTCTCGTTCCAGCCCTACAACGTAGGGAGAAAGCCTAAAGCCATTGTCCGTATTAAATAAACGGATAGCATTTGGAGGGCAGCTCGTATACTCTGGGAACCGTTCATTAGGTGTGAACGGACTCATCATCTCGCAGAATATTGCCACGAAATATACGCATGCCAAAACGACGGCTGAGAAAATGGCCAGCTTATGCTTCTTCAGCTTGAGCCACATCAGCCGCCATTGCGAGGCTACGTAGTAGCTATCTACCTTTTGCTCCTTCCTATTCTTCATCCCTCTATTCCTCCGAATTCGATCCGTGGATCAACCAATGCCAGGATGATGTCGGAAAGAAGGTTTCCTGTGAGTATCAAAAAACTGAGTATCATCACGATACTTCCAGCAAGGTACATATCTTGGGATAATAAGGCGGCTAAGAGAAGCGGTCCCGTTGTTGGCAGGTTCAGGACGACCGAAGTAATTGTAGCCCCGGAAATCGTCGCGGGGAGCAACCAACCTAATCCGCTTATAACGGGATTCAGAGCGATGCGAACAGGATATTTGAAGAGAAGCTTCGTTTCAGCAAGCCCCTTCGCTCGGGCAGTGATAACGTACTGTTTTCGAAGCTCGTCTAACAAGCTTCCTCTGAGAACGCGGATGAGCCCGGCCATGCCGGCCGTACCGATAACAACGACGGCAACCCAGATGTGCTGGAATAGATCCCCTAGCTTCGCCAAGCTCCAAGGGGCATCAACATATTCAGGAGAGAAAAGCCCGGTAATAGCAATGCCGAAATGATTAAACGAGATCCACAAGAGAACCAGGGCAAGAAGGAAATTCGGCATTGCCAAACCGATAAATCCGACAGATGTAAAAAAATAGTCAAAGGGTGAATACTGTCGCACGGCTGACAATATTCCTATTGGGATTGCAACAATGTAGGTGAAAACAATAGTGGTAATGGATAACAGCATGGTCATTGCTATTCGGTCGCCTATTAGGTCGGACACCGCCTGTTGATACGCAAACGACCAGCCGAAGTTGCCTCTAAATAAGATATTTGTAATCCACTTGAAATAGCGAACGTACATCGGCTGATCTAAGCCATAAAACTCCTTCAGGTTTTCGACTTGTGCGAGTGACAGAATATCACCCTGTTCCTCAAGGCTCTTGATATGAATAGTCAGTATATCGCCGGGAGGGAGCTCAATTACAACATAACTTATTATAGATACAAAAATGAGAAGCGGAATAAACTGTAAAGTGCGACGAATAATGTAGGACAACAGCACTTCATTGCTCCTGATTGGCGATGGGCGATATGTAGGGCTCTATAAACAAGTAGGGCACCGCAAGTAATCGGTGCCCTACCCTCGAAACACGATCTTATCGGAAATACTGCTAGTCTCTAAAGAATAGTTGCTCTCCAGAATAAGTAAGCCACTGCGAAACACCCTCGGTAAAGATATTGCCCAACTTACTGTTTATAATAACAGGCTGCGGCGGATTATGCAGAATGTGAATAAGGGGAATGTAGTCGTAAAACTTGCTCCTAAACTCCTGATATACGTTTTCATCCCACGCAAGCCCGGGACCCATTTTAAGTCCCAGATCTAGCAGTTCCAGCCACCAGTCGTGCGGCCTTGTTCCTTCCACTCCGCCTGTATCGACCCAGCTTCGATAACTGGAAAATCGCCCGTGCAAGAATCGTTTCGCATGACCGAATGCATAGAGCGTTACATTTTCATCACTGTCTACAGTTATCTTCGGTTGATTGGCCTCGAGCCGCTGATCGTATAGACTCAGATCAATCACTTTGAAGCTTGCGTGCAAACCCACGGCTCTTAAATGATCGACAACGAGCTCTGTGACCGGTACTCTATCTGGATACCGGGCATGAATCTCGAACGGTACATCGAATCGATTGCCGTCTGGTCCGAGCCGCCATCCATCGGAATCTCGCTCGTCTAGACCCGCTTCGTCAAGAAGCGCATCGGCCTGGTTAGGATCATACTCACCGGGTATCCATTGAGGAAGCTCACCGAATCCATAGTACACGCTTTGCCTGATATCTTCGGAATCGATTGCATAGGTAACCGCCCTTCTGAAACGCACGTCGTCGGTCACCTCATTCCATACGGGATCCTCATGAGCAAAGTTCATATAAATACTTATGCGATTGAAGGGCAGTGCCATGGGCGCCACTTGATATCCCGCTCTGTCTGCATGCTCCAAATATAACGGGAGGGAGTTGATTGCAGGCAACATATCGTCCAGATCTACCTCTCCCGCTATGATTTTTAAATTTGCAGCTTCCGCGTCCTCAACTTTTGTGCTAACAATTCGGTCGATATACGGAAGCTGATTCCCTGCGGTATCTACTTTCCAATAGTAGGGATTCCTCTCCTTCACAATCGTTGTTGGAGTCGCTTCCGTCAGAATCCACGGGTGGATCACGGGACTTCCTATCACTGAGGGTATATCCCAGTTTTCGCGATGAGTACGCGCATGAAACATCTTGACCCAGTCTTCTCTGTTTGCCAGTCCAACCGCCTTGATCTGATTCATCAGCTCCTGCTCTGAGATGTGGTTTGGATGAAACTGCGTAAGGTAGTGCGCGGGAAGCAAGGGGAACTTTCTAACAGAACTCCACGGCTTGTTATTTAGATCAAGGAACTGAGGTGTTGGCTCAGAGAAGATGATCCTATAAGTGTATTGATCATCAACCTCAATTGTTAACGGCTCGCCGAGGGGCGTTGTGCCCGATCTAAGATCCATCCAAACATTGGGGATCACATCTTTATTGAGATAGAAATCCTCATAATAAAACTGCACGTCTTCGGTTGTCACGGGAACGCCGTCAGACCACTTCATGCCTTCTCTAATACGAAAAGTAAAAACCGTATCGTCCGCATTGACCGAAAAATCTTCCATTAAGTGCGGCGTAAGAGGGTCTGCCAAGTTGTAACCAGGACGATTTAACAATGTCTCTTTAGCCATGGCAGATACTACAAAGGTCCCTCTTGGTTGAAGATGTATAGTTCTCAGGGTTCCGCCATATGTTCCGATTTCATAATCGAGTGACCCGTCAGGTGCCATGTTTCTTTCTTTGGTAAGAACTAAGGGGTTTATAGGCAACCGTTCATCCACAGGCGGAAGCTCACCCCTTGCCACTCGCTCCGCAAGCATCGGTGCCTCATTGTACTTCCCTGCTGGCACTGCTGCTGTTGCTGTTTGCTCTTCCGATGCGTCCTGACTTCCGGCGGCATAAGTTAGCACACTCATGCACAACAGAAGGACAACGAAACCCAAAGTTATTTTTTTCATATGAACTCTCCTTGCTTAAGAATACTGGCACATCTACGGCGCCAGCGAGCGGTTCGCGCGGCAGGGCTACCTGATATGCGTGCCCAATTATTGATCATCATTTCATTTTATCAAGATAAAATCCTCCTGAATAATGACGGCCTCGATTCCCTCTTGGAACCGTGGCTGCGGTGCTAGCTGATAGGATCCACGGCCTCGAACACGCTCACGTATAGTTCCTCATCACCTCCTCCGATGCACGGATCTACCGCGCGACGGCGTGACCACCTGCCCTACCCGATGCAACACTTCTCGTTCCTCGGCTCCGCAGTAATCCACAGTCCCTCTTATGGAGATTGTGGAGTACGGGATTGTATCCCCCCCGAGTGATAGGAACAGTAATCGAGAACCCGAACGAGTGTAAAGCACTGCGAGCCGCGTCGGGGTCGTGACTGATCAGTACGAGGGCGAGGGGTTGGCGGTGGTCGCGGTCGCGACGGCCGTCGCAGGCGGGTGTGGCAAGAATGGCGCGGCTTAGGGAGGCCAGCTCGAGCAGCGTCATGCCACGCTCGATGAGCGTAGTCCTTTTGCGCTGTCGCTGTTGTAGTGTATGGCCCATTGTCCACCCCCTTTAGGGAGAGCATCGCTGGCGCAGCTGTCCAGACCACACCAGATGATTGAGGATACATACATGCATTAACTGGCGCAAGGCCGACTTGACCACTTTTCGGTGCCCCTACGGTACGGCTCGGGCGCGTCGCGTAGCACTGGAGCCCGCCGTCCGGCTGTTGATTTGCGAATGCGAAGGCCTGCGCTCGCAACGCGGCACAGGTGATTCGCGCCAGGCGGCACACGCGCGGCGCTACGAGAGCGTCGCACATGCGCTCGTGCTGCAGTGCTGAGTAGCTTCGACTGCACCGTCACGGTCCTTGGCTACCTGAACGCGCTGGCCCCAGAGCGCAGCGTGTGCAGCGGCCACGGCATCGATCGAGTCGTCCTTACCGTGGCGGCGCCGGGACTCCAGATCAGGACCCGTGACCTCAAGCACCGGGATACCTGCCAGGGCCAGATGGCGGGTGATGCCCGCACCGTAGCTGCCGGTGGATTCGACACCGACCCGGCAGACGTTGCCCTTCGAGCGCAGCCACACGAGCATCGCGCGATAGCCGGAGCGGGTCGTCGAGAATGCCTCGGTGCCGAGTACGTGCCCCGTATGGTCCACGACCGCGGCCCAATGCAGGTCTTGATGAGTGTCGATACCGGCAACGACAGCACCGGTTTCCAAGGACATGATTGGCATATCGGCTCCTTCGGTAGAATAGGAGTCGGTACCGATCTCGCCCGAACTCGGACACGACAGTGACGGGACGCTTTGGGCACGCTCTCATCAGGTCACGAGGGCGGTTGAGGTCGGAACCTCGACCGGCAGCTCCCAATGGCCGACAGGTCCAGGGAATGACACAAGGTCGATCTGAGTGAGAGGCAGGCCGCCGGAGCGGCCGGCCCTCACCTTCCGACCGGCTCGATCCGTGTTCGGGACAGGCCATCAGAGAGCAACCGGCTACTAATATGATTCTCACTGTCGGTGTTGAAGATCTCAGCACCGCCGAAGTGCTCCAGCGCGTCGGTCAACGCCTCCAGGCAGAACTTGGTGTCCATCGTGTTGCTCAGCCGCCACGCCAGCACCCGCCGGCTTGCCCAGTCCATGATCACCACCAGGTACAGGAACCCACCCCGCACCGGGATGTAGGTGATGTCGGAACACCACGCGTGATTCGGTCGCTCAATCGTAAGCCCTCTCAGCAAATACGGGTACACTCGGTGGCCCGGGTTCGCGACCGTGGTGCGCGGCTTGCGGTAGAACGCCAGGGTCTGCGCGCTGTGGGCCGCCGGTCGGTAGTACAGCGTGGAGCGGCTCAATTCCAGCAGCCGGCACTGTCGGCTCACGCTCAGGCTCGGGTAATCGCGGGTGACCATCATGCGTCGCTGTGGTCCGGTCAACTCCCGAGCCCGCGTGACAAAAAATCGCGCTCCACGGTCAACTCGCCGATCTTCGCGTGCAGGTCGTGGACGACCGCCTCATGGTCGCCCTGGCGGTGGTTGGTGCCGCGGGCGAACACCTCCTTCAGGCCATCCTGAGCTTGCCGCTTCCAGCCGGATACCCGGCTCGGATGCACTTGGTGCTTGGCCGCGATCTCCTGGATCGTGCGGTCCCCGCGCAGTGCCTCCATCGCCACNCGCGCCTTGAACTCCGCTGTGAATCGACGCCTCTTCGTCGCCATCTCGTTGGCCCTCCTCCTGGCCAGGATTCTACCTTAAGCACCTGTCCAGTTTTTAGGGACCACCTCAGTGGCAGAGGGGAACTCGATCAGTTACCATGCCGGAAGTTTCTTCTTGGAGGTGCTGCCACGTGCAGGTCGCCTCTTGCTTGTCCTCGCTCCAGAGTTCAATGAGATTGAAGACCTGAACGGTATCGCCCAGGATGCAACGCAGTGGAAGTATTTTGTCGGATCGAAGTATGATGGTGGGGTGGCGATAAGCGTAAGGGATGCCGAGGACGTGACGCGGAGCATGCCGCTCATCAGACAAGCGCTCGAGATTGTGGGTAGGTGAGTCGGCCGCTGCGCGTCGTCGACACGCGGTTGAAGCATGCCGATAGTCGTGTGACATGACGCAGATACGGGATCGGATCACGCGCGCGGGGGGCGGCCTGCTGCACACGTGTGAAGCATGCCGATAGTCGTGTGACATGACGCAGATACGGGATCGGATCACGCGTGCGGGGGGCGGCCTGCTGCACACGTGCGGGCCTTGGCAGGCAAGCGCCTTCGCGGAGCAGCAGGTGGAGCTCCTTTCGATTGTGCCGTGGGGACCGGATGGCCTTCGGGTAAGGGTAACCGTGGGGCCGCGCATCCTGGACACCGCCTGGGCGCTGACCGAGCCGGTCGCCGGCGGGGGTGTGGCCGAGGTGACGGTCGGTGACACCGAGGCGACCGTTCGCAACGGGAGAATCTCGGCTCGGCTGAGCGGCGTGGCGCGCGGCCGGGCGACCGCCCGCCTGGAGTTCTTTCGCCATCCCGGTGGTGACGACAGCTCCGAAGCCGAACCGGTGCCGATCCTGGCCGAGCACGACTACGTGGTGGGCTGCCACGATCCCGGCGCACGCATCTTCCAGCCGCGCACCGGCGCCGGCGAGGAGGGGCTGTACAATACCGAGCATCACTTCGCCGCGCGGCCGGGGGAGCGGCTGTACGGCATGGGCCTCAACGCCACCGGCAGCCTCGACCTGAAGGGGTGCGTAATCGACCTGTACCAGCGCCACTGCAAGCACGTGGTGCCGTTCCTGGTGTCCAGCGAAGGCTACGGCCTGCTGTGGAACAACCCGTCGCTCGGGCGGGTGGAGTTCGGCAACAACATGACCCGCTGGGTGTCGCGCGGCTGCCGCCAGCTCGACTACTACGTCAACGCCGGCGACAACTGTGCCGACATCATGGGCAACTACGCCGGCGTCACCGGGCACGCGCCGATGCTGCCGGAGTGGGCGGCCGGCTTCTGGATGTGCAAGCTGCGCTATCGGACCCAGAAGGAGTTTCTGGCCGCGGCGCGCGAGTTCCGGCGGCTCGGCCTGCCGCTGTCGGTGTTGGTAATCGACTACCGGCATTGGCGCCATTGGGGCGACTGGCAGCTCGACCCGGAGTTCTGGCCCGACCCGCCCGCCATGGTGCGCGAGATCGACGACATGGGCGCCCGCATCATGATCTCTCCCTGGGTGATGGTGGAGGAGAGCAGCGACAACTTTGCCGAGCTCCACCGCCGGGGCCTGTACGTGAAGGGGCCCGGCGGCGCGGAGGCGTGGTGGCCGGCCGACCCGCCGGCGGCGAAGCCGGGCCATCCCGCCGACCGGCCGCGCGGGCGCTCGCTGCAGTACGATCCCACCCACCCGGAGGCCGCGCAATTCCTGTGGCAACGCTGGAAGCGCAACTACGTGGACCTCGGAATCAAGACGTTCTGGCTCGACCCGTGCGACGACCTCAGCCACATCGCGGACTACGACAAGGTGCACTACCACGCCGGCCCGGGCGTGGAGGCCAACTGCTTCTACCCGGTGGCGCACCAGAAGACCGTTCACGACGGTCTGCACGCGGCCGGCGAACCGGAAGTGGTGACCATCTGCCGCAGCTCCTGGGCCGGCTCGCAGCGCTACGGCGCCTCGCCGGCGGCGCACGACATCGCCTCCTCGTTCGCCCATCTGCGCGAGTACCTGATGGCGGGGCTGAACCTGGCGATGGCCGGGATTCCCTGGGGCGCCGCCGAGATCGGCGGCTTCGTCACGCCGGCGGAGCAGGACGACGAGTTCCGCGAGCTGGTGGTGCGCTGGTATCAGTACGGGGTGTTCACGCCGATCTTTCGCACCCACGGCCACCGTGCCAACAACGAGCCGTGGAACATCGGCGGCGACGGCGGCGATGGCGGCGACACCTACCGCCACATCCGCGCCGCCATCATGCTGCGCGAGCGGCTGCGCCCCTACGTGCTCGCCCAGATGAAGGTGGCGTCCGAGCGCGGCATCCCGCCGATGCGCCCGCTGTTCTTCGACTTCCCGGACGACCAACAAGCCGCCGCGGTGGAGGACCAGTTCCTGTTCGGCCCCGACCTGCTGGTGGCGCCAATCACCGAGTACCGCGGCCGCGAGCGCCGCGTCTACCTGCCGGCGGGCACCGACTGGACCGACGCCTGGAACGGCGACCGCGTGCACGCCGGCGGCGAGACCATCGACGCGGACGCCCCGCTCGAGCGCATCCCGGTTTTCATCCGCGGCCAGAACCGCGCACTGGCGGAACTGTTCCCGGGCCTCTACGACTTGTAGCGAGACGCGGCCGTCGTGCATGCCGGCGGACTCTTTTCTGCCGGCCTTGCACCTATCGGTACGCGTCCTTGCGGTGCTCGATCGTTACCATCGATACCATCCGGTGGTCCTCCTCGACGGTGTAGAAGATGCGGTACTTCCCGATCCGGTATCGCCAGACGCTAGTGTAGCGTATCGTAAGTCATTGACCAGTAGATCGGGAATGTGCTACGGTTCGCCCGTACCAGGGAGGATCGAAGTGGCGAACCATCACACCCGGCAGATTCCAGAACCGTCTGATGAGCAACTGCAGGAATTGCAGCGCTGGGTAAGACGAACGACGACATCGCAGGCGCTGGCCTTGCGAGCGCGGATCATCCTGGAGACCACGGCCGGGAAGAGTGACATGGAAGTAGCTGACGAACTTGGCACCACGCGCGCGACGGTCGGCAAGTGGCGGCGACGGTTTCTGGGCGACGGCTGTGACGGGTTGTTAGACGAGCCGCGACCTGGAGCACCGCGCACGGTCGGAGACGAGGATGTGGAGCGTGTGGTAGTCAAGACTCTGGAGTCGCTGCCGCGGGATGCCACGCACTGGAGCACGCGCTCGATGGCCAAGGAATGCGGGTTGAGCGCGGCGACGGTGAGTCGAATCTGGCGGGCATTCTGCTTGAAGCCTCATCGCTACGAGACCTTCAAGCTGTCGCGCGACCCGCTGTTCATCGAGAAGGTGCGCGATATCGTCGGCCTGTACCTGCATCCGCCGGAGCGGGCGGTGGTGTTGTGCGTGGACGAGAAGTCTCAGATTCAAGCCTTGGACCGCATGCAACCGGTGCTCCCGATGCGTCCTGGGCTACCGGAACGACGTACGCACGACTACCGGCGCCACGGGACCACGTCGCTGTTCGCGGCTCTGAACGTGGCCACTGGTGAAGTAGTCGGCAAGTGCTACCGGCGCCACCGCGCCGTTGAGTTCCGGAAGTTCCTGAATATCATCGCCAAAGTGGTCCCGGAGGGGCTCGATGTTCATCTGGTGCTGGACAACTACGGTACCCACAAGACGGCGATGGTTCATGACTGGCTGGCCCGCCGACCGCACTTCCACGTGCACTTCACCCCCACCAGTGCTTCCTGGCTCAACCAAGTGGAGCGCTGGTTCGCGTCCCTCACCGAGAAGCAGATCCGACGCGGCAGCCATCGCAGCACCGGCGCGTTGGAAAAGGCGATCAAGGACTACTTGGCCGTTTACAACGAGGAGCCTCAGCCATTCATCTGGGCCAAAAGCGCCGATCAAATCCTTGAATCAGTCAAGAGGTACTGTGAAAGGATTTAGGATACAGGACACTAGCGTTCCGGACGCGGTAGTGCACGCGGCGGGTGCCGTCGAACGAGATGCGCGGCCAGTCGCGGTCCCAATTCTCGGAGTGGTACGGAATGTAGTGGCACGCCAGCGCGTACCGAGGCGCGTCGGGCCGCCGCACCGGTGCGCCGCCATGGATCAGCCGCCCATGGAACAGCACCACGTCGCCCCGCTTCACCATTACGCGCAATACGTCGCGCCGTAGTTCGCCTGCCGCCCGAGGCCGTCGAGCTGTCTGGTTTCGGCGCTCAGATCGTTCATGTGCCGGGCGAACCGCCGGCACTCCCCAGGCGAAAATACGCGCTCGACGACGACGTAGCCATCCTGCCGGTAGCGATCCTTTTGCGCGGCCGTCCAGGCGTTGCGCGAAGTTCTCGCCGGCCAATGCAAGAGCATACCGTCACCGATGCCGAAGCGGCAGACCCGGTACGCTGGAACGCCGCGCTCTGATTGCGGACGCCGCGGCCGCTCGCCGGCAGGCCTCGCCCTGACCTGACCGGCGAACGACCGCGCGCCTCTCGTCATGCTCTGCACTACCAGCGCACCGTCGAGTTCACGGAGAGCGTGTGCTCCGGCTCGGCGTTCACGGGCTCGCGGCGGGCGGCCACCAGCTCGACGCGCAGGTCGGTCGACGACGGCTCGCCGGCCTGGAAGGCGTAGCCAACGCGGTATTCGCGCTCGCGCTCGGAGGCCCCGATGCCGGCCCACGGCACTCCGACGCCGCCGGCCAGCGGCATGCCGTAGCCGAACCTGGCGTCCACGCGCCCGGCGCGATTGGTGGCCACCGGATTGGCGGCCAGCCCGGCAAGCGTCTGGCGGCCCCACAACTCCTGGGCCCCGCCCTCCGAGCGGGCTCCAAACGAGGGGGTCACCGAAAGCGCCGGTCCCAGCTCCGAAGCGGGATTCGGATCCCACGCTAGCCAGCCGCTCGCGCCCCACTCCGCCAGTTCGGCGGACTCGTGAAGCAGCAGCACCCTGCCGGCGAGGCCAAGGGACAGCCCCAGCCCCGGATGCGTGTAGCGCAGTCCGGCGGCGGCATCGATCCCGAAGCCGGTCTCCGCCGTGCCGCCGTCACGCCGCACGCCGACCTCAATCGACGGTGTCAATTGCGCACCGCCGCCGAGCGCCACCGTGTACAGCCCCTCCAGGCCCAGCCGCACCCGGTTGACGTCGGCCGTGTCGGCCGCCAGCCCGGCGGTCTCCTCCGATGTCACCCGCAGCAGCAGCGCGTCCGCGTTCAGCCCCAGCGACAGACCGCCGGTCGCGGCGGCCGGCAGCAACGTGGCGCGCACCCCTCCGGCTCCCGCCAACATGCCGATTTCCGTCTCCAGCGGCGCGCCGCCGTGCGGTACCAGTCGCAATCCGCCGAGTCCGTAGCCGCCGGCAACCCACAGCGACAGGCGCTCGGGAGCCGCCTCGAACCCCACGTAGGGGTACGCTCCGGTCAGCGAACTGGTCACTTCGCCGCCGTCCGTCATCGGTCGCGAGTAGCTGCCCCAGCCGGAACTGTGCGACAGCGCCAGGCCCACCATCCAGGGCCCAATCGCGTAATCCAGGCCAAGCGTCCCGCTGGCCACGTCACCGTCCACGGCGAGATCGTCGTCGTTCCCGGCAAAGCGCCCGTACGCGCCCTGGCCCCACAAGGTCAGCACGCCGGCGCCGGCGGCCTCTCCCGCTCCCGCCGCCACCTGGAAATCGCTGCCGGCGAGCAGCTCACGCCCGCTCACCGCCGCTTGCGGCCCTGCGACCCCGCCTGCCAGCCACTCCGCCAGCGCCGCGCCGCCCCGCTCGTACCCATGCCCAGGCATCGCCGGCTGGCCGGCGCTGTCGGACCAGGCAGCGGCGAAGTTGGTGCCCGCGGCCGCGACTTCGCGGCCGGCCACCGCGGCCCGCGCCGTCGGGATTCG